>Ga0068858_100002174_pt1 | contig 19874 bp, 15 predicted proteins | sample KBSSwiS12_FD_66589 | JGI IMG/M metagenome (GOLD analysis project Ga0068858, IMG submission 66589) | Switchgrass rhizosphere microbial communities from Kellogg Biological Station, Michigan, USA - KBS Switchgrass S1-2 | ecosystem: Host-associated > Plants > Roots > Rhizosphere > Soil ...
CTGTATTCGGGGCTGTTGTTTTTCCTCCTGGCGGCCATTGGCATCGGGCTGTTGCTGTCCGCCGTGGCGGCGACGATGCAGCAGGCCATGTTGTTCGCGCTGCTGATCATCATGCCGTTCTCCCTGTTGTCGGGACTCACGACACCGCTCAACAACATGCCGAGCGTCCTGCAGTATCTGACGGCCATCAATCCGCTGCGATACGCGATCGATATTGCGCGACGTGTCTATCTGGAAGGGGCGGGGCTCAACCTGCTGTCGCATGATCTTTTGCCATTGACGCTCATTGCCGTCGTCACGCTGAGCGGCGCGTCGTGGATGTTTGGCCATCGGATGACCTGAGGCATTGCAGTGATGATCTCCATAACTCGCCGGATCCTGGTTATCACGCTCGTCCTCGCTCCCTTGGGATGCGCGGTGGGTCCCGATTTCAAGAAACCTGAGCCGCGGGTTCCCGCGGGATGGTCAGCAAGTGCGGCGTCGAATGCTGTCAACAGCGATCCATCGAATGTTGTCGACTGGTGGAACACCTTCCAGGAGCCCACGTTGTCGTCCTTGATCGAGCGCAGCACGCAGTCGAATCTGGATCTGCGTGCGGCGGTACTGCGCATCACCGAGGCCCGGGCTCAAAGGGACGTTGCAGGGGCGGCGTTCTTTCCGTCGGCGTCGGCAAATGCGTCGTTTACCCGGCAGCGATTGAGTGATACGACGACGACCGGCGCTGTCTTCACCAACTTTGGCAATGTCAGTATTCCCGGGGTGCCCTCGATCAATTTCCCCAATCCGTATAACCAATTCCAATTGGGTGCGAGCGCGTCGTGGGAGCCGGACCTCTTCGGTCGCGTCCGGCGCTCAGTGGAGGCGGCCAACGCCGACCTTCAATCATCAGTGGAAGATCAGCATGCGGTGCTGGTATCTCTGTGCGCCGATGTGGCCCGAAACTACGTGGAGCTGCGTGGGGCTCAATTGCGCAGGGAAGTGACCGAGCGCAGTCTCGCGACTCAAAAGGAACTGTACGACCTTACGAAACAGCGGCAGGCGGTTGGTCTGACCACGGACCTCGACGTGGCAAACGCCGGCGCGCAGGTCGACAGTACGCAGGCACTGGTGCCGCAGATCGACCGGGAAGTCACGCAGGACATCAATCAGTTGAGTCTGCTCATGGGGCGCGCGCCGGACTCGCTGCGTGCGGAATTGGAGTCGGCCAAGCCGGTTCCGCAAGTGCCGCCGGTGTTGCCGATTGGATTGCCAGCGGATCTGGCACGTCGCCGTCCTGATATACGGCAATCTGAGGCCAAGCTCCACGCCGCCACTGCACGGATCGGTGTGGCGGTTGGCGATTTGTTTCCCCGGTTGACCCTGACGGCCAGCGGCGGCACTCAGTCACAAAGCGCATCCGACCTTTTGAAGTGGGCGAGCCGTTTTGGAAGCATTGGGCCGACACTCGAGGTACCGATTTTTGACGGGAGCAAGTGGGCTACGGTCCGATTGCAGAATGTCCGGGCGCAGGAAGCTGCGTTGGATTATGAACGCACTGTGTTGGCGGCGTTGCACGAGGTTGAGAATGCCTTGGCGGCATATAAGTCGGATCGCGACCGCGGCGTCGCGCTGGCATCCGCTGTGGCACAGAGTCGAGATGCACTGGACCTTGCGCGTGCTCGCTACTCCAGTGGGGTGGCCAACTTCATTGATGTGCTCGATGCCGATCGGAGCCTGCAGCAGAATGAGCTGGCGCTGGTATCAAACACCACCGCCATCTCCACGGACCTGGTGGCGATTTACCGCGCCCTGGGCGGCGGGTGGGAGACCTCCACCAGCCGCCTGGCCACTACGACTTCTCCCTGACTGCGCTGCGTGTTATCCCACCCGCGTCAGATAGCTCTGCGCCTGTGTCTGAGTGATCACTCCGGCGCTGGCGGCATTCTGGATGGCGGACCTGGCTGCTTCCGGCCAGCCGTTGTAGTGAAGGTTCGTACCCATCGCCTGTACGAAGTTATCGAGCGTGCCGTTCTTCTGCAGGATGCTGATGATTTCAGCCTGGTAAGCCGGATCGTGGTTGCTGGCCAGCAGCCCGGCAACGCTCTCCGGTGACCGGTTCATCGAGTACTCATACCCAACGTCGGCCTTCCGCCGGGCATCCGCATCCGCTCCGACGAGCCCTGGCGAATGCTCTTTGACGAATGCCGCCGCGGTGGGCATTGACTGAACCAGGTTGAACAACGCCGCCGAGTGCGAGAGTGGATGAGCTCCATCGTTGCTCATTCGCTGCGCCGTGAATACCTGCATATAGTTGGAATTGTCCTTGGCCACGGCATCGAGGAACCCTTCGACGTCCTCACCCTCGATGCCATTGGCATTGGCAACATCGAGCACGGACTGTGCGCCACCCTGGCCTGCCGAGAAGACCTCAGGGTGCTTCTCCGCCAGCTCCTGCAACTGCTCGGGCGACAGTTTCAACTGTTGTAACAGCTTTGCATCCTGCAACTGATCGCTGGCGAGAGCCTTGGCCGTTTCCTCATCAACGCCACCGTCTTTGAGGAAAGTCTCAGCCAGCTCGGTTTGTTCACGGAGTTCCTGGCCGTGTTTGACCAGTTCGGTTCCGCCCACGGCGAGAACCGTGACCCCCCAGCCAACGGGACCGGCCCACGAGCCGGCGCCGAGTGCTTCGCCGAAGGTAGCGAGCGTGGCACCGGCCGCGCCGGTGAGATCAAACGCCATGACGGGCGTATTGCTGCGGTCCTGATATGCCGCAGCGGCGAAGTAGGCAATGTTGAGTATACCGAACAGCTTCTCAGCGGGGGCCCCGGCCAATTTGGCCAGTGTGCCGTCCTCATCGAGGGCATTGATCGACGTGCCGAATTCGACGGCATCCTGCGCCAATCCAACACTCGACGCCATTGTGCCCAAAGCGTTCTTGACGCTTGGATCTTTCAACGTCTCGGATGTCGAATTGAGGAACACGGCGCCCGACAACGCCAGGCCGAGCACACGGAACGCCAGACCCGCGGGGCCCGAGTCCAGTGTCATGTCCTTGAGCTCGCCCAGCTGCGTCTTCGTTTCATCCAGCTCACTGATGTTGTCGAGAGCCGTGGCGATCGATTTCGTGGTCTGCAGGGTATGGACGATCTCTTTCAGCTTGTTGATGTTGCGATCAACTTCGTCCTGGGGAAGTCCGAGCAATCCGGACGCATGCTTCTGCAGGTCACTCAGAGCCTGGTTGGCCTTCGCAACACTGGCCGGGTCACTCGGGTTGAGATCCTTGACCGCCGGCAGCACGTGACCCGAGATGTACGCTTGCGCCCAGGAGCTGGCGACGTCCTTACCCTTGTGCACTTCCTCCTCGATGAAGGACATCAATCCTTCACCTTTTTCCCCCTCGAAAATGCTCGGGTCGCGGCTGGCGACCCACTGCAGCGCATGCTCGGTGTCCTCGTTCTCACCAACATTCTTTTCGAGATTGGCGAACGCGTCCGGAGCAAGTTGTTTGACGTCCTCGGGTACGTTGTTGAGCGTGCCGATGTCGGCCGCCAGCGCCTTGCCGTCCGTCATCATGCGATTCTGGACGTCCTGGAGTTTGTTCTGCCAGTCCTTCGGCTGGTCGGCGATGTACTTGTTGATCGCCTTCTGCAGTTGTTCGGGCGTGAGCTTGCCCTTCGAGTTGGCCACTACCCAATTGAGGTTCTTGGTCAGGCCGTTGTAGTCTTCGGTGTCCTTCTTGACCTTACCCTGGAGGTCCTCGACACCGCGTTCGATGGAGCGCAGCACCGCACCGGCCTCGTCGTTCTTGCCCTGCGCCTTCAACTCCGAGGCGAGCGCCAGTGACAGGGCAGGGCTCGCACCTGAGCCAACGGTGTACTTGACGATCCCGCCATTCGGGTCATCAAACCGGCCTTCCCAGGTGTTGAACTGGTTGCCATAGGCCTGCGCAATCTGCTTCGTGAGATTCTGAGCGGTCGGGCTGTCTCCCAGTGAATCAGCTACCTTGGACAGATTGGTAAACGCTCCGGAGCCGCTGTAGTTGGCATCCACGCCGGCAATCTTCTGAATTGTCGGCATGCTCTGCTGAACGATGACGGTTGCATACTCGGGCGGCAGGCCTGACGTGAGATCAGTGAGGCGTTGTGACGCATCGAGCGCAGCCTGTTGATTCTCCTTTGCATCGTTGGCGCTGACACCCTTGTAGGGTTCATCAACCCACTTGGCGCCATCCTGCAGCATTTTCTGCACGGACGGATCCTGCATGACGCGCGCCACCACTTCCGGCGACTGGCCCTGCAGGCTCGTTTTCAGGGAGTCGAGCTTTTCCTTCGGAGTGAAATTGCCGTAGAACTGCGGTATCAGGTCATCCGCCTTGCGTTGCACCTGATAGTCGTGAATGGCGTTCTTCAACCCTGTCTGCGTCGTCTCATCGCTGGGATTACGGCGCAGGATTACATTCCCGTAGGAGGTGATCTGTTGGTCGGTCAGAGTACGGTATTCAGGAGGGACACCTCTGTTGGCTGCGTCAACCTGTGGTCCGATCTCGTTTTTGACGGCCGTGTTGACGTCCTGTTGCGCCTTCTTGATTGCATCCTGATCGCCTGACGCAACCGCTGCTTTGTAGCGAGCGACAGCCTGGTCGACCGTTTGAGCGGGAGTAGGCGGCGCCGAATTGGTTTGCGCCGGCTGCGTTACGTTCTGTGGAGTCTTGCCAGCCGCCGTATTGGTATTTGTACTGTTGTCGGTCGGCGACGGGTTGGAGGGTGGCGGAGGGGGTGGCGGAGTATAAGTGGAAAAACCATCATCGATACGCATCATGCATCTCCAATCCCCTGGACGAATGCAACTGTTATAGGAAATCACCTCCTGGAGAACTATCCGGGATAACCCACGCTAGGGTTTACCCGAGGGTGCTGGTATCGTCAGCAAAAGGCATGAGGGAAGCAAAAATGGTTGACGCAGGTGATCCCAGTCTCGGAAGACGCGAGTTCGTACAGGGGGCCGTAGCGGGAGTCGCATTGGCCGCGGCCGCCCCGGGAGCGGCGCTGGCTGCCTCGGGCGACAAGGCCGCCGTGCTGGCCCAGATCCCCAAAATGCACGCCGAGAACATCAAGCGCCTGCAGGACTGGATCGCGCTCCCCTCCATTGCCGCGGAAAACCGCAACTTCCCCCAGGGGCCGCAGTACATGGCCAAGCTGGCCGAAGCGGCTGGTTTTACGGGCGTGAAGATCATCCCTACCGCGGGTAAACCCGGTGTATTCGGCAGGATCGACGCGGGCGCCAGGACGACCATGGGTATCTACTTCATGTACGACGTGAAGCAGTTCGTGCCCGAGGAGTGGAGCTCGCCGCCCCTGGAAGCGCGCCTGGTTGAAAAGCCAGGTTTGGGTACCGTCTGCATGGGCCGCGGTGCGGTCAACCAGAAAGGTCCCGAGAATTCCTTCCTGAGCGCCCTGATGGCATTCGAGGCGGCGGGCAGGAAACTGCCGGTCAATCTCGTGTTGGTGTGCGAAGGCGAGGAGGAAATTGCCTCGCCCCACTTCCGCGAGGTGGTCATGCATCCCGAGGTGCTCCCTGAGCTGAAGAAATGCGCCGGCATCTTCATCCCCGAGGCCGGACAGGATCGTGACGGGGGCGTCGAGGTATTGCTGGGCGCCAAGGGTGTCGTCGAGCTGGAGTTGGTCTCGAGCGGCGGGAAGTGGGGCCGGGGACCTGCAAAGGACGTGCACTCGAGCCTGGAGGCGCAGGTTGACTCGCCCACCTGGCACCTGGTGCAGGCACTGAACACCCTGGTTGAGAAGGACGGCCACACGCCCGCCGTGGCGGGCTTCTTCGACAAGGTGAAGCCGTTGACTGCCGCGCAGAAGCAATTGATTCAGGAGCACGCGGCCAAGACCTCGGAAGCCACGGTCAAACAGACTCTCGGCGTGCAACACTGGGTCCATGATGCCAACTGGCAGGACTCACTCGAGCTGCTCGTTTCCAAGCCCACCATCAATATTGAAGGCCTGGTCGCCGGCTACACCGGTCCCGGCGGCAAAACAGTTCTGCCGCACCGGGCGGTTGCCAAGATTGACATGCGCCTGGTTCCGGACATGACGGCTACCGATACGCTCGACAAGCTGAAGGCGCATCTGGCGGCGCAGGGCTTCCCGGACATCGAAGTCAACATGAGCGGTGGTTACAACCCGAATGAAACCGACGCCAACAGCAAGCTGATCAAGGTGCAGATGGCCACGTACCGCAAGCTGGGCGTGGACCCTCAGTTGTGGCCGCGCTCGGCGGGATCCTGGCCGGGCTGCGTTTTCACGGAGCCGCCCCTGAGCTTGCCGGCCGGGCACTACGGCCTGGGACACGGGACGGGCGCCCATGCTCCTGATGAGTATTACCTCATCGAATCCAACAATCCCAAGGTCCAGGGACTCGACGGCGCCGTCGCGTCGTTTGTTGAATTTCTGTACGCGTTGGCCTGAGGCGGGAAAAGAACATGTTGAGATCAATCTGGGTTGCCGTTGCGCTGTTGGCTGTGGCGAGCGTGCCGGCACGGGCCGCGGATGCCGATGGCGAAAACCAGGCGTTTGTTGAGCAGATGCGCGCCCTCAACTGGGTCAAGGGCCCGACCACCGTCGAGGTGCAGGGCAACTCGAAGCTGACCATTCCGGATCAGTACGTGTACCTGGATGCGGGGAATACCAAGAAGTTTCTCGAGCTCCAGCACAATCTCAGTGACGGCCGGGAAGTCATGGTCGCGCCCCAGAACATGGAGTGGATGGCGTACCTGGAATTTTCCGATGAGGGCTACGTCAAGGACAACGAGAAGATCGATGCCCCGGCGCTGTTGAAAACTCTGCAGTCCAACACTGAGGCCGGCAACGAGGAGCGCCGGCGGCGGGGCTGGAACGAGTTGAAGCTGGTCGACTGGGCAACACCGCCGGTCTACAACACAACCACCAAGCGCCTGGAGTGGGCGACGATCCTCGACTCGAAGGAAGGACGCGCCGTCAACTTCTCCACCAAGATCCTGGGGAGAAGGGGCTATACCTCGGTGATCATGGTGACCGATCCGGCCAACCTGCAGGCTGCCGAAAGCAACCTGGACCATGTGCTCACCGGCTATTCCTTCAACGCCGGTGAGACCTATGCGGATTGGCGCAGTGGCGACAAGGTCGCTGAATACGGCCTCGCGGCGCTCATCGTCGGCGGTGTCGCCGCGGTCGCGGCGAAGAAAGGCTTGTTCTCGGTGATTGGAGCGTTCCTGGTCGCGTCCTGGAAGTTCCTCATGATCGGCGTGGTCGCCGCCGCGACCTGGGTGCGGAATCTGTTCGCCAGAAAGCGCGCGGGATGACCTCCTCCGAGGTATGGCTGATCGTGGGTGCGATCGGCCTGTACCTGTTTGATTCGACTTTGTGGCTTTACTCGAACGAGCTGATATTTCTGCGTCAGGGGAAGCGTTGGCGCTTCGCTCAGAGCTTGCCAATGGTCGTGGCCGGGAACCGCGTTTACTTTCCGAATCCCCTGACTCCGGGTACGCCTTCGTTCAAGGTGCGCTGGTCAGAGTCTGATCCGCGCCAGCAGGAGGAAGAGTGCGCCGGGCTGGACCGGTTCTTCCATGCCCTCAGGCCCGTGAAGTACCTGGTCAACATGCTTCTCGGTCTGCTGCTGGCTCTGCCCCCGGTCGTGTTCTTCTATGGCTCCGACGTGCAGCTGCTGGTGCTGCTGGGAGCCTACTACCTGGTGACTATCATCACCCTCGGCTACATCTGCGCCCGTCGTGTTGAATTGCGCCTGACCGGCAAGTCGCTGGCCCATCTGTGCTTCGACTCATTGGCCTGTGCGCCGTTCGCCATCAATCTCGTGAGAAAGCTGGCCCTGCGGCGATCGCTGGCCGGCAACCCCATTGTGTTTGCCGCCCGCTCGTTCGAATTGGCGGAATTCAGTCGCTTGATTGATGCCGTCACCGCCCGGGTTGCGGATGATCTGCTCCGCGAGGACGGCCGGACCGCGCGGGCAGAGGAGCTCGAGGCCTATCGCAAGCAGCTCGAGGCCATGGTGGCCGTCCAGCCACCTCGGGGTTGTGACTAAACAGACGACCGATTGATGCGGCCCTATCCCGTATCTTGAATAACCCAAGCCGATGGGTTACAGTAGGCGATGAGTCGGATATTCACCTCTGAATCCACGGGTGCAGCCGTCTACCTTTTCACTGACGACCACTGCCCGCCGCATGTGCATGCGCGTCACCGGAGCGATGGGTGGTTGCGCGAGTGCAATTCTCGTTCGTCGACAATGACGTCGGTCTGATGAGCATAGCTCCAGCCAAGCGTGTGCCGCTGCAGCGGGTAGTAAACAAACTGTTAGATGAAGTAAGCGATCGAGTAGCCTCGTGTCGGAGGCAGTGGTGGACGACACGGCGGACAACCTGCCTGACGAATCAATGGGTCAAAGCGCCTAAGGCCGGAAAGATGGAGTTACTCGCTGAGCGCAAGGCAAACGCAAAACAAATTGCCGATGCCCACTACGACCCGGCATCTGACAGAACGCGGGTGAGTTTTCACGACGGAACCGCGGCAGACGTGAGGTTGCAAGCATGAGCAAACACCAAGTTACCGATTCCCAGTACGCACAGGCCCTCGCGGTTGGCCAAGCCGAGGGCGAGACGGAATTTCGTGCCCAGGCGGTGCGCTATGTGCCCGAGTGGGATGCAATTGAGATTGTGACCACACGCAATACTGGCTTCCTCATTCCACGGCGGTGGATCGGCGCCCTGCGGGAAACCTCCACCAAGGATCTGAAGAAGCTCGAAGTCTGGCCGGACGGATCGGCCATTGAGCTCGAGCAGCGCGACATCCATATCAGCGTGCACGGGTTGATTGTTGCGCTACTGCCGGCGATGTTACCGCCCCAGGTGATCGCGGCAGTGTTCGCAAGCCGCGGCGGCCAATCTACTTCGGCGGCGAAACGCCAGAGCGCGCAGGAGAACGGCCGCAAGGGTGGGCGGCCACGGAAGAAACCAGCAGCGTGAAAGCTATTGGCGGTAGCCGCGCGGCGCGCAGCCTGCGGCGAGCTCGCGTAACTACCCGCCTGGCTCGACGATTCCCAACCCGAATGCCGCCGCCACGGCCTCGGTCCGCGAGCGCACGTCGAGTTTGCCCAGAATCGACGACACATGATGGTCCACCGTCCTCGTTGATACGTGCAAGCGATTCGCCAACTCCGTGTTGGTGTGGCCTCTCACCAGCAGAGTCAGCACCTGTATCTCACGGGAAGTGAGGCCGGCCGGGTTTTCTCTGGTTGATGACCGGGGTCCCCGCGGGAGCCCTCGGACTCCGCGTTCACGCAGACGCTGGCGAACGATCGCTCCCAAGGGGCCGGCGCCGAGTTGCTCCAGGATCCCCAACGAATCGCGCAGCGCGTCTTCGGGACCTTCCGCCAGCGCGAGCGCGCGTTCATACGGCATTTCCAGGGTTTGCCAGGCGGTCGCGGCCGCTTTCCAGTCACCCGCAATCATGAGCGCATACGGCTCAGCGATACCGGCTGGCTTCTGCAGGGTTGGATCCGCGCGGTGTGCCCAGAATGCCAACTCTCCAACAATCCACGCGTCGAGCCTGCCCTCGGCGGCATTTAGACCTATACGTGCGAGCTCGGAAACACGCTGCGTGTCACCTCCATACCAGGCTACTTCGGCGCTCGCCGCGGCCACACGGCCTATGCGTTGCAACTCCCCGGTTGGCAGGGCCAGGCGCATCGCTTCATCCAACAGCCGATCGACCCCCGGATCGCCACGGCGGGCTCGAACCAGCCCCAGGACAACGAGAGCCGGCAGTCGCTGCGCGATTGCCAGGCTGTCCGTTTCGATCAAGCGGCCCGCCAGCTGCGCAGCCTCAGTCCAATGACCGGTGTTGAGCTCGAAGTGAGCGGCGTAAGCGCGGATGTACGAGAGGCAGTCGTGTACTTCATGCACCTCGCAATATTCGCTTCCCTCCGGGATGTAACGCGCGGCGAGCCTGGGAATGTGTTTGCTGACAGCATTGCTCACCAGGTTCGCATAAGATCGCCCGGCATGGACGTGGAGATTGCTGGCAAGCGCTACCGCGAGGCTTTCTTCCAACCGGGTGATTCCGCAGCTCGGATCCCGGCTGAGAAGAGCGCATCCGATGTTGTTCAGTGCATGCGCCCGAACGCCGTTGTCCTGAAACCGTTCCGCGAGCTCGAGCGCACGTTGGCCGAAGTCAATGGCTTCCTGGATCTGTTGGGAAGTCATCGCCCTCTGCGAACGAGCACTGTAAGCCATCGCGAGCGCCGGCGAGGGCGGCAGCATCTCCAACAGGCGGATGGCTTCAGCAACGGGGTGATCGGCTCGGACCTTCTGTCCGGACTTCCACTGCTGCATTGCGATCATCAGGAGCATGCGGGCTTGCGCCTCGATGTCACCTTCCGCGCGCCAGATTGCCAGCGCCTGGGTCGCTGAGTCGAGCGAGTTGATCACCTGGTTGGTCAGATCGCATTCGGTGGCATGTGACTCGAGCAGGCGTGCCCGTTCCCTCACGCTCAGTGCGTTGCCGTGGTTCAAGGCTGTCGCAAGGTGGGCGGCCGCCTCCCGGTGCGCGCCGGCAGTAGCTGCCTCGGTCGCAGCTCGAGGCGCATGTTCCAGAACTGCCCGCTCGTCCTCGGCCCGTACCGCATGGTGCACGATCTGTGAGAGATCCGAGTTGCGCTCGATGAGATATTTGAGGATCGCCTGGTGAAGCTCGCGGGCGCGGCCGCGAGCGATGGTGCTTTCAACAGCCAGGCGTCCCAACTCGTGACGGAACGCTATCGCCGCATCGTGATATCTCAGAAGCCCACGTTCGGTTGCCTCGTCCGCGCCTGCTCCGACGTCACCGAGCAGGGCCCGGGCCAGCCACAGTTCCGTGCGGCCCGGCAGCAGCGAGACCAACTCGGCGACTTCGCGCGCCGCCGGGGAACAGTGCATGAGGCGCGCCAACACTGCATCTCGCACGGTTTCCGGTACCGCGTCAGTGGGAACTGACAGCAATTCACGCACAAAGAACGGGTTGCCACTCGTAACGTCATACACTTGTTGCGGATTGCGTTGCGTTCCCTGTGCGAGTTGCTCGACCGCTGCCAGCGACAGCGGCGGTAAGCGAATCCGGACTGAGTGGCGTCCAGTCAACTCTCCGAGGACTCCACGCAGGAGATGAGCAGGAGCCATTTCGTCGTCGCGATAGGTTCCCAGGATCAGGCACCGTGTGCGCTGGATCCGATGGCCTATGAAGCGCACAAAATCGAGGGTAGCCTCGTCCGCCCAGTGCAGGTCTTCGAGCACGACCAGGGTCAGCGGGCTCGGCGCGGACAGCTTTTCAAACAGAAACGCGAATAGTTGCTCACGCGACGATCCCGCCGCGGGGGCGCCGCTCGGCGAGAACGAGAGGGCTGCGGCGATCTCAGTGACAGGCCCCAGCACCCGCGAGGTCTGCAGGGCATCGGAATGACCCCATACCACACGCGCTGCCCGGCTGGATTGCTGTGCAAAGTGCTCTACGAGCGCACTTTTGCCAGCGCCTGCCTCACCGCCCACAAACGCGATTTTGCCCGCTCGCATGCCTGCGTCCTGCAGGTGATGCGTCAGTTCTTCGAGCTGGGATTGGCGTTCGAGCAGGTCCATGAAGTGCGGAGTATCCAGGAAGGCGGCCCTCCAGAACATGGGCAGCCCAACCTGGGGGGTCCGACTCGGCAATTTAGGTAGTTTTCCCGATTTGCGGAGTGCCGTGCACGCCTATCGTCCTCTGCAGTTGAATCACGGGGACAACGCAATGCCACGCTATGTAGTTGAGAGAGACTTTCCGGACGGTCTGCTGGTCCCCATCGACGAGAACGGCGCCAAGGCCTGCCTGGCCGTCGTTGAAAGCAATGCGGCTGATGAAGTCACGTGGGTGCATTCCTACGTGAGCATCGACAAGAGAAAGTCGTATTGCATCTACGACGGCCCGTCACCCGAAGCCATCCGCCGCACCGCGAGCCGCAACAAGCTGCCGGTCGAGCGCATCACCGAAGTGCGGATTCTCGATCCTTATTTTTACAAATAGATGGAGGGACCTATGTTGAAAGTTGCATCGTTTACAGTGGCTGCATTGGCAATGGGATTGACGTCCTCGGTGGTGTCAGCCGCCGATCAGGATGATCTGTCGGCAGACTTCGCCGTGCACGGGGATCACTATTCCCATGTTGACTCGCCGCTGATCAAGAAGGTTCATTACGCCACGGCCAAATACAAGAATATCAACGTCGCTTTGTACAAGGAGAAGGGGTGGGCTGTTGCCACACCGTGTGTCAGCGGGCCGGACCATGGGGCGATGGGCATACATGTTGTGCAGGGCTCGCGAATTGCCGACGGAATTCTCGATCCAACGGCGCCTGAAGCATTGATTTATGAGCCGCTGCCGAACGGCTATTTCCGCCTCGTGGGCGTCGAGTTCATCCAACTCGCGGATGATTGGGCGGCGCGCAATCCCAACGGCGGAGTCCCGTCGCTCGATGGCAACCTGATGAACCTGGTCGGCAGCCCGAACCGCTACGGTTTGCCCGCCTTCTACGAGCTGCATGTCTGGGCTTGGGAGGACAACCCGAGCGGCAACTTCTCAGATTGGAATAACCACGTCTCCTGTGAGAAGCAGCCCGAGCAGCCCCGTTAGCAATAACGGGCCCGTCGGGCTATTGCAATACCCGCTGCAACCTTTCCGCAGCGGGTGCTTTTTGCGCGCTCGCGATGTAAGTGGCAACTGCCCACGCCGCGCCGGTGAGCGCGAGGTTGATGGCATTCATGACCCAGCTCAGATGCGCGCGCGGGTCAATCAATATCAGTGGCAGATGCACCAGGATGCTGAAAGATCCAAACATGGCTGTTACGGCAAATGCCGCCAGCCGCGCCCTGACCCCTGTCAGCAGCGCCACGCCGCCGGCGAGGTGCCCGATACCGGTGGCGGCCGCCCAGAATCTCTGGCTGCCCGGGAGCCACTGGGGGACCATTGAGGCGGTGAAATCCAGGTAGACGAAGTGCGCAAGGCCGAATATGAGCAGGCACACACCCATCATCATGACTGCGATTTTACCCGGGTTAGGTCCCATGCCGTTGCGTGCCGTCATCCACTCGGCAGTCCGAGTGAGATATGCGTAGGCCGCCAACCCCCCTGCAACCAAGGCCAGTTGTTCGGCGGCACCACTCCAGGCAGCAACCAGAGTGGGGCGTTGGAATATCAGCGGGCCGTGCATGAGTACCACAACCACTGCATAGAGCCCCGCCAATGCGCCGGCTCCCAGTACTACTTCGCGGCGTCGCTTTGAAGGATTGAGGTCATTGACGCAGGCGCCGGCGAGCACCAACGCTGCCGCAAACAAATAAGCAAGCACCGTGCGACCGGGAAACCAGGCAGCTACGGGTTGCCACTGGAGCGCGAAGTCGCCCCACACGATGCCCACTATTCCCAGGGCGATCGCGCCCAGCCCATACAAGCGAATTCCAAGCGGAATCATGGTGCCCCCGAGGTGACCTTGGCTACATGGTGCGGCGGGAAGGGTCGGCGCGGAGGGACCATTTACATCCAAAACAGGGGAGCCACTGGCGTCCGCAGGTCCATCGAGAGGGCCAACCGCACTTGCGGCGAGTCGGGGCGCCAGGCGAGGGGCTCAACCGCACTTGCGTGAGTCGGTCAGCAGGTACTCCGATGCTGACTAATGGGCGGCGCCGCCACCGCCACTTGCCGCCCCACGGCGAACAAACAGCAGCAACGGCAACAAGCACAGGAACGCCACCCCGAAGAACTTGAACACATCCAGATAGCTCAACAACATGACCTGCTCGGTGGCCAGCTGGCCGACGCGCGCGATCGACTGCTGGCCGCTGCTGGCGGCGGCGCCCACCGCATGACTCAGCTGGGTGGTGAAGTTCGTGTACGCCGGATCGAGCGGCTGCAGGTGCTCGACGATTCGGCTCTGGTGAAACTGCTCCCGCCGGGTTACCAGGGTGGAGGCCACTGATATTCCAATGCTGCCACCGAAGTTGCGTGCCAGGTTGATGAGAGCGGAGGCGTAGTTGATACGGTCCTTGGGAATATCGCGAAAGCCGAGCGCGTTGATGGGCAGGAACAGAAATGCCAGGCCCAGGGCCTGCATGGCGCGACCCAACGACAGCACCCAGAAGGGCACGTCCAGGTAGAAGTTGGTCATCCACCAGACCGCGCCGCCGCACACGATGATTCCAAACGCAATCATCAGCCGCAGATCAATCTTGTTGACGATCTGTCCGACGATGGGGAACAGCACGATCAGCAACAGGCCGCCGGGCGCGATGATTTCACCTGCTTCGGTTGCTCGGTAGCCCATCAGTCCCTGGGCGTAAGCCGGCACCAGGTAGGTGCTGCCCAGGATCATGAAGCCGAAGCACAACATCAGCACAAACCCGATGGCGAAGTCCCGGCGCTTGAACAACTGCAGATCGACGATCGGATGTTTGTGTGACCACTCCCACCAGATGAGGACGATGAATCCCAAGGCTGACGCACACGTCAGGGTAGTGATCATGCCGGAAGCAAACCAGTCGTCCTCCTGGCCGCGATCCAGTACCACCTGCAGGCAACCGAGTCCCAGGGATATCAGGCCCAGTCCCAGCCAGTCCATTCTGCTGCCGTTGGGTTTGGCGTCCTCGCCGGGTGTGTGGAGCAGGAAGCCAATCAGAAATATCAGGGCAGCGCCCACGGGTACGTTGATGAAGAAGACCCAGCGCCACTCGTAGGTGTCTGTTATCCAACCCCCTATGGTTGGGCCGATGGCCGGCGCAAACACGACCGCCATGGCGTAGATTGCCGTGGCCATGCCGCGCTTTTCGGGCGGAAACGCGTCCGTCAGGATGGCCTGGCCCGTTGGCTGCAGCCCGCCACCCGCGGCACCCTGTATCGCCCGCAGGACCACGAGCATCCCTAAGTCGACCGACAGGCCACAGAGAAATGAGGCGATGGTGAATCCGGCGATACAGGTGAGAAAGAAGCGCTTGCGTCCAAATCGCTCCGACAGCCAGCCGGAGATCGGCATGACAATGGCATTGGTGACCAGGTAGCTGGTCAGTGTCCAGGTGGACTCATCCTGGCTGGCCGACAGATCGCCGGCAATGTGGGGGAGGGCGACATTGGCCACGGAGATATCCAACACCTCCATGAAGGCCGCGATGGCCACCACCGGGGCAATCAACCAAGGGTTGGTTTGCTTGCCGGCGTTAGATTTCCCGCCATTGCTCACGGGTGCGCGGTGGCCACGTGAGTAGCGCTGGCCGCACCGGCCCGGTGGGTAGGCGCGGTGGCTTCGGGCGCGCCGTCAGTCGTCGCGGCGCGCGGGCTACCGGCCGCGGCGCCGTCCCGGAAAGCATCGGCGCTGCTGGCGACAGGCGGATTGCCATTCGCCTCTTCATAGCCCTGCAAGTTGGTGCGGACGATATTATCAATCTCGGCCGTGACCCCGGCGTCCTGCTCGGCATACACGTTAGTCTGCATTGCCGCAGGCCAAACAGCCGTTTTCGAAAGCGAGCCTCCGTTGAGATCGTGTACATCGATATCAACCTTGGTCGACAGCCCAAGGTACAGCGGATGGTCGCGAAGCTCCCGCGGATCCAGACCGATTCGCACCGGCAGCCTTTGCACAATCTTGATCCAGTTGCCGGTCGCATTCTCCGGCGGCAGCACCGCCAGAGACGCGCCGGTCCCGGCTGTGAGCCCCAGCACCCGCCCATGGTATTCAACACCTGACCCGTAGATATCGGCCTTGATGGTCACGGGCTGATTGATCCGGATGTTCTCCAGCTGGGTTTCCTTGAAGTTGGCATCAATCCATACCGAATCGAGCGGTGCGATCGCCACCATTTCCGTGGCTGGCGTCACCTGTTGGCCCAGTTGCACCTCCCGGCGCACCATGTAGCCATTCAAAGGCGAACGCACACTGGTGCGATTCTTCGCCAGCCACGCATTTCGCAGGTTTGACTCAGCCAACAACACCCGCGGGTGCGTTGCCGGCTGAGTGCCCGCAATTTGCGCGCGCACGGACTCCAGTGAGGCGTGTGCCTGCCTGATACCTGCTTCGGCGCTGCGGGCTGACTCTTCGGCCCGCTCCAACTCTTCCTGCGAAACACCCCGCGTGCCAACGAGGCCGCGGTCGCGCGCCAGCTCCTTGTTCGCCCGAACCAGTTGCGCCTGCTGGGCATAGAGCACGGCTTCCTGCCGCTTCTCATCGGAGAAAAGCTGAACCACATCGCGCACGGTCTGGGCCAGGTTGGCTTTCGCCTGCGAAAGCGAGACATCCGCGTCCTTGGCATCCAACTGCACCAATATCTGGCCAACCGTGACGGATTGGGTCTGGTCGGCACCGATGTAAGTCACTGTGCCGGTCACCTGCGGCTGCAGGCGGACCATGTTGCCGTTGACGTAGGCGTCTTTCGTAGTGACGTGATATTGGCCGACCATGAAGTGATAGATCAGGATGGCAATCGTCGCGACCACGACGACGGCACCGCCAATCCACAGGAATTTGTAATTGTGGTGCTGCTCGCCTTTACCGCCGTCGGCGCGGTCCTTGCCCTCATTCCCGCCGCCTGCGTCCTTTCGTTGCCCATCGTGGTTATCGGCCATAGGGTGCATCCGGTAAGTCCAATGCGGAGTCGCGCGAAACCGGCTCCAGCACGGCGTTCTGTTGGGAGTTCCACCACCCGCCACCCAGCGCGTGGAACAGGTTGGCTGCATCAGCGAAGCGTTCTACGTCAGCTCGTACCTGGGTCAGCAGGCCGTTCTGATATTGCTGTTCGGCTGTCAGCACCGTGAGCTCACTCACGCGGCCCTTTTGATACTGTTCGCGCGCCAGGTCCCGATTGTCCCGGGCGGCGTCCAGCGCGGTGGTACGGGCGTTGTAACTGTCAGTATCGTGTTGGAGAGCCTGCATCGCGTTGGCCACGTCCACAAAGGCATCCAATACCGTTCCCCGGTATTGAGCCTGCGCCTGCAGAAACCGCTGGCGCGCCTCCTTCTCACGGGCGCGCAAGGTGCCGCCATGAAAGACAGGCTGAGTGACATTCAAGCCTATCGACCACATCTGTCCCGCCTTTGTAAACAGGTCACTGGTGCTGTTTGATTGCTGTGCGTATTGCGCTGAGATATCGAATGACGGAAAGCGCGCAGCTTCGGCGACTCCAACTTCCGCACTGGCCTGGTGCAAGGTGTCTTCGGCCTCGAGCACATCCGGCCTCTGCCGCACCAATTGGCTCGGCAGCGATACGGGAAGCTGCTGCGGTAAAGTGAAGTCGCGCAGTGCCAGGGGTGGCAGCGAGTTGTCCTGCGGCGCCTTTCCCATCAGCCTCAGCAGAGCGTTCTGATAGACATCGCGCTGCTTTTCCAACCCCGGGAGGCTGGCCCGTGCGTCCTCGAGCTGAGCCTTCGCCTGCAGTGAATCGCTACGAGCGATCTTGCCGGCGTTTTCCAGAGTCTGCGTCAGCTCATATTGTTCCTGCAGGTCTGCGACCAGTGCTCGGGTTACGTTGATTTCCTCAACGGATGCGGCAAGGTTGAAAGCAGTGAGCACCGCTTGATTGACCAATGTGATGTAAACATTGAGCGCCTGGTGTCCAACCTGATCCGTTTGCGCCGCCTGCGACTCGATTGTGCGGCGAATGCGCCCAAACACATCCAGGTCATACGCGAGGGAGGGGCCCAGGTTGAACTGGTTGGCCGTAACCTGCAGCATTTCAGGCGGCTCATACAGTACGCTGCCATTGACCCGCGCGCGGGTTGCTCTTGCACCGAAGTCAACCTGCGGTAATGCGGACCCCGAGACGGCCTTCAGCTCGTATTGAGCGGCAAGAAGATTGTGGCGGGCACCTTCCAGGTCGGGATTCGCCCGCAACGCTTCATGCACGATCGCATTCAGCGAATCGGAGTGGAACAAAGTGTACCAGTCAGTCGCCACCTCGCCGCCGTATACCATGCTCGCAGGGCCCGACGTCTGTGCCGGTTGCGAGTAGGCCGAGGTTGGAGCCTTCGGACGCTTGAAGTCGGGCCCGAGCGCGCAGCCGCCCAACGCCGTTGCGGCGGCGAGCGTCGCAACGGTCAGCCTACAAAGTCGTCCAGGGTTGAATTGATAAACCAGGATCGTGACGCCCATCCGATAGCGATATGCTGGGGGGCAAGCAAACCGCAGTCCCGGGCATCACGGCGCCAGCGCAGCAGTGCCACGCTGGCGCTCGAGCATGTCACATTACCCGTTGGTCACCATTGCAGCGACCAACTCATTCACCGGCATCTGGTCCAGCTTCGGATCAGCAAACACTGCTTTCACTCGCTCAGCTTGCTTCGGCGAGAACCAGGCATCAACCGACGACTCAAACTTTTTAACCAACACGGGCATGCCTTCGGCACGACGCTTGCGATGCCCGATCGGAAAGTCAACGGCAACGCGATCTGTCGATGACCCGTCCTTGAAGAACACCTGAACGGCATTGCCGATGTACCGTTTGTCCGCCGCGTAATATTCCTGCGTGTAGGTCGGGTTCTCGCGAACCTGCATTTTGCCGCGCAGCGCGTCGATGCGAGGATCACGTGCGACAGCGTCCTCATAGTCAGCAGCCGTGAGCCGCCCGAAGATCAATGGCACGGCAACCATGTATTGAATGCAGTGGTCTCGATCGGCGGGATTGGCGAGCGGGCCAGTCTTGTCGATGATGCGAACGCCAGGCTCCTGAGTCTCGATCACAACCTTGTCGATCTGATCGATGCGGTCCTTGACCTGCGGATGCAACGTCATCGCCGCTTCCACGGCGGTCTGCGAATGGAACTCTGCAGGGAAGGAGATCTTAAACAGCACGTTCTCCATGACGTAGCTGCCAAACGGCTGCGGCAGTGAGAACTGCTTGCCCTTGAAGAGCACGTCATAGAAGCCCCAGGTCTTCGCGCTGAGCGCAGACGGATATCCCATTTCGCCTGTCAGTGCGATGAACGCATGCCGCACGGCACGACTGGTTGCGTCGCCAGCTGCCCAACTCTTGCGCGATCCTGTGTTCGGCGCATGTCGATAAGTGCGCAGTGCGCCGCCATCGATCCAGGCGTTGGAAACAGCGTTGATGATCTGCTCACGTGTGCCGCCCAACATCGCCGTCACGACGGCTGTGGAAGCCACGCGGACGAGAATGACGTGATCCAATCCTACGCGGTTGAAGCTGTTCTCGAGGGCGAGGACACCTTGGATCTCGTGCGCCTTGATCATGCCGGTGAGCACATCACGCACGGTAGGCGGCGTCTTACCTTCCATTACAGCCTTGCGGGCGAGATAGTCGGCGACCGCAAGGATTCCACCGAGGTTGTCCGACGGGTGACCCCATTCGGCGGCGAGCCATGTGTCGTTGAAGTCCAACCATCGGATCATTGCGCCGATGTTGAAAGCCGCCTGCACAGGGTCCAACTCGTAGGACGTGCCCGGCACGCGGGCACCGCCCGGCATCACTGCGCCGGGGACCACGGGTCCCATGAGCTTCGTGCAGGCAGGGTACTTCAATGCCTGGAAGCCGCATGCGAGGGTATCCATCAAGCAGTAACGGGCGGTCTCAAACGCCTGGGTGCTGTTTATCTTGTAGCTCTGCGCATAGTCAGCGATGGCGACCAGCGCGGAATCCGGTGCAGGGCGTTCAGCAGACTTGATATCGTGGGAAGACATGTTTCAAACACTCACTTTCTTTCGTCAATCGGGACAAATTTGAGGTTTTCGGGGCCAATGTAGTTGGCCGTCGGACGGATGATCTTCCCGTCGGCCCGCTGTTCCATGACGTGCGCGGCCCACCCGGTGGTGCGGGCAATCACAAACAAAGGGGTGAACAT
>Ga0068858_100002179_pt1 | contig 19859 bp, 18 predicted proteins | sample KBSSwiS12_FD_66589 | JGI IMG/M metagenome (GOLD analysis project Ga0068858, IMG submission 66589) | Switchgrass rhizosphere microbial communities from Kellogg Biological Station, Michigan, USA - KBS Switchgrass S1-2 | ecosystem: Host-associated > Plants > Roots > Rhizosphere > Soil ...
GGCGGGGCTCGATTATTACAACCACAATATCGACACGAGCCCCGAGAATTACGCCAGCGTCATCTCGACGCGGACCTTCGAGGACCGGCTCGATACGCTCGACAATGTCCGTGCGGCGGGGATCAACGTGTGCTGCGGCGGCATCGTCGGCATGGGTGAGACCCGCGCCGATCGCGTCGGCTTCATCCATGCGTTGGCGAGTCTCCCGGTTCATCCCGAGAGCGTGCCGGTCAACGCGCTGGTGCCGGTCAAGGGCACGGTGCTGGGCGACATGCTCGCCGACACGCCGCTGGCGAAGATCGACGATATCGAGTTCGTTCGCACCGTCGCGGTGGCGCGCATCACGATGCCGCTGAGCATGGTGCGCCTGTCGGCCGGGCGCGAGAGCATGAGCGACGCGGCGCAGGCGCTGTGCTTCATGGCGGGTGCTAATTCGATCTTCACCGGCGACAAGCTGCTGACCACCGGCAATGCCGGCGATGACGCCGATGCGGCGCTGTTTGCGCGGTTGGGGCTGACAACATTGGCGGCTGAGCAAAGGGTTATGGAGGCTGCGGAGTGAGTTTTCGGGATCGGTCACCGATTCCGCTAAAAGTCAAAATTGGCTGTCTGTTTTACGGGCTCGTTGGAGCCCTTGTGTCAGGCTTTTTTCTGATCGTCGCAGCGATGAGTGATTGCGCACGTCAACCCGACGGGTCGGGATGCGAAAACGACGCGCTCATCAGGTTCGCGATGTTTCCTGGAAGCCTGCTTCTGTTTGTTTTTGGGGGCGTCATCCTCGCCTACTTCGTTACGAGAGACATAGATTGATGTTCAAGAAAATCCTGGTCGCCAATCGCGGCGAGATTGCGTGCCGCGTGATGCGCACCGCCAAGAAGATGGGGATCGCCACCGTCGCGGTTTATTCCGATGCCGATGCGCGCAGCCCGCATGTGCTGATGGCGGATGAGGCGGTGCGGCTCGGGCCGGCACCGGCGGCGGAGAGCTACCTCAAGGCCGAGCTGATCCTGCTTGCCGCGAAGGAGACGGGCGCGGACTGCATCCATCCCGGCTACGGCTTCCTGTCCGAGCGCGAGAGCTTTGCCAAGGCGTGCGCCGAGGCCGGCATCGCGTTCGTCGGGCCGCCGCCCAACGCCATCGCCGCGATGGGCGACAAGATCGAGTCGAAGAAGCTGGCCAAGGCCGCCGGCGTCAATGTCGTGCCCGGTTTTCTCGGCGAGATCGCCGATACCGAGGAGGCGGTGAAGATCGCCGGCGAGATCGGCTATCCGGTGATGATGAAGGCCTCGGCCGGCGGCGGCGGGAAGGGCATGCGGCTGGCCTATGGCGAGCAGGACGTGCGCGAAGGCTTCGAGGCGACCAAGCGTGAGGGGCTGGCCAGCTTCGGCGACGACCGCGTGTTCATCGAGAAGTTCATCGAGAGCCCGCGCCACATCGAAATCCAGGTGATGGGCGACCAGCACGGCAACATCCTCTATCTCGGCGAGCGCGAATGCTCGATCCAGCGCCGCCACCAGAAGGTCGTCGAGGAGGCGCCGTCGCCCTTCGTCACGCCGGAGATGCGCAAGGCGATGGGCGAGCAGGCCGTCGCGCTCGCGCGAGCGGTGGGGTATTATTCCGCCGGCACGGTCGAGCTGATCGTCTCCGGCGCCGACACCAGCGGCAAAGGGTTCTACTTCCTCGAGATGAACACCCGGCTGCAGGTCGAGCATCCGGTCACCGAGGAAATCACCGGGCTCGACCTGGTCGAGCTGATGATCCGCGTCGCGGCGGGCGAGAAGCTGCCGCTGACCCAGGAGCAGGTAAAGCTCAACGGCTGGGCGATCGAGAACCGCGTCTATGCCGAGGATCCCTATCGCGGCTTCCTGCCCTCGATCGGCCGACTGGTGCGCTACAATCCTCCGGAGACGACGCCAGCCCGTGCTCCTGCGAAAGCAGGAGCCCAGAGTCATGAGCGCAGCGCTGGTGACCCTGGATTCCTGCGTTCGCAGGAACACAAGAATGAACCGCGCGTGCGCGTCGATGACGGCGTCGCCGAGGGCGGCGAGGTCAGCATGTTCTACGACCCGATGATCGCCAAGCTGATCACCTGGGCGCCGACCCGCGAGGCTGCGATCGACAAGCAGATCGCCGCGCTCGACGCGTTCGAGATCGACGGGCCGGGCAACAATATTGATTTCGTCTCGGCGCTGATGCAGCATCCGCGCTTCCGCGCCGGCGCGCTGACCACCGGCTTCATCGCCGAGGAATATCCCGAAGGCTTCCACGGCGCACCCGCGTCCCCCGATCTGCTGCGCACGCTCGCCGCGGTCGCGGCCTTCGCCGCCACCGCCCAGGCGGATCGCGCGCGCCGCACCGACGGCCAGCTCGGCAAGCGGCTGCGGCCGCCCTCGACCTGGGGCGTCAAGGTGGGCGATGTCGAGCATGATGTGTCGATCTCGACCGACGGCATCGTCGTCGATGGCACCGAACTACCGCTCGCGATGGAATATACGCCGGGCGACCGGCTGGTGACGGTGGAGGGCGAGGACGGCGATCTCAACGTCCGCATCGCCCGCACCCGCGCGGGGTTCAAGCTGACCACGCGCGGCGCAAGCCATATCGCCCGCGTCCTGCCCGCGCATGTCGCGCCCTATGCGCACCATCTGATCGAGAAGATCCCGCCCGATTTGTCGCGTTTCCTGCTGTGCCCGATGCCGGGCCTGCTGATGCGGCTCGATGTCGGTGCCGGCGACAAGGTTGAGGCGGGGCAACCGCTCGCGGTGGTCGAGGCGATGAAGATGGAAAACATCCTGCGCGCCGAAAAGGCGGGCGTGGTGAAGTCGGTCAACGCCAAGCCGGGCGACAGCCTGGCGGTCGATGCGGTGATTCTGGAAATGGAGTAAATCGCCAGGCGATACATTCTGCGACAATATTTCGGTGGACCCGAAATGGCCCCGTAACCATTTGGAGGGGATGTTTCGCCAGCGTATCGCCCTTTCGCTCGTCCTTGCGCTGCCCGCTACCGGCTGCGCGGTCGGGCCGGACTATCATCCGGCGGCCCCTGCGACGCTCGGCGTGCCCGATACCTATTCCGTTGCCGCGCCCGTGTCCGGCACCGCCGACCTGACGCAATGGTGGAGCAGCTTCAACGATCCGTTGCTGGCGCGGATCGTCGAACAGGCGAGGGCCAACAATCTCGACATCGCCCAGGCGGTCGCCCGGCTGCGTCAGGCGCGCGAGTCGCTGGTCCAGTCGCGCGCGCAGCTACTGCCGACGGTCAGCGGGTCGGCCGGCTACACCCATAGTGCCACGCTGGCCGGCGGCGCCACCAGCACGGTCGTCAACGGCACGGTGATCGCGTCGCGTGGTGCCAGCGACAATCTCTCGCTCGGGCTCGACGTCGCCTACCAGGCCGATCTGTTCGGTGGCGTGCGCCGTTCGGTCGAGGCGAGCCGCGCGCAATATCAGGCCTCGGGCTTCGACTATGCCAGCGTGCTGATCTCGACCGAATCCGAGACCGCGCGCAATTACGTCCTTGCTCGCCTCTACCAGGCGCAGATCGCCAATGCGCGCGATTCGCTTGCTATCCAGGACGACAATCTCGAAATCGCCGGCTACCGCCTGCAGGCCGGGCTGATCTCCTCGCTCGATACCGAACAGGCACGCGCGCAGCGCGCTCAGACCGCCGCGACCATCCCGACGCTCGAGCAGAATTACAATGCGGCGGTGTCGCGGCTTGGCGTGCTGACCGGCCAGGCGCCGGGCGCGCTCAAGGCCGATCTCGCGGCGGTCCGCCCAATCCCGACCGGCCCGGCCGGTATCGCCGTCGGCATTCCGGCCGACACGCTGCGCCAGCGCCCCGACGTCCGCGCCGCCGAGCGCAACCTCGCCGCGGCGACCGCGCAGATCGGCGTCGCCCAGGCGCAGCTCTATCCAGCGCTGTCGATCAGCGGCAGCCTGGGCAGCAATGCGGGCAGCGTCGGCAGCCTGTTGAGCGTCATTACCGGCCAGTTCTTCGCCGGGCTGACCCAGACGATCTTCAACGGCGGCAAGCTCCATGCCCAGGTGCGTTCGAACGAAGCCGCCGCCGAGGGCGCGTTCGCGGCGTACAAGTCGACCGTGCTGACCGGCCTCGAGGATGTCGAGAATGCGGTGGTCGCGCTCGACAGCGCACGCCAGCGCGAAGCGCAGTTCGCCATCGCCTTTGACGCCGCCAACAATACCGCGATCCTGTCGCGCGCGCAGTATCGCTCGGGCCTGACCGACTTCATCACGCTCAACACCGCCGAGACCAGCCTGCTCTCCGCGCGCAACGGTCTCAGCCAGGCCCGCGCCGACGAGGCGACCGCGCTGATCCAGCTCTATCTCGCGCTTGGCGGCGGCTGGAACGTCGCCGGCGGCACGCCGCTGGCGCCCGCGCCGCGACCCTTTCAACCCGACACGGCGACGCAGCCGGCGCCACCCCAGGAAAAGTGATGGCCAGTTCCAGCGACAATCTCGACGAATTCCTCGGCGCCAAGCCGGCGCCATGGTGGGCGCGCTATGGCAAGTGGATCGCGGTGGCGGTCGGCGTCGTCCTGCTGCTCCTGCTGCTCAACCGGCTGATCTTCGGCGGCGCGACGGCGACCGATTACGCCACCCAGACGGTGCGGCGCGGCAATCTGACGGTCAGCGTGTCGGCGACCGGCAAGCTCGCCCCGACCAACCAGGTGATCGTCGGCTCGCAGCTGTCGGGCCTCGTCACCAAGGTGGTGGTCGACGTCAATGACCGCGTCACCGCGGGCCAGGCGCTGGCGCTGATCGATCCGTCGCAGTTCCAGGATCAGGTCAGGCAGGCCGAGGCGACGCTCTCCGCCAATATCGCGACGGTCGGCCAGATGCAGGCGACGCTCTCGCAAAGCGAGGCGACGCTGGCGCGCTATCAGGACGTCAGCAAGCTGTCGGGCGGGCGGGTGCCAGCGAAGACCGAAATGGACCAGGCGATCGCCGACCGGCAGCGCGCGGCGGCCAATCTGCGCGCCGCCCAGGCCAATGTCGCGTCCGCGCGCGCGGCATTGTCGTCGGCCAGGACCCAGCTGACCAAGGCGGTGATCCGCTCGCCGGTCAATGGCGTGGTGCTGGCGCGGGTGGTCCAGCCGGGCCAGACCGTCGCCGCCAGCTTCAGCACGCCGACGCTGTTCGTCATCGCGCAGGATCTGTCGCAGATGAAGCTGGAGGTGGCGATCGACGAGGCGGATGTCGGTCAGGTCAAGCAAGGCCAGGACGCCACCTTCACCGTCGACGCCTTTCCCGGCAAGACCTTCCCGGCCAGGATCACCCGGGTCGAGCAGGGCTCCAACCTGACCGTGCAGGATGCGACCTCCTCGTCGAGTTCCAGCACGACGAGCAGCTCGAGCTCGGGACAGGTGGTGTCCTATGCCGCCGATCTGTCGGTCTCCAACCCCGACCTGCAATTGCGCCCCGGCATGACCGCCACCGCCGACATCACCACGTCGCGCAAGAATGATGTGCTGCTCGTGCCCAATGCCGCGCTGCGCTTCAAGCCGGCGGCGGCGGCCGACAGCGGCGCCAGTGCGGGCAGCGGCGGCATCGCCGGTGCGCTGGTGCCGCGCCGTCCGCGCCGCGGCGCGGGCGCGGGCAAGACCGCCACCGTCAGCCGCGGCGGCAGCCAGGTCGTCTATGTCAAGGGCGCCGACGGCAAGCCGCAGGCGGTCAACGTCGTCACCGGCCTGACCAACGGCACGATGACCGAGGTGACCGGCGGCGATCTCAAGCCTGGCATGGAGGTGATCACCGGCCAGCTCGCCAGCGGCGCGCAAGGCTCTGGCGGTACGCGTCGGCGCGGTGCTGGCGGCGCGGGTGGCGGGCAGGGCGGCGGCGCGCGCGGTGGCCAATAACGTCCCCGCCGCGGCGTCGGCGGACGCGCTGATCAGCCTGCGCGGCGTGACCAAGACCTATGGCGCGGGCGCGACCGCGTTCCAGGCGCTGAAGGGCGTCGACCTCGACGTCATGCCCGGCGATTTCGTCGCCGTGATGGGTGCCTCCGGCTCGGGCAAGTCGACGACGATGAACATCCTTGGCTGCCTCGACGTGCCGACCTCGGGCACCTTCCTGTTCCACGGCCATCATGTCGAGCAACTCGACCGCGACGAGCGCGCGCTGCTGCGGCGCAAATATCTCGGCTTCGTGTTCCAGGGCTTCAACCTGCTCGCCCGCACCACCGCGCTGGAGAATGTCGAGCTGCCCTTGCTCTATCGCGGCGATGCCCGGCAGGCGCGGCACGACACGGCGATGGCGGCGCTCGACAAGGTCGGCCTGAAGGACTGGTGGGATCATACCCCGGCCGAGCTGTCGGGCGGCCAGCAGCAGCGCGTCGCCATTGCCCGCGCGATCGTCACCCAGCCCGACGTGCTGCTCGCCGATGAGCCGACCGGCAACCTCGATTCGGAGCGTTCGGTCGAGATCATGGAATTGCTCGCCGACCTCAACAGCAACAGCGGCATCACCGTGCTGATGGTCACGCACGAGCCTGAAATGGCGGCATTCGCGCGCACCATCGTCCATTTCAAGGACGGGCTGGTCGAACGAGTCGACCAGCAGCATGCGCGCGGCGAGGTGGTGGCGTGATGCGGGACACATATTTTCCCTCGCCCCTGGACAGGGGAGAGGGATACCGCAGCTTGGCAGCTTGCTGCCTAGCGGAGGTTGGGAGAGGGGTTGAGCGGTCGCATGGCGACCGCGCGGCGCAAGTGCGCCGCTCTCCCCTCTCCCAGCTCCGACTAGGCCCGCGTGAAGAACGCGGACCAAGTCTGCGCAACCCTCTCCCCTTCGGGGCGAGGGAAAACTAAGATGCTCGGCACCACCTTCCTCCTCGCGATCCGCTCGATCCTGCGCCACAAGCTGCGCTCGTTCCTGACCACGCTCGGCATCATCATCGGCGTCGCGGCGGTGGTGACGATGGTCACGCTCGGCCAGGCGACGACGGCGGCGGTGCAGAAATCGATCGCCAGCCTCGGCACCAACATCCTCCAGGTCCGCCCCGGCCAGGGCTTCGGCCGGGGCGGCGGCGGGCCGCGCCCGCCCGATTTCAAGCCGCAGGACGTCACCGCGATTCGCGAGCAGATCGCCGGCGTCACCGCCGTCGCCGCGCAGGCCCAGGCGAGCGGCACGGCCATCTATGAGGGCGCCAACTGGTCGACGACGATCAACGGCACGACCAACGCCTATTTCGACGTCCAGCCCTGGCCGCTGGTCGAGGGTCGCTATTTCACGTCGATGGAGGATGCCGCCGGCAAGGCGGTGTGCATCATCGGCAATACCGTCAACCAGAACCTCTATCATGGCGGCTCGCCGATCGGCACGCGGATGCGCATCGGCGGCATTTCGTGCGACGTCATCGGACTGCTATCGACGCGCGGCCAGGCCGGCTTCGGCGGTGACCAGGACGATGTCGTGATCATGCCGCTAAAGGCGGTGCAGCGGCGCTTCACCGGGTCGCCCGACGTGCGCCTGATGCTGGTCGGGGTAGACCAGGCCTATTCGACCGCCTCGGTCCAGGCCTCGATCGAGGATCTGCTGCGCGAGCGCCGCAACATCGCCGGCGGCAAGGAAGACGATTTCAACATCTTCGACACCAAGCAGATCAGCGATACGCTTTCGTCGACCACGACGCTGCTGACCAGCATCGTCACTGCCGTGGCGGCGATCAGCCTGATCGTCGGCGGTATCGGCATCATGAACATCATGCTCGTCTCGGTCACCGAGCGGACGCGCGAGATCGGCATCCGCCTCGCGATCGGCGCGGTGGCGCGCGAGGTACTGCTGCAATTCCTCGTCGAGGCGATCGCGCTGTCGTGCCTCGGCGGGCTGATCGGGCTGGTGGTGGCGCAGATCGCGATCCTGTCGCTCGCCCCGGTGATGAAGGTGACGTGGATCTTCGTGCCGCGAATCAACCTGCTGGCGTTCGGCATTTCGGCGATCATCGGCGTGGTGTTCGGCTATTTCCCCGCGCGCCGCGCCGCCTCGCTCAACCCGATCGACGCGCTGCGCCACGAATAGCGGGGGTTCAGCCGCGCCGTTCCAGCCGCGCCGAAGCGGCGATCAAGCCTCGGCCTCGCTCCGCCAGCGGCTCGGGAACATGCCGCGCAGTTTTTCGAGCTGCTCCGGCGTGTCGATGTCGATCAGCTCGGCCGGTGAGGCGACGACATGCTTGCCGCTCAGCACCAGCGCCCGCGCGTCCTGGTCGCCGTCGAGCGCGCGCAACGCGTCGAACTGGTCGGCGCCGAACAGCACCGGCGGGCAGGGTCGTATCCCGTCGCTCGACGCGACCACCGCGTCGCGGCCATTGGCCGCGTCGAGCATGCGATAGATGTGTCGCGCCGTCACGCGTGGCATGTCGGCCAGCGCGAACAGCACCGCCTCGATATCGTCGTCGCGCAGCTGCTCGATCCCAAGCTTGGCCGAATGGATCACGCCGCGGTCGGGTTCGTCATTGTGGATGACGTGATAGCCGAGCGCCGCGAAATCGAGCTGGGTGCCATCCGTGACCACGATCCGCCGGGCAAAGGGCATCGCCTCGAGCGCGGTGGTGACGTGTAGCGCGAGCGGGCGGCCGAGAAACGGCTCGATCAATTTGTCGACCGTGCCGAAGCGCTCCGATCGGCCCGCCGCGAGCAGCACCAGCACCGTCTTTTCCGCCGCAATCATTGCTCGTTCCCGTCGCTCATGGCTCGCCGTCAGCGGCGTTTCAGGATAACGAACGAATATGCATTGGTTTCCGCGATCGCTCGTCCTGCTCCTCGCGCTGGCGCCCGGCGCGTCGCTCGGGCAGAATCCCCCAATGACTCGCCAGCCATCGCTCTCGCCCCCGATCGTCATCGGCCATCGCGGCGCCAGCGGCCTGCGCCCGGAACACACGCTCGCCTCCTATGAACTGGCGATCGAGCAGGGCGCGGACTTCATCGAGCCCGATCTGGTGCTGACCAGCGACAATGTGTTCGTCGCACGGCACGAGAATGACATCACCGACACCACCGATGTCGCAACGCATCCTGAATTCGCCGCGCGCAAGGCGACGAAGATGATCGACGGCGAAAAGCATGTCGGCTGGTTTACCGAGGATTTCACGCTCGCCGAACTGAAGACGTTGCGCGCGAGGGAACGCCTGCCGCAGCTGCGGCCCGACAATACGCGCTTCGACGGCCAGTTCGCGGTGCCCACGCTGGCCGAGATCATCGCGCTCGCCAAGCGCCGCTCGCACGGGCTCGGCCGCACCATCGGCATCTATCCCGAGACCAAGCATCCGAGCTATTTCGCCTCGATCGGCCATCCGATGGAGGCGCGCCTCGCCGCGGAACTGAAGCAGGCCGGCTGGAGCAAGGCCAGTGACCCGGTGTTCATCCAGTCGTTCGAGGTCGCCAATCTCCGCCAGCTTCATAAACTCACCGGCATCCGCCTGATCCAGCTGATGGATGCCAAGGGCGGCCCGGCGGACAATGCCATGCCAAGCTATGCCGCCATGTCCACACCGCAAGGGCTCAAGGGGGTCGCCAGCTATGCCTGGGGCATCGGCCCCAACAAGGAGATGATCCGCAAAGGCGAGGACGCGCCCTCGACGCTGGTCGCCGACGCCCATGCCGCCGGCTTGCGCGTCCATCCCTGGACCTTCCGCGCCGAGAACTTCTTCCTGCCCGCCGGCCTGCGCCAGGGAATCGATCCGCGCGCCCACGGCCTGCTCGTCGACGAGATCGACCGCTATCTTGCGCTCGGTATCGATGGATTTTTCACCGACTTCCCGTATCTTGGCGTGCAGGCCCGCAATGCGGCCGGACGGAAAGGATCGTGACCGTGCGCCGAATCGCCCCGCTCGCCGCCCTGCTGCCGCTGCTCGCCGGTGGCTGTGTCGCGAAGACGGCCTTCAATGTCGTCACCTTCCCGGTAAAGGCCACCAGCCAGGCCGTCGACTGGACGACGACCAGCCAGAGCGAGGCCGACCGCAATCGCGGCCGCGCCGACCGCAAGCGCGACGAGCGCGCAGCGAAGGAACGACGCCAGGCCGAAAAGCGCTGCCGCCAGCATCCCGAGGATTGTGCCGTGCCCGAGCAGCGGTGAGGCGTGTGACGACCCATAGCCCCTCCCGTGAAGGGGACCGTTGCGAAATGTCGACGCACTTACGCAATCGTCACCCTGAACTTGTTTTGCGCTCATTCCCTTCGGACAAGTACTGTGCTCCTGCGCACGCAGGAGCCCAGGGTTCCGGGCGCGCCGCTCGTGGCACTAGCTTCCTGCTTTCGCAGGAACACACCTCCTTGCCTCGACGGGAATGAGCGCAAAACACGTTCAGCATGACGATCTAATTTAGCAACGATCCCCTTCATCAGAGGGGCTTGAAAAGATGATTCAGGCGGTGCCGCCCAGCACCTCGGCGATGATCTTCAACACATCGGGGTTGAGTTGCACGCCGAGATGGCTGCTGCGCACCTCGATATTGCGGCATTGCGGGTCGTCCGGGGCGTGGCAGATCAGCCCGTTGACCAGGCCATCGCTCGCGCTCCAGATCGCGGTTGACGGCACGGGCAGCGGGGCGGCGATCTCGGCGCTGCGCTCGCGCACCGTGTCGCTGTCGATCCGGTCGCCGGTCAGCCACTCGAACGCGCGCCACACATTGGTCGCGCGCGGATCGCCGGCGAAGGGCGAGCTGACGGTGATCACCTCGCGCACCATGCCGGGCAGGCGCTGCGCGGCGAAGCGCGCGAGCATGCCGCCCAGGCTGACGCCGATCAGCGTGATCGGCTCGCCCGTCTCCTCGTGCAGCGCCTTGATCCGCGCGAGCAGGCGCTGGCCCTCCTGGCCGATCGTCCTGGTCCCGAAATTGCGCCCCAGCCCCCAGCCGCGCGCGGCATAACCCAGCCTGCGCAGATGTTGCCGCAGCGCGAAGTTGGAACGGTCGCCGTTGAACAGCCCGGGCAATATCATCACCGGGCGCCCGTCGCCGCGCGGCGCCGCGTCGGGCCGGGCGCGCAGGACGCCGTAGCGCGCCACCGTCCACGCCCCGCGCGGCAGCTCCGCGGCCCAGAGCAGCTTGGAAGGTGGGGGCAGATCGACCATTTTCGGCATCACGGGCACCATGCTATGCTCTTTCCATGCTCAATGAAACGCACGTCCACGATTCCCCGCCGTCCGGTGCCGCGCGCGACTGGACGATTCCGCAGGACTGGGCGCATTTCTCGGCGCAGGAACATGCCACCTGGGACACGCTGTTCGCGCGCCAGGCGAAGCTGCTGCCCGGCCGCGCGTCCGGCGCCTATCTGCGCGGCCTCGACGTGCTCAAACTGTCCAAGCCCGGTATCCCCGATTTCGAGGAACTGTCCGAACGGCTGATGAAGCTGACCGGCTGGCAGGTCGTCGCCGTGCCCGGCCTGGTGCCCGACGACGTGTTCTTCGATCATATGGCCAACCGCCGTTTCGTCGCCGGCAATTTCATCCGCCGGCCCGACCAGCTGGATTATCTGCAGGAGCCCGACGTCTTCCACGACGTGTTCGGCCATGTGCCGATGCTCGCCGATCCGGTATTTGCCGATTATCTTGCCGCTTATGGTCGCGGCGGGCAGCGCGCGCAGGGGCTGAACGCGCTGAAATATCTCGGCCGGCTCTATTGGTACACGGTCGAGTTCGGCCTGATCGCCGAGCCTGAGGGGTTGCGTATCTATGGCTCGGGGATCGTCTCCTCGGCGTCCGAAAGCCGCTTCGCGCTCGATGATCCCAGCCCCAACCGCATCGCCTTCGATCTCAGGCGCGTGATGCGCACCGAATATCGGATCGACGACTTCCAGCAGAATTATTTCGTCATCCCGAGCTTCGATGAACTGTTGCGCGTGACGGTCGAGACGGACTTCGCGCCGCTCTACGCGGAACTGCACGCGCTGCCCGACATTCCGGTAGCGGCGATCGAGCCGGACGATGTGGTGATGACGCGCGGCACCCAGGCCTATGCCGAGGGACGGCGCGCGGTCGCCTGAATCATTCCTCCTGGACCTGGGGATTGACTCACCAGCTGCCAAATCCGGGCGTCTCCGTGCTTCCCCGGCGCGGCCGCGCCGTCCGCGGCGCGCCGAACCGCGCACGATAGCGCAGCGTCAGGATCGCCCAGTCACCCAGGTCGCGGCGGCTCGCGACGCGGAAACCCTGCCGGCGATAGGCGCGCATCACCGCATCCGCCTGCGTCGCGAGCAACCCGGCCAGCACCAGCCGCGCACCCGGCGCGGCGATCGCGGCGATGTCCGGCGCGAGCGCGATCAGTGGCCCGGCGAGGATATTGGCGACGATCAGGTCGTAGGGCGCGCGGCGCTGCACGGTTTCGGCATCGGTGCCATCGGCGATGTCCAGAGCCAGCCGTCCCTGTTGCTGGCCCAGTGCCACGCCATTGGCGCGCGCATTCTCCGCCGTCACCTCGACCGACACCGGATCGATATCAGTCGCCGTGGCATAGCAGCGCGGCCACAGATGCAGGGCGGCGAAGGCGAGCAGGCCGGTGCCGGTGCCGAGGTCGATCATATTGTCGACCCGCGCGCCGGTCCGCTTCATCGCGTCGAGCGCGATCAGGCAGCCGGTCGTGGTCTCATGATGCCCGGTGCCGAACGCCCGGCCCGCCGGGATGACGAAGCCGCGCTTGCCCGGCGGCGTCGCGCCCGGCTCGGTCGCGACGTGAAAGCGGCCGGCGACCAGCGGCTCGAGCCCCGCCTGGCTCAGCGTCACCCAGTCGGCCTTGGCGAGTCGTTCGGCCTTGGCCGTGCTGTCCGCCGCACTTGGCACCAATGCGCGGATCGCCGCCACGGTTGCCCGGTCGGGCTTGCGATCGAAATAGGCGTCGAGCCGCCACGCCAGCGGATCGTCCGCTACCGCCTCGCTGGTCATCAGCACCGGCGACGGCTCGAGCAGCGCCAGCGTCCCCATATCGACCTCGATCGCCTCGGCCTCGGCGCGCGTGCAGGGGAGGGTGAGCTTCCAGCTATCGGACATAGCTCGCTCCGTTCACGTCGATCACCGCGCCGGTCATCGACGCCGGCGCCTCCAGCGCGAGGAAGCGGGCGACCTCGGCCACCTCGTGCGGCTCGGCGACGCGGCCGAGCGGGATGTCGGCCAGCAGCTTGTCGCCGCCGCGGCTGGCGAGATAGTCCTCGGCCATGCCGGTCATGGTGAAGCCGGGGCAGATGGCGAAGGCGAGAATGCCCTGCGCGGCATAGCCGCGCGCGATGGTCTTGGTCATCGCCACCATGCCGGCCTTCGACGCGGCATAATGCCAGTGGGCCGGGCTGTCGCCGCGATAGGCGGCGCGGCTGGCGATATTGACGATGCGTCCGGCGAAGCCGCGCCCCTGCCAGTGCAACACGGCGAGCCGACACAGTTCGGCCGCCGCGGTCAGGTTGATGCGCATGGTGCGCTCCCAGCGGGCGACCCAATCGGCATCGCCGTCATCGAGCGGATTGGCCTCGAACACCCCGGCATTGTTGATCAGCACGTCGACCGTACCGCCGAGCCGGTCAAGCGCGGCTTCCCACAGGGCGCGGGGCGCGGCGGGGTCGGCGAAGTCGGCGGGCACGCCCGACCGTGTGCCGTGCCCGACCAGTTCGACATCGGGCCGATCGAGCGCGCCGGCGATTGCCGCGCCAATGCCGCGCGACGAGCCGGTGAGGAGTATGTTGGTCATCCGCCGGGCCATAGCCCGGCAAAGGGCGCTTCGGCTAGGCCGTCACGCTCGCCAGGAATCCGTCCGCAGCGCTCTTCAGCCCGCCCAGCCGGTCGTCGACCTCGGCAAAGTCGCGTGTCAGCGCGTCGATTTCGCTGGCGACGCTTTCGGTGTCCTCGCGGATTGCGGAGATGGTGTTGGACATCGAGTCGGCGGCGAGCGCGGTCTCGTCGACCGCGGCGGTGATCGCGGTGACGGTCTGTGCCTGCGCCTCCATCGCGAAGCGGATGCGGTTGGCGCTCTCCTGGACTTCGGCGACGGTCGCCTTGATGCTGGCATTGGTGTCGACGGTCGAGCGTGTCGCCGACTGGATCGCGGCGATCTTGGCGGCGATATCGTCGGTCGCGCGGGCGGTCTGGTTGGCGAGGCTCTTCACCTCCTGCGCGACGACCGCGAAGCCACGCCCGGCATCGCCGGCGCGCGCCGCCTCGATCGTCGCGTTGAGCGCGAGCAGGTTGGTCTGTCCGGCGATATCGCGGATCAGGCCGAGGATCGACTCGATCGACTTGGCATGGTCGCTCAGCGTCTCGGACATGCCGACCGCCTCGCTGGCCTGGCCCGACGCCCGGGTGGCGATCTCCGTCGCCGCCTCGACCTCGGTACGGGCATCCTCGATCGCGCGGATCAGGCCGGCGGCGGTCTGCGCCGCCTCGCGCATCGCCACGGCCGATTGTTCGGCGGCGGCGGCGACTTCGCTGGTCTTGCCCAGCATGCCGCGTGCCGAAGCCGAGGTGCGCACCGCCTGGTCGCGCAGTGCCTGACCTTCGTTCCCGGCGCTTTCGAGCATCGCCGCAACGCCCTGACGGAAATCGGTGGCCAGCGCGTCGCGCCCGGCCTGGGCGCTGTGCGCCTGATATTCGCTATAGATCGCACCGGTGATGTCGCTCTCCAGCGCCGACAGCCGCATCAACGTGTCGATCAGCATGGGCAACCGGGCATCACCCGGCGCAATGCGACGCATCATCACTTCGAGCGCGGCGCGATCGCTGGCGTTGATCATCGACAGCAGCGCCATCGGCGTGACGTCGGCGACATAGGCCGCCGCGACCGAACGTTCGATCGATTCGATCCACGCCCGCCCGCGCGTGTCGAGGAAGCGATTGCGCAGGAACACGCACCCCACCTCGATCATCTTCGCGGTTTCGTGCGCCGCCCAGACCTTGCCGTCGTCGAAACAGCGCTGCCATTGCTGCCAATAAGCTTCTGAAATAGAGTGAATTTCTGGCTCTATAATGACCCAGACCTCCTGGCTCGCCCTGCCGAGAGAACCATCGAAATCGAACACGCGCAGCCGCGCGTCGAGATCGACTTTGGCGGCAATCGCGCCGAGAACTGGCAAGTCACTGGTGGCCAAAGCGAAAACTCCATCCGGATACGGCAGGCCGACTAGTGACGGTCCCATCACCTTGGCTAAACCGATTTGGTTAAGACGGGGTTAGAGTTTCGACGCTGGTCAATGCGCTTCGCCGGCCGACCGCCGCGCGCCGGCCACGAGGGAAAAGGCATCGCGCGCGCCTCCTGGTCCCGGCCGGGCGCCAGAATCCGCACCCGGACAGCCGTCGCCATGGCGAATTTGCCACTGCGGGAGTCGCTCAGACCCTTGCATCGCGGCGTTCGCGGCGTAAGAGGGCGCCACCCGCTCCCGAGAGGAATACGCGCCTTGGCCACGGACCGTCCCGCCCGACCTATTTCGCCGCATTTGATGCACGTGCGCTGGCCGATCACCATGATGGTGTCGATCATCCATCGCATCACCGGTGATGGCATGGCCCTGGTCGGCACGTTGCTGCTGGTCTGGTGGCTCGCCGCGCTCGCCGCCGGTCCGGCCAATTACGAAGGCTTTCAGTGGCTGTTCGCCACCTGGCAGCACGGCGTGCTCGGCTACGTCGTCGGTGTCGGTCTCACCTTCTCGCTGTTCCAGCACATCGCCAGCGGTATCCGTCACTTCGTCATGGATGCTGGCGCCGGTTACGAACTGAAGGGCAATCGCGCCATGGCGTGGATGACGTTGATCGGCTCGAGCACGGCGACGATCCTGTTCTGGGCCTATCTGCTGGGGGGCAAATAAGATGCGCGGTGGCACCGAACTCGGCCGCGTGCGCGGTCTGGGCAGCGCCAAGGAAGGCGCGCATCACTGGTGGAACCAGCGCGTGACCGCGGCGGGCAACCTCGTCCTGATGCTGTGGTTCATCCTCTCGATCGCCCGCCTGCCGGCCTATGACTATGCCACGGTTCACGCCTGGATGGCCTCGGCCTGGGTCGCGATTCCGATGGCGCTGCTGATCGTCAGCGTGTTCTGGCACTTTCGCCTCGGCCTGCAGGTGCTGATCGAGGATTATTGCCACCACGAGGCGCGGATCGTCAGCCTGTTGCTGCTCAACTTCTTCACCCTCGCGACCGCCGCGATCGCGATCTTTTCGATCCTCAAGATCGCCTTTTCGGGGACACCCGCCTGATGACTGCTACTTCCTCTGGCGCCTACAAGATCATCGACCATACCTATGACGCCGTCGTCGTCGGCGCCGGCGGTTCGGGCCTGCGCGCGACCATGGGCATCGCCGAGAGCGGCCTCAAGACCGCCTGCATCACCAAGGTCTTCCCGACCCGTAGCCACACCGTCGCGGCGCAGGGCGGCATCGCCGCCAGCCTCGGCAATATGGGGCCGGATCACTGGACCTGGCACATGTTCGACACCGTCAAGGGCTCCGACTGGCTCGGTGACCAGGACGCGATCGAATATATGGTGCGCGAGGCGCCCGCCGCCGTTTACGAACTCGAACATGCCGGCGTGCCGTTCAGCCGCACGACCGAAGGCAAGATCTACCAGCGCCCGTTCGGCGGTATGATGCAGAATATGGGCGAGGGTCCGCCCGCGCAGCGCACCTGCGCCGCCGCCGACCGCACCGGCCACGCCATGCTCCACGCGCTCTACCAGCAGAGCCTGAAGTACGACGCCGACTTCTACATCGAATATTTCGCGCTCGACCTGATCATGGAAAATGGTCAGTGCCGTGGCGTCATCGCCTTGTGCATGGAAGACGGCTCGATCCACCGCTTCCGCAGCCATGCCGTGGTACTGGCGACCGGCGGCTATGGCCGCACCTATTTCTCGGCGACCTCGGCCCATACCTGCACCGGTGACGGCGGCGGCATGGTGCTGCGCGCCGGCCTTCCGCTGCAGGACATGGAGTTCGTCCAGTTCCACCCGACCGGCATCTACGGCGCCGGCGTGCTGATCACCGAGGGCGCGCGCGGCGAGGGCGGCTATCTGACCAACTCCGAGGGCGAGCGCTTCATGGAGCGCTATGCCCCGTCGGCCAAGGACCTGGCGTCGCGGGACGTGGTATCACGTTCGATGGCGATGGAAATGCGCGAGGGCCGCGGCGTCGGCAAGGAGAAGGATCATATCTTCCTTCACCTCGACCATATCGATCCCAAGGTGCTGCACGAGCGGCTGCCCGGCATCACCGAGACCGGCAAGATCTTCGCCGGCGTCGACCTGACCCGCCAGCCGCTGCCGGTCACCCCGACGGTGCACTATAATATGGGCGGCATCCCGACCAATTATCATGGCGAGGTCGTTCACAAGGTTGGCGACGATGCCGATACGGTGGTGCCCGGCCTGTTCGCGGTCGGCGAGGCGGCGTGCGTCTCGGTGCACGGGGCGAACCGGCTCGGCTCCAACTCGCTGATCGATCTCGTGGTGTTCGGCCGTGCGACGGGCCTGCGCCTCAAGGAGACGCTCAAGCCGGGTACGCCGCACAATGCGCTACCCAAGGGTTCGGAAGAGCTCGCGCTCGGCCGGCTCGACCATTTCCGCAACGCCAAGGGTGGTTCGACCACCGCCGAGATCCGCCTCGAAATGCAGCGCACCATGCAGAAGCATTGCGCGGTGTTCCGCGACAATGCGCTGCTCAGCGAAGGCCAGGCCAAGATCGCGGCGACCTACCAGCGCATGGCCGACGTCAGCGTGCAGGACCGCAGCCTGATCTGGAACACCGACCTGGTCGAGACGCTCGAGCTCGACAACCTCATCGCCCAGGCCGTGGTGACGATGGAAAGCGCCGCCAATCGCAAGGAATCACGCGGCGCGCATGTCAACGAGGATCATCCCGACCGCGACGACGTCAACTGGATGAAGCACAGCACGGCGAAATTCACCGGCTGGGGCGGCGTCGGCGGCAAGGTCGATCTCGGCTCGCGCCCGGTGCACGACTATACGCTCACCGACGAGGCCGAATATATCAAGCCGAAGAAGCGGGTTTACTGAGGGCGGCGGCACCGCCCTCCGGCACGCTATTCCGCGAACATCTCCGCGAGCACGTCCGGCACCGCCCGCAGCGTTGCTGCATCGACCCGGCCCAGCCGTTTCACGAGCCGGGTCTTGTCGATCGTCCACATCTGATCTGGCAGGATCAGCCCGTCCTTGCCCTTGAAGCGTACGGCCACCCGAAACGGCGCGGTGCGACTACCCGTCGTCATGGGCGCCACGATCGCGGTGCGTAGCGGGGTGTTCATTTCGTCGGGTGACACCACAAGGCAGGGGCGTGTCTTCTGGATTTCACCGCCGATCGTCGGGTCAAACGCCGCCAGCCAGACCTCGCCGCGCTTTACCATAACATTTCCAGGGGTGCGCGGCGATTGGCGGGTAAGCACGGACACCTGACAAAATTATCCAACGACCGCTGGTCTGATTAGCGGTTGCCTCTTCGTCGAAGCAGAAAAGATGGCACTGAATTTTGTCACACCGGGGTCAGCACCTGCTATCGCCACGCCGGTGACCACCCGCGTCCTGATCATCGGCGGCTACGGCAATTTCGGCGGCTATATCGCTCGCGCGCTGGCGAGCGACGCGAACATCACGGTGTTGATCGCCGGACGGTCGGCAGACAAGGCGCAGGCGGCTGCCGTTGACCTGCGCGCGACCAACCCGGCCGAGGGACACGCGCTCGACATCAATGGCGACCTCGCCGCCGCCTTCGCCGCGATCCGTCCCGATCTCGTCATCCACGCCGCTGGGCCGTTTCAGGGCCAGGACCATCACGTTGCCCGCGCGGCGATCGCGGCGGGCGCACATTATGTCGACATGGCGGACTCGCGCGATTTCGTCGCTTCGATCGGCGAGCTCGAAGAGGCCGCGAAGGCGGCGGGTGTCGCTGTGATTGCCGGCGCCAGCTCGGTACCGTGCCTCACCGCGGCGTTGATCGATCGCTACCGCCCGGCCTTTGCGCGGCTTGACGGCGCGGTCTATGGCATCACCACCGCGCAGCAGACCAATACCGGCCTCGGCACCGCTGCCGCCGTGCTCACCTATGTCGGCAAGCCCTTCACCCGATGGTCGGGTGGCATGGCGCGGCGCGTGTTCGGCTGGCAGGGCCTGCACGCGGTGCGCTATCCCGAGATCGGCCTACGCCTGTTCGGCGATTGCGACGTGCCCGATCTCGCGCTGTTCCCGCAGCGCTATCCCGGCCTGCGCGAGCTGCGCTTCGTCGCCGGGCATGAGATCAAGCTGCTCCATCTCGGCACCTGGCTGCTCAGCTGGGCCGTCCGCGCCGGCCTGATCGGGTCGCTCGCGCGCTGCGCACCGGCGCTGCTCAGCGCGGCATCGCTGTTCGACCCGCTCGGCTCGGGTCGCAGCGGGTTGCACATGTTTCTTTCCGGCATCGGCCATGACGGAGGGCCGATGACGGTGCGTGTCTTCATGATCGCGCGGCAGGCGCATGGCCCCAATATCCCGTGTATGCCGGCGATCATCCTCGCGCGTCGCTTCGCCGCCGGGGAGAGGGTCGCGCCCGGCGCGCGGCCCTGCCTCGATCTGATCGACCTCGATACGCTGCTCGGGTCGCTCGGGGGACTGGATATCACCACCACCGTGCAAGGCCCGGGCATCGACGATCGCTGGCCGAAGGTGGACGGGGTCGCTGATTGACAGAGCCGCACTCGCCCCAGCACAACGAAGCGGGGGTCCAGATGCGATATCGGTCGATTCTCGGTGTCATCGCGGTCAGTTGCGCACTGCTGTCCGGGATTTCATATGCCGAGGAGATTGAAAGTAAGTTGTGGGTTTGGAGGAAGTTTTGTTGGGTGTGTTGGTGGCGCCTTGCATCTATTGGTGATGTTGAAGGGAGCGAAG
>Ga0068858_100002181_pt1 | contig 19841 bp, 18 predicted proteins | sample KBSSwiS12_FD_66589 | JGI IMG/M metagenome (GOLD analysis project Ga0068858, IMG submission 66589) | Switchgrass rhizosphere microbial communities from Kellogg Biological Station, Michigan, USA - KBS Switchgrass S1-2 | ecosystem: Host-associated > Plants > Roots > Rhizosphere > Soil ...
GGTGGTGGACGCACTAGGGCTCGAACCTAGGACCCGCTGATTAAGAGTCAGCTGCTCTACCAACTGAGCTATGCGTCCACGCCGGGCTTGCCGGAGTTCCCGGGGAGGCAGCACTGAGGCAGTGCCGCTCGGGAGCGCTCCCTATAGCGGCGGATTTGCGGATGGGAAGGGGCTAAATCGGCTCTGCCGCAAAAAGTTGCAGGGTCGGTTCAGTGCAGGGTGCGGGGGCCTTCGCGGGTCCAGTTGGCGACGGCCATGATGGTGCCGACGCAGATCATGTTGGTCATCATCGACGAGCCGCCGTGGCTCATGAACGGCAGCGGGATGCCGACAACGGGGGCGAGTCCCATGACCATCATCAGGTTGATGCAGACGTAGAAGAACATGGTGAAGGCCATCCCCGCGGCGAGCAGCTGGTCGAACCGGCCGTTGGCGTTGCGGGCGACCTTCAGCGCCCACCTGAGCACCCAGGCGAAGGTGCCGATCACGAACAGCCCGCCCAGCATGCCCCACTCCTCGGCCATCGTCGCGAAGACGAAGTCGGTATGGGCTTCGGGCAGGTAGTCGAGGTGGCTCTGCGAGCCGTTGCCGAAGCCCTTGCCGGTGAGCCCGCCCGAGCCGATCGCGATGGTCGACTGCAGTATGTGGTAGCCGGTGCCGAGCGGGTCCTTCGCGGGATCGAGGAACACGAAGACGCGCTGGCGCTGGTAGTCGTGAAGCAGCGTGAAGAAGGCGATGGGCGCGAAGATCGCCGCTGCCGCGCCGGCCGAGATGAACCACCACAACGGCACGCCCGCGAGGAACACCACCACCGCCGCGCCGAACGTGATGGCAAGGCCGGTGCCGAGATCGGGCTGGATGATGACCAGCCCGGCCGGCACCCCGAGCAGCATCGCGGCCGGGATCAGCGCGCGCCAGCCGGCGGTCATGCTGGCCGGTAGATCGTCGTAGAAGCGGGCGAGGACGAGGATGATGCCCGGTTTCATCAACTCGGAGGGCTGGAGCGTCATGAACCCGAGGTTGAGCCAGCGCTGGCTACCGCCGCCGATGCCGCCAACCAACTCGACCAGCACCAGCAACACCACGATCACGCCGTAGATCGGGTAGGCGAGGGTCTTGAACGTATCCTTGCGAACGCGCGAGATGCCGATGGCGAGGCCGAGGAAAACGAAGAAGCGCAAGAAGTGAGTGAGTGCCCACGGCCGCAGCGACCCGCCGGCGGCCGAGTAGAGCACGGTGGCGCCGAAAGTGGTGAGCGCAGTCAGCGGCAGGATCACCTGCCACGGCTGCCGCGCCACGGGTTCCGGAATGACACCGCGCAGCATCGCTCAGGGGGTTCCCGCAGCAGTTTTGGCCGCAGCAGCGGCAGGCGCGCCGGACGTAGGCGCGCGGATCGGCGTCGCGCCGGGGCTCGGAGGCTCGTCCTGCACCGTGTCGGGGGTTGTCCCGGCGTTCTCGACCGGAGCCTCGGTGTTGTCAGCCTTGATGATGGTTTCCTGCACTTCCTGCTCGTTTCCGACCTTGGGCGCGCTGGTGCCGTACTCGGCCCCATAGGCGCGGTACTTGGCCTCCATCCGTTCCATCGGGGTTCCACCCCAGGCTTTTTCCATCTCGAGCAGGGTATCCCAGGCGCGGCCCGGATCGAACAGGTAGGTGAGTACATCGCGCGCGATCGGAGCCGCGGCGCGGGCGCCGAAGGTGCCGTGTTCGACTACCACCGACATCGCGTAACGCGGGGTGTCGGTTGGCGCGTAGCCGATGAACAGCGAGTGGTCGCGCGACTTCCAGTCGCCAACGTGGCCGCGAGCGGTGAGGGCGCGGACCTGGGCGGTCCCGGTCTTGCCCGCCATCATGATACCCGGGACCTGGAGCTTGCTGCCGACGCCGGTACCGTGGCCGTTGACCACGTTGAACATGCCGTCATGCGGGACCTGGAGCTCTTCGGGCGTGAACGGCAGGGCGGGGCCCAGCGGCTTGGGCTGGCCGTAGAGCAGCGAAGGGAGCAGGTTCTTGCCCGAGGCGATGCGCGAGACCATGACCGCGAGCTGGAGCGGCGAGACCGAGACGTAGCCCTGCCCGATCGATGCGTTGAGCGAATCGGCTGCCGACCATTCCTGCTTGTAGCGCCGCATCTTCCACGCGGCGTCGGGGATGGTGCCGTAGCGCTGGCTGGTGCCGGGCAGATCGAACTGCTGGCCCAGGCCGAGGAGCTTGGCCACCGGGGCGATCGCATCGTAGCCGACCCGGTGCGCCATCGACCAGAAGTAGGTGTTGCACGAGTGCTCGATCGCCTGGCGCATGTCGACCGAGCCATGGACCGCATCGCAGCGGAAGAAGCGGCTGCCGAGGCGATAGCCGCCCGGGCAGTTGACCCGTTCGGCCGGATCGACCCCGTTCTGCTGCAGCGCCAGCGTGGCCATCGGCTTCATCGTCGAGCCCGGCGGATAAAGGCCGCGCATCGCCTTGTTGAGCAAGGGGATGTGATCGTCCTCGTTAAGCATCTTCCACTGCAGCCGGCCAATCCCGCCGACGAAGCTGTTGGGATCGAACGCTGGCATGGAGACCAGCGCAAGGATCCCGCCGGTGTGGCAATCGACTACCACCACTGCGGCGGATTCGAGCCCGCAGCGGCGCGCCGCATAGTCCTGCAGGCCGCCATCGATGGTCAGGCGGATCGGATTGCCGGGGACGTCCTCGCGCATCGAGAGATCGCGCACGACGCGGCCGGTGGCGGTTACCTCGGTCCGCCGCGCGCCGGGAACGCCGCGCAAGGTTGGTTCGAATGCCTTCTCCAGGCCGTCCTTGCCGACCTTGTAGCCGGGCGTAATGAGCAGGGGATTGCGGTCCTTCTCGTAGTCCTCGGCCGAGGCCGGGCCGACATAGCCGATGAGGTGGGCGACCGCCGGGCCGGTGGGGTAGAAACGCAGGAAGCCGCGCTGGGGGATCACGCCGGGCAGCTCGGGCAGGCGCAGGCTGACCGCCGCAAACGTATCCATGTCGATCTTGGTCGCCACCTCGACAGGCTGGAAGCCGCGGCCGCCCTTGATCTTGTCGGTGAGGTCCTGGAGCTGGACCGGAGTGAGCTTCAGCAGTTCGCCCAGCTGGGCCACGGTCTTGTCGGGATCGACCAGCCGCTCGGGGATGAGATCGATCCGGAAGTCGGTCCGGTTGGTCGCCATCGGCTGGTTGTTGCGATCGAGAATCCAGCCACGGCGCGGGGGGATGAGCGAGAGGTTCACCCGATTGCTCTCGGCGAGCATCTGGTAGCGCTCGTTCTCGGCGACCGCGATCCAGCCCATCCGCACCGCGAGCAGCAGGCCGATACCGCCCTGGATGCCGCCGATCACCAGCGAGCGGCGGTCGAAGCTGTTGGCCAGCGTTCCCGAGGAGATGTGGCGGCCGACGGTCTGGCGGGTCCGGTCGCGCCGGAGGAAGCCGAACATGCGCGCTATCCCACGGTCCGGAAGGGGCGCAGCCGCCAGCGGTCGCACAGGGCGATGAACCGTTCGGCCATCGGGAACAGCAGGATCGACAGGACAAGCTGGGGGGCCAGCACGGTCACGTATTCTCCGCTCACGGTCACCTGTGCGAACGTCGAGGCGAGCACGAGATAGGAAGCGATGACGCCCGCCGCCACCAGCCAGTCGATCAGATAGGAGCGCCAGGGGAAGCGCTGCTCGAGAAGCTCGAGCCCGACCATCGCGACTGACCACAGCAGCATGGCGCTGCCTAGCGGCTGGCCAGAGTAGAGGTCGTCGAATAGGCCGAGCGGGAGGCCGGCCCAGACCGGCAGCAGGCCAGGGTGAAGCTGGCGCCAGGCGAGCAGGAACAGGAAGCCCATCGGCGGCATCACCGGCGCGGAGGCGATCAGCGGCAGGGTCTGCAGCACGGACCCGGCCATCACGACCACCCACGGCAGCGCACGGGCGAGCAGCGGGGAGGGGGCCCGATTGAGCCGCCGCGCCGCCGCGATGTCGCCCTCGCGCCCGAGTAGGGGCATCAGCCGGCTCCCTTGGCTGCAGGCTTGGCCGCGGGCTTGGCCTTGGGTTTCGGCTTGGGCTTGGCCGGAAGAGCCGGTTCGGCCACCGGGACGAGTGCTGCGGGCATCTGCGCAGCGACCGCATAGGGCGGATAGACGGCGACGAAGGCGCTTTGGGTGGGATCGCTCAGCACCCGGGCGATCGCCCCGTCGCGGGTCAGCGAGACAACCACGGCCACTGCCATGCCCGGCCCATAGAGCCCGCCCGAGCCGGAGGTGACGAAGACGTCGCCCGGCTTGAGCGGATTGAGACCAAGGTTGATCAGCTTGAGCTGCAGCGTGCCGTCGCCCAGGCCCTGGGCGAAGGCAGGAACCCCGTCGCGCCCGCGCATGACCGGGAGCAGGCTTTCGGGATCGGTGATCAGCAGCACCCGCGAGGTGCTGTCGGCCACTTCGAGCACACGACCGATGACGCCGGTGGGTGAGCGCACGGGCATGCCGACCGTGACGCCCTGATGGCGGCCGGCCGAGAGGGTGGCATAGCGGCGCGGGCTGGAGGCAGTGGAGTTGATCAGCCGGGCGAAGGCGACCGGCCGCAGATCGGCATCGGCGAGGCCGAGCAAGGCCTTGAGGCGGCGGTTCTCGTCGGCAACGGCCTGGTTCTCGGCGCGCTGGACCCGCGCGACCTCAAGCTCGCGCTCCATCGCAGCCACGCGGGTGCCGCGCGTGAAATAGCCCCAGGCGTCGGCGGCAATGCTCTGGGTTCCCGAGCGGCCTGCGGCGGCAAGGCGCCCCGCGGGGGCAGCGGCATCCGCGGCGGCGCCGCGCAGGCCGGCAAACGCTTGCGGATTGAGCAGCGAGACGACGAGCACGAACGCGCCGATCCCCGCCCCGGCGAGCGCGGCGATGTAGCCGAAGAAGGTCCCGTATTGCGCCCGTTTGGAAAAGCCGGTGCGCCGGGCATTCGGCGGCGCCATGCCCTTCTCCTTACCTCGTCCGTTACCTCACCGGAGCACACTGCGCCGGTCACGCCCGCTGTCGCGCGCGTTCCTCAGGCGGTCATCAGCACGCCGCGATAGATCGGATCTTCCATCGCCCGGCCGGTGCCCAGCGCCACGCACGACAGCGGATCTTCCGCGATCGAGACGGGCAGCCCGGTTTCCTCGCGCAGGTAATCGTCGAGCCCGCGGATCAGGGCGCCGCCGCCGGTGAGGACGATGCCCTGATCGACGATGTCGGCCGCGAGTTCGGGGGCGGTGTTTTCCAGCGCGATGCGCACGCCCTCGACGATCGCGCCGATCGGTTCGGACAGAGCCTCGGCGATGTTGGCCTGGGTGATGGTGATTTCCTTGGGCACGCCGTTCACGAGATCGCGGCCCTTGATGTGGATCGTCTCGCCTACGCCGTCCGCCGGGATCACCGCGCAGCCGTAGTCCTTCTTGATCCGCTCGGCAGTGGCTTCGCCGATCAGCAGGTTGTGATGGCGGCGCACGTAGGAGACGATGGCTTCGTCCATCTTGTCACCGCCGACGCGGACGGAGGTGGTGTAGGCCAGGCCCCGCAGCGAGAGCACCGCGACCTCGGTTGTGCCGCCGCCGATATCGACCACCATCGAGCCGACCGGCTCGGTCACCGGCATGTCGGCGCCGATCGCTGCGGCCATCGGCTCGAGGATCAGGAATACCTGGCTGGCCCCGGCATTCGAGGCCGCGTCGCGGATCGCGCGGCGTTCGACGGAAGTGGAGCCCGAGGGGACGCAGATCACGATTTCGGGGTAGCGGAACATCGAGCGCTTGCCGTTCACCTTGCGGATGAAGTGCTTGATCATCTCCTCGGCGATCTCGATGTCGGCGATCACGCCGTCGCGCAGGGGGCGGATGGCCTCGATGTTGTCGGGCGTCTTGCCCATCATCATCTTCGCATCGTCGCCGACGGCCTTGACCTTCTTGATGCCGTTGATCGTCTCGATCGCCACCACCGAGGGCTCGTTCAGAACGACGCCGCGATCCTGCGCGTAGACCAGCGTGTTGGCGGTGCCGAGGTCGATCGCCAGGTTCTGGGAGCCCAGCTTGAAGAATCGAGACATCATGGATGACATTGAAGGTTTTCCGTCACTTGGGCAGCGTCGCCGACCCGTGCCGCGGGTGCGGTTAACAGGCTGGCTGGGTGAAAGACGCGGCTCCTTAGCGCAGCCTCGGGCGCAACGCCAAAAATTTGTCGCGAAAGCCGTGGAGAGCCGGTCCGGTCGGCTCGAAATAGTCGCGGTTCGTCGCTACTCATGCACGGTTCTTCTCCCATGCTTGCACAAACCCCAGATGCCGACCATCCGCCGCCTGCCCGAAACGCTCGTCAACCGTATCGCCGCGGGTGAGGTGGTCGAGCGCCCGGCTTCGGCGCTCAAGGAACTGGTCGAGAACGCAATCGACGCGGGGGCAGGGCAGATCGCGGTGCGGCTCGCCAACGGCGGACTCGACCTGATCGAGGTCACCGACGACGGCTGCGGGATGAGCCCCGACGAGATGGCGTTGGCACTTGAGCGACATGCGACCTCCAAGTTGCCCCATGAAGCGATCGAGCTGGTGGCGACGCTGGGCTTCCGCGGCGAGGCGCTGCCTTCGATCGCCAGCGTCGCGCGTCTTACCATGGAGAGCCGACCGCAGGCTGGCGCGGATGGGTGGCGGCGCACGATCGACCACGGCGAACTGGCCGGGGAAGACCCCGCGGCCCTGCCGCCGGGAACGCGCATCCGGGTCGAGGACCTGTTCGGCCGGGTGCCGGCGCGGCGCAAGTTCCTGCGCAGCGCGCGCAGCGAATATGCGGCGTGCCTCGACGTGGTGCGCCGCCTCGCCATGGCGCGGCCTGACGTCGGGTTCACGCTCGAGCACGATGGCCGGCGGGTCCTGGCGGTGCAGGGCGGCGAGGGGCTGGCGCGCCGGGTCGCGCAATTGATCGCGCGCGAGCTTGCCGACGAGGGCGTCGCTATCGAGGCCGAGCGCGGGTTTGCGCGGCTGACTGGGGTGGCGGGATTGCCGACTTTCAACCGCGGCGTGGCGGATCACCAGTACCTGTTCGTGAACGGCCGTCCGGTGAAGGACCGGCTGCTGATTGGGGCGGTGCGCGGGGCCTACGCCGACATGCTGGCGCGCGACCGGCATGCGGTGCTCGCGCTGTTCCTCGAGGTCCCGCCGGAAGAGGTCGACGTCAACGTCCACCCGGCCAAGACCGAGGTCCGCTTCCGCGATCCGGCGTTCGTTCGCGGTTTCATCGTCTCCGGCCTGCGCCACGCGCTCGACAGCGCAGCGCAGCGCAGCGCGCAGCCGGTGGCGACCGGGGCGATGGCCAATTGGCAAAGCGAGGCGGTATCCCCTCCACCAGCTTTTCAGGCTGCACCGGCGCAGCCGTCCCTCGGCGCACTGTTTGCCCGCGAATATGCGCCGCAGGGCCAGCGGGTCAGCGAAGCCGGGCGGCTGTGGCGCGGCTATGAAGAGCAGGTCATGGCCCCGGCGGCGCGGGCGGAGGCCGCCGAGTCTCTCCCGCAGGGCGCTGAGGACTTTCCGCTCGGCGTCGCGCGCGGGCAGGTGGCGCAGACCTACATCGTGGCTGAGGCCGCGGATGGACTGGTCATCGTCGACCAGCACGCCGCTCACGAGCGGCTGGTCATGGAACGGCTCAAGGCCGCGGGCGCCGGGCGGGCTGCGGCAGCCGCGCAGGCGCTGCTGATCCCCGAGGTGGTGGAGCTCGACGAGGGCGACTGCGACCGGCTCGAGGAGGCGGGGCCGCGCCTCGCCGAGCACGGCCTCGCGCTCGAGCGCTTCGGCCCCGATGCGATGCTCGTCCGCGCCGTGCCCGCGCCGCTGGCCGGGGGCGACATCGGGGCGCTGGTGCGCGACGTGGCGGACGACCTGGCCCAGAATGGCGAGGCATTGCTGCTGGGCGAACGGCTCGACCATGTGCTGGCGACGATGGCCTGCCATGGATCCGTTCGTGCCGGACGTGCGTTGTCGGTCGCGGAGATGAATGCGTTGCTGCGCGAGATGGAGCGCACCCCCCGGTCCGGCCAGTGCAATCACGGCCGGCCCACATGGGTGAAGCTCGCTCACGCCGACATCGAGAAACTGTTCGGGAGAAAATGATGCGGCGAGTGACAGTGGGACCGGTACTGATCGCGGTTTCCCTCCTCGCTGCCTGTGACGAACCCAAGTCTCCCGCCGAGCAGGCCTCCGAGGATGCCCGCGCGGTGGCGATGGTCGAGGCGGCGCAGAACGTGAAGCCGCCCCCGGTCCCGATCGAGCCGCAGCCGATCACCGCCGTCGATATCGAGGAAAACAAGATTTATGGCTCGGGTTGCACGCTGGTGCCGGCGACGATCCCGGGAGGAGATCCGCTGGTCATGGCGAATGGCAATCGGGCGCTGGTCAAGTTTTCGGGCAAGTTCGTCACCTTCGCCGCCGATCCGGGGAGCCCGGAACTGGGGCTTGGCGCGCGCACGCATTACGTCGGCAAAGCCCAGTCGCTGCGCCTCGCCCGCAGCCCTGGCGACGGCACAGCGCTGGGCCAGGACGGGCAGCGCTGGGATGGCCGCGCGGAAATCCGCGATGCGGCGGACCAGCTGATCTGGTCCGCCGCCGGGGTGGTCACCTGCGGCGGCTAGCTGCCGAGGGTTACCTTCGCGAAGACCGTCGCCTGGACCGGATTGCGGCCATAGGCGGCGTCGAGCGCCGCGGGCTTGGCGAAGGTCGCCAAGCTGCCGCCGAGCGCCACTTCCACGGAACCGAGCGGAATGCGGCGGGCATAGCCGGCCTGCAGCTTCGTCACCCGGAACGTGACATCGTGCAGCGGTGAGGCATGATCGGGGAAGAGCTCGTCGTTGCGGACATGCTCGATCCGACCGAACACGACATTGTGCGCGTCGGGCGTCCAGGTCGCTTCGGCGAGCACGGCCGGGAGGGACTCACCCGGCACGAGGCGCTTGGCCGAGTACGCCAGCATCGCGGCGAATCGACCGTCGGCATAATGGGCCGAGGCAGTGAAGCGATGCTCGTCCTCGCCGGGATGGGTGGCCTCTGGCTGCTTGATTTCCCCATAGCTCGCCTGAAGCGCCCATCGCGGGGAGGGATTGAGCGTAGCGCGGACCGACCAGGAATCGAGCTTGCCGCTCTCGATGTTCCAGCGCCGCTCATCGGGCTCGCGCCCGCGGAACACGCTGCCCTCGAGCTGCCAGGTGGGCGCCGCGTAGCCGGCGGTGACCACGCCGTAGGTGATGTGGGTGGAATCGAACCAGTGGTGGCTGATCGGCGGCTCCGGATTGTAGGCCGCGGACCCCCGGTGCATGAACGCGCTGGGCCCGAGCGCGGGCTCGCCAACGGGGCCGCCATAGACGAACAGGCTGCCTGTGCCGGCGTTCACGTTGATCCGGCCGGCGAGTTCCATGAATAGGTCGTGCGGATGCTGCCGATCGACCAGCGGCACGCTGTAGGCGGTCTCGCCCGTGGCGAAGAGGTTGGGGTAGCCATCCCGGCGCATGGCGGGCTCGAGGCTCAGCATGGCGTGCGCGGCGATCCTGCCCCAGCTAGTCTCGCGCTCAAGGCTGCCCATCAGCATCGAGGTGGCATAGAGCTTGTCGTCGCCACGCGGGCCGGCCACGGTCGTGTAGTTCGCGGAAACGGCGCCGTGGGCCATGGCCATCCAGTCACCCGCCATGAGGTGGATCCCGTGCATCGCGCCCTCGGCCCCGGGCAGGCGCGCGGTGCCGGAGCCGGCGGCATAGGGGGCGGGAGCGGTGGGCTCGGCGGGCATGGCCATGTCCATCCGGTCCTGATCAGCCTGGCTCTGGCCGGGTTGACCTTGCTCCATCGGGCCGTGGTTCATCGAGCCATGGTCCATCGGCATCGAGCTCATATCCTGCGCCACTGCAGGTGCGGCCATGAACGCAGCGCCGGACAGCGCCGCGAGTACGGTTTTCTTCATCGTGGAATTCCTGGAATGCTGACAAATCGAGGCTGCCCCGGTGGCAGCCGGCGGTCAGGCCAGGGTTCGCGGAGGCGGAGCCTCCGGACCGGCGAAGTGCCCGTGCAGTTCGGCAAGCGCACGCGGCGCGGGCGCCAGCGGAGTGATCGGCCGGGCTTCTGCAGCCGTCGGAGCGAACATCGTCCCGGGCGCACAGCCAATGCAATCGTGTTTTGCCGCATGGCGGGCTGGCGCCGGATCATGGTCCGGCATCGGATGGCCGTGGTGCGCCATCATGACCGTCGCCGCACCATGCGCGGCCGCGACGGGCGCGCCAAGCGCGGGCAGCGCCAGCCCGAAAATCAACAGAAAGGCGAGGAGTCGCCGCAACATGCGGGCAACATAGGACCTCAGACGTTGAAGCGGAAGTGCAGCACGTCGCCGTCCTGCACCACGTATTCCTTGCCTTCCGCGCGCAGCTTGCCCGCATCCTTGGCGCCGGCCTCGCCGCCAAGGGCGACATAGTCGTCGTAGGCGATGGTCTCGGCGCGAATGAAGCCGCGCTCGAAGTCGGAATGGATGGCGCCGGCCGCCTGAGGCGCCTTCGACCCCTTCTCGACCGTCCACGCCCGCGCTTCCTTGGGTCCGACGGTAAAGAAGGTGATGAGGTGGAGGAGGTCGTAGCCGGAGCGGATGATCCGGTTGAGCCCGGTCTCGTGCAGGCCCATCTCCTCGAGAAAGACCATGCGCTCGTCCATCTCCATCCCGACGAGATCGGCCTCGATCGCGGCAGAAACGATCACCGCGTTGGCACCTTCGGCTGCGGCCTTCTCGAACACGCGGGCCGAGAAGGCATTCCCGTTGGCGGCGCTCTCTTCCTCGACGTTGCAGACATAGAGCACCGGCTTTGCAGTGAGCAATTGCGCCTGCGCGAAAACCCGCGCTTCCTCGATGTCTTTGGGGACCGTCAGGCGGGCAGGCTTGCCCTCGCGCAGCAGGTCGAGCGCCTGGCCGAGCACCGAGGCCATGATCTTCGACTCCTTGTCGCCGCCGGTGGCCTTCTTCTGCGCGGCGGGGACGCGCTTTTCGAGGCTTTCGAGATCGGCCAGCATCAGCTCGGTCTCGACCGTCTCGGCGTCGGAGATCGGATCGACCCGGTTGTCGACGTGCTGGATATCGTCGTTCTCGAAGCAGCGCAGCACGTGGACGATCGCATCGACCTCGCGGATGTTGCCGAGGAACTGGTTCCCCAGCCCTTCGCCCTTGCTCGCCCCACGGACGAGACCGGCGATGTCCACGAAGCCGAGTTGAGTCGGGATGATCTTCTGGCTGCCGGCAATCCGGGCCAGTTCGTCGAGCCGGGGATCGGGTACGCCGACGTTGCCGACGTTCGGCTCGATCGTGCAGAACGGATAGTTCGCCGCCTGCGCCGCCTGCGTCTCGGTCAGCGCATTGAACAGCGTGGACTTGCCGACGTTGGGCAGGCCCACGATCCCGCAACGAAATCCCATCTTATGCTCCGATACCTCAGTTCGGCGCCGCCCATAGCGAGCGGGGGACGGTTTGGCCAGTTGCGCGACTTGGGCCCGGCTTCACCGAATTTTCAATCCTCGCGCGCAGGGTTCGCGCCATGAAGACGATGCTCCCCCTGATCGCCGCCGCGGCGCTGGCACTCTCGGCCTGCGGGCCTGATGCGGACACCTTGCTGTCCCGGGCCCGGACCGAGTTCGCCGCCCACGATTTCAAGGCCGCGCAGCTCGATCTTGCTACCGTGCTCAAAGAGCGCGCGGGCGATCCCGCGGTTCTCGAGCTGCATGCGCGCACGGCGCTGGCGCTGGGCGACGGGGAAACGGCGCGGGCCTCGCTGGCCAAGCTGCCCGCGAACAAGCGCCCGGCCGATCTGGCGCTGCTGCTCGGCGAGGCGGCATTGCTGCGACAGGATGCCAAAGGCGCGGAGGCGGCGGTCGCCGCGAACCAGTCGGCCGAGGCGTGGCGGGTTCGGGCGATGGCCGCGCTGCTGCGCGGGGACGCGGCGGAGGCCGAGGCGGCGTTCGTCAAGGGCGAGAGCGCACCGGGGCCGCAGGCACGGTTGCTCGCGGACCATGCGCGCCAGCGGCTCCATGCGGGCGATCTGGCTGGGGCCCAGGCGCTGGCCGGGCGGGCGCTGAAGGCCGATCCGGGTTCGCTGGACGCGGGGCTGGTCGAGGCGCGGCTGGCGACGGCGCAGGGCGATCTGGCGCGTGCGGTGGCGCTCTATGACGGGGTGAGCAAGGCATGGCCCGGCAATCTCGCCGCGCTGACCGGGAAGGCTGCGGTGCTCGGGGACCTGGGCCGGATCACGGAGATGAAGGCGGTGCTCGCGCAGGCTGCCAACGCGGGGGTGAGCGACGGCGATCTCGTCTGGCTCCAGGCGCGCGCTGCCGCCGCCGAGAGCAAGTGGGCCGACGCGCGCGATCTGCTCCAGGCCAACGCCGACAAGCTAGCGGGACGGCCAGAGGCCACGCTGCTGCGGGCGCAGGTGCTGGTGAAGTTGGGGCAGGGCGAGCAGGCCCGCGCGCTGCTCCAGCCGCTGCTGACGCGCGATCCGGCCAATGCCGCGGTGCGCCGCGCGCTGGCGGGAGCGGCGCTTGCCGCGCGTGATCCGGCTGGCGCGGTCGAGGCGCTGCGCCCGCTCGCCGCCTCCCCGACCGCCTCCAGTGCCGATTTGCGCCTGCTAGCCGATGCCGCGCGGCAGGCCGGGGCGTCGGATGCGGCGGCGCTGTCGGCGCGGGCCAGATTCCCGACACCGCAGGAACTGGCCCGGACCATGGCCGATGCCGACGCGGCGATGAAGGCGCGCAACTGGGGCAACGCCATCGCCGCCTACGAGCGCATCATGGCGGCGACCGACGGGACCAACGCGATCGTGCTCAATAACCTGGCCTATGCCCAGGACCAGGTCGGCAACAAGGCCGTGGCGCTCGGCTATGCGCTGCGCGCGCTCAGGCAGGCACCCACCAACCCCACGGTGATGGACACAGCGGGGTGGCTGCTGGTGCAGACCGGCAAGGATCGTGATCGGGGCGTGACCCTGCTCCGCGCCGCGAGCGCCGGAGCACCGGGCAATATCACGATCCGACAGCATCTCGCAGCAGCCCAGCGGAGCTAGGGCTCATGCAGTGCTTGGGAAAGTCCAGCCATTTGCGACAAAGCTGACCCTCGAATTAACGCACTCTGCTCACCGCTCGCCGCGCCCAACCGGGCTTCGTTCAGGGAACGGCCACAGGCGCTGAACGATACTGGGTGCAGTTCACAGACTCGAGGAGAAGAGCGATGAACAAGTACCTGCGAGGCGGCTTGAGTGCCGTACTTGCCGCTGCGACCGCGCTTTCGGCGGTTCCGGCCTCGGCCCAATACTACGGCGGCCGCGACAGCGATCGCGACGGCCGGCCGGACCGCATGGAATGGAACCGTGACCGCGACCGCGATGGCCGTCCCGACCAGTGGGACCGGCACGACGACCGCCGGGACTGGCGCGGCGATCGCCGGGGTGACCATCGCTGGCGCTACTATGGCGGCAACTACGGCTACAACGGTTACCGTGGCGCGTGGCGCACTGGCGCCCGCTATCCCTACTGGCGCGACAACCGCTACGTCGTCTCCAACTACCGCGCTTACGATCTTCCCCCGCCGCGGCCCGGATACCGTTATTACCGCGACAACAACGGTGACGTCGTTATGGCGGCGATCGCGACTGGCGTGATCGGCCTGATTATCGGCGGAGCGCTGGCCGACGGCGGTCACCACCGCGGCTGGTAAGCCTGTCGGATCCCTTCTCCGTCGCTATGCGGCGGGAAGGGTTCCCATGCAAAAGGGCCGCCCCTTGCGGAGCGGCCCTTTTGCTTTGCCGATGGTACAACTCAGGCCGCGGCGGCCGAGAACCGGGCAGTGGCCGGACGACGGCGCCGGATCAGACCGGCGGCGACGAGAGCGCCCGCCATCAGGCCCAGCATGCCGGGTTCCGGCACCGGCGTGCCGCCCGAACTGGTCGAAGTCGAGGTGAGCGTGCCCGCGCCCGAGGCCGAAGTGATATTCCCGGCACCGCTGATCGACTGGTAGCGCACATAAAAATCGGAGAGCGTCAGCGCGGAAACCGGCTGCGAGAAGGTCAGCGTGAAGCTGCCGGCGCCGGTGCTCCCCTGAGTCACGCCGCCGCTGCCGCCGCCCGCGCATGAGCTGGTGTTCGACCCGAGGAAGCAGACATCGACCGTGCCGATCCCGTTCGGGTAGTTCGCCGAGGTGTTGGTATAGCTGAACGTGCCGCTGCTGGTGGCGCTAGCGATGGTCGGATCGGTGTTGAACGCGAAGCCCGAAATACGCGACCCGGTGATCGGGGCCGAGCTGGTGTCGGCGACCGAGTAGTTGAAGGTGTAGCTATTGCCGCTGATGCCGGTGAGCGTGAAGGTGGTCGACCCGGTCAGCCCGTTGATCGTGGTGCTGCCCGAGAAGCCGTTGTAGTTGAGCGTGATCGGTTGATTGAGCGTGCTCGCATCGAACACATAGGCATCGGCCAGCGCCGGCGTGGCAGCGACGAGGCCGGCAGCCGCGGCCAGTCCGGTGAGTGCGTAAGACAGCTTCATGGGTGTGCCCCTTCTTCCCACAACCAAAGTTAACGGGAACCAAAGCAGAAATCGTGCCACGTGCAGATTTCCGGGGCAGACGATAGTTAACGCGGTTTGCAGCGCGGGTGATTTGTAAATCCGGCCGACAGATTCGCCGTTGGTCGCTAGTCGGCCTGACGCAGGGCGACATCGGACATGAACCGGACGTCGTCCCCCTTGGCGAGCCATGGCGCCTCGGCAGCGATCGCTCCGAGCGTGTCGGCCAGCGCGTCCAATTCGCTTTTGGCGTAGTTGCAGAGGACATGGCCCGTCACCCGGTCCTTGTGTCCGGGGTGACCGATGCCGATGCGCACCCGCCGGAAATCCGGCCCGAGGTGCTGGTCGATCGAACGCAGGCCATTGTGCCCGGCCAGCCCGCCGCCCGTGCGGACCTTGACCTTCATCGGGGCAAGATCGAGCTCGTCATGGAACACGGTGAGATCGGCGACGGACAGCTTGTAGAAGCGCAGCGCCTCGCCGACGGCCCGGCCGCTCTCGTTCATGAAGGTGGCGGGCTTGAGCAGCAGGATCTTCTCGGTGCCGATGCGGCCTTCCTGGAGCCAGCCCTGGAACTTCTTCTGCGGCAGGGCGAAGCCGTGGACCTCGGCGATCGTGTCCACCGCCATGAAGCCGACGTTGTGCCGGTGCATCGCGTATTGCCCGCCGGGATTGCCTAGGCCGACCCACAGTTGCATCGGAAAAGGTCCTTCGCCCGGAGGGGGGAAGGGGCCATGATCTCCCCTCCCGTCGGCGGGAGGGGCCGGGGGAGGGCATGTTCACACCCGTCCCCCAACTGGCCCTCCCCTAGCCCCTCCCGCAAGCGGGAGGGGGATCTGGGGAATGCCCGCCCCGCTGGCGCGGGAGCGGCATGTGGGCGCTTACGCGCCCGCGTCGTTCTTGCTGGTGTCGCCTTCTTCGCTGCGCAGGCCCGAGGGGGCAACGATGGTGGCGATGGTGAAGTCACGGTCGGTGATGGCCGAGGCGGCACCGGCCGGGAGCTTCACGTGGCTGATGTGGATCGAGGCGCCGACATCAAGACCGGTCACGTCGATCTGCACTTCGTCGGGGATCGAATCCGGCGCGCAGACCAGCTCGAGCTCGTGACGCACGATGTTGAGCACGCCGCCGCGCTTCAGGCCCGGCGAGGCTTCCTCGTTGGCGAAGACCACCGGAACGTTGACGTGGACCTTGTGGTCCGCCGAAACGCGCAGGAAGTCCGCGTGGAGCGGGCGGTCGGACACGGGGTGGAAGGCCACGTCCTTGGGCAGGGTGCGAACGGTCTCGCCGCCAACCGCGATCTCGACGATCGAGTTGAAAAAGTGACCGGTGCCGAGCTGACGGACCAGTTCCTTCTCTTCGACGTGGACGCTCAGCGGCGCCTGGTTTTCGCCGTAAACAACGGCGGGGACGCGGCCAGTGCGACGCAGACTGCGGGAGGCTCCCTTGCCAACCCGATCGCGCGCCTCGGCCGGCAGGGTAAGCGTTTCGCTCATGCTCTTGCCTTTCGAATGCGAGAAATAGATCGTTTTCTCCCGCCACGCCTCCAGGGATGACCATGTCGGGAAGCGGCGGCCCTTATGGGCAAACGCCCCCGGATGCAAGCTATTCGACCCGTCGCACCTGCCATCCGCGCGCTGCCAGCAGGGCGGGGAGACCGTCGTCACCCGCAAGGTGCGCCGCGCCGACCGCCACGAAAGGATGCCGTCCGGCCCGGAGCAGACCTTCCAGCTTTGCCACCCAGGCCCGGTTGCGTCCCGCATAGAGCGCCTCGCGCAGCTCCGGATCGGCGAGCAGGCCCTCGTGCGTGACCCGGCCGATCGCCGCCATGTCGCCCTTGCGCCAGGCCTCGGCGATCTTGGCGTCGTCGTCAGGACTGCCGGCCTCGCGGACCACGGCGGCGAGCAGATCGCGCTGTTCGGTCTCGGGCAGGCGGTCGAAGATCGCGAGCTGTCCGGCCGCCCCCTCGAATTCCTCGCGCGGGAGGGTGCTGGCCGTCAGCACGGCCCGGTCCACGCCGTTGGCCGGATCGATCCCGCGCAGCTGGGCCTGCGCCAGGGTGAGCGCCGCGGCCCAGGTCTCGATATCGGCGAAGCGGGCTTCGTCGAGTCCTTGCCGCTCCAGCAGGCGGGCGAGGGCCGGTCGCAGGTCGGCAGAGAGGCGCTGCGAGAGGGGCGGCAGGCCGGGACTTTGAGCGAGCTGACTGAAGGTCTTCGCGGTCGCCGCGTCATCGTCGAGCGCGGCGATTTCGAGTGCAAGGCTGTCCGCGCCGGCCAGCGCGGAGCGGACCTTGTCGGTCTGCCAGGCCACCGGCTGCGCAAGCGCATGGATCGTGCCGAACAGCCAGGCCCGCTCGCCGCGCGGGCCGGTCACTTCCCACAGTGCTGGATTGGCGGGCAGCGGCTCCTTCGCGCAGCCGGCAAGGAGCAGCGCCGCGCCCAGGAACGCCGCGCGCCAGAGCATCACTGCACCCGGGTTACCGTGACGCCGGACCTGGCCAGCACGTCCTGCACGCTGTCCTTGCCGGCAAGGTGCCCGGCGCCGACCGCGACGAAGATCGTCCCCGGCTGCGCCAGTCGGGCCTTGAGCCAGGTGGCCCAGGTGCGGTTGCGATCGGTCAGGAGGACCTTGGTCATCCGTGGGTCATCCTCGTCGGCATTAAGGAGCAGGGCGAGCTTGTCGGGGCTGCCGGCGGACCATTCGCGAACGATCGCGGCAAGTTCCTCGTTGATCGTCGGAATGCCGGTCAGCACTTCTGCGAGATAGCGCTTCTGCACCGCCAGCGGGAGCGAATCGAACATGTGGAACTGCGCCTCAGCGGTCTCGAGCCCGATCCGCGGGCGGCCCAGGCGCTTCATTTCCTCGCCGATCCGTTCATCGACGCCGTTCGCGGACGAATAGCCGGTCTGCGCCAGCGGCAGCGCGGTCAGCGCGATGGCGGCATACCACGGCTCGAACCGGTCGAACGCCTCGACCGGGAGGCCGAATTTCGACAGCGTCCGCTCGTATAGCGCCCGGTCCCTGGTCGAGAGCAGGGCGCGCAGGGTCGTGCCCTTGGGCAGGAGCGCGTTTTGCAGGACGGCGGCCTTCATCTGGTCCTGTGGGGTCTCGGGTATTTCGGTGACGAGCTGGTCGGAGGACTTTACCGCATCGGCGACCGGGCCCCGCATCCATTCGACACCATCGGGCAAGGCGTGGATCGTGCCGAAGAGCCAGATCGTGGTGTCGGCGTCGGCGATCTTCCACAGGGCCGGCTTCGCCGCGGTGGCAGCCGTGGCGGCAACGGACGCTGCGGGCACGACTTCGGCGGTGGCGGGGATGGCACTGCCGGCGAGGGTGGCCAGCAGTAGGGCGAACAGCTTCATCGGGCGCATCATCGGGGCGGTCCTATAGCGCCCAATCCTGCCAACCGATGAACGAAATCGCTGCCCCGTGGGCGCGGCGGGGGCGGGCATGGTTGAATTCCTGCCGTCCATCGGCCAAAGCGGCGCCCGTCATGACCAATCAAACCCTGTCCTTCCAGGACATGATCCTCAAGCTGCACGCCTTCTGGAGCGAGCACGGCTGCCTGATCCTCCAGCCCTACGACATGCGCATGGGGGCGGGCACGTTCCACCCGGCGACCACCCTGCGCGCGCTGGGGCCCGAGCCGTGGAGCGCGGCCTACGTCCAGCCGAGCCGCCGCCCGACCGACGGACGTTATGGCGAGAATCCGAACCGGCTGCAGCACTACTACCAGTACCAGGTTATCCTGAAGCCGAACCCCGAGAACCTTCAGGAGCTCTATCTCAAGAGCCTCGCGGCGATCGGCGTCGATCCGCTGGCACACGACATTCGCTTCGTCGAGGATGACTGGGAAAGCCCGACGCTGGGCGCCTGGGGGCTGGGCTGGGAAGTCTGGTGCGACGGGATGGAAGTGACCCAGTTCACCTATTTCCAGCAGGTCGGCGGGTTCGACTGCAAGCCCGTGGCCGGCGAGCTGACCTACGGGCTCGAACGCCTGGCGATGTATATCCAGGGCGTCGATTGGGTCTATGACCTTAAGTTCAACAATGCCGGGGTGACTTACGGCCAGGTGTTTCTCGAGAACGAGAAGCAGATGTCGAAGTACAACTTCGAGGTCGCCGACACCGAGAGCCTGTTCCGCGGCTTCCAGGCCGCCGAGGCCGAATGCAGGCGCTGCATCGAGGCGCAGGTTCCGCTCGCCGCCTACGACCAGGCTATCGAGGCCAGCCACCTGTTCAACCTGCTGCAGGCCCGCGGCGTGATCTCGGTGCAGGAGCGCGCCAGCTACATCGGCCGCGTACGCGATCTCGCCAAGGGCTCCTGCCAGTCGTGGATCGAGACCAACAAGGACCAGTGGGCGGCCAAGTATCCGGAGTGGAGCCTGTGAGCGATTTCCTCCTCGAACTGCGCTCCGAAGAAATTCCTGCCCGGATGCAGGCGAGTGCGCGCGCCAGCCTCGAGAAGCTGTTCCGCGAGCAGATGCAGGCGGCCGGCGTCGCGCTGGGCGAGCTCACGGTCTATTCCACGCCGCGCCGCCTCGCGCTGATCGCGCGCGGGCTACCGGAGGCGACGGCGGCGGTTTCGGAAGAGGTGAAGGGGCCCAAGGTCGGCGCGCCGCCGCAGGCGCTCGAAGGATTTCTGCGCAAGACGGGGCTCTCCGAGGATCAGTTGGTCGAGCGGGGCGGCATTCTGTTCGCGGTGACCGAGAAGCCGGGCCGCGCCACGAAGGCCGTGCTGGCGGAAGCCATCCCGGCGATCTGCCGCGCGTTTCCGTGGCCCAAGTCGATGCGGTGGGGCAGGGCCTCGCTTTCGACCGAGAGCCTGCGCTGGGTGCGGCCGCTTTCGGGCATCGTCGCGATTCTCGGCGAGGACCTCGTCGAATGCGAGGTCGGCGGTGTGGCCGCGACCTATGCGACGCTCGGCCACCGCTTCCACCATCCGGGCGAGATCACGATCGGCGGGGCGGACGACTATGTCGAGAAGCTTCGGGCCTGCCACGTGCAGGTCGATCATGCCGAGCGCGAAGGCATGGTGCGCGAGATGGCGCGCGCCGCGGCGGTGAACGCGGGGCTGGTGCTGGTCGAGGACGAGGGGCTGGTGGTCGAGAACGCCGGACTCACGGAGTGGCCGGTGCCGCTGCTCGGCCGGTTCGACGAGGCTTATCTTGAGGTTCCACCTGAAGTTATCCAGCTAACCGCGCGGACCAACCAGAAGTATTTCATCTGCCGCGATGTGGCAGGCAAGCTCGCCAATGCCTTCGTCTGCACCGCCAA
>Ga0068858_100002182_pt1 | contig 19839 bp, 21 predicted proteins | sample KBSSwiS12_FD_66589 | JGI IMG/M metagenome (GOLD analysis project Ga0068858, IMG submission 66589) | Switchgrass rhizosphere microbial communities from Kellogg Biological Station, Michigan, USA - KBS Switchgrass S1-2 | ecosystem: Host-associated > Plants > Roots > Rhizosphere > Soil ...
ACGATGCTGGCCTTGAGACACTCTTCCAGCACCGGTGCGACGTAGCGGCTATAGGGATAGAGGTCCAGGTGGAACGCATCCATCACCGGACCACTCAGAAAATAGGTGGCTCCGGTCATCGCCGCGCCGAGCAACAGGGCCATTACCAGCCGTGCCGTGCTCACCAGCTTGAAACTGTCGAGATAGATGAGCACGAGCGCAAACAACAGCACAGGTGAAAGTGCCAGGAGCGAAATCAGAAGAATGTGAGTGAACTGCATGAGCCTGCGTCCTGCGAGCCAATTCTCAAAGAATTTTGAGCGACACCATGATCTCGTTGCGCTGCACGCTGCCATGCTCAATGCCGATCGCGTCGCCGATCGACAAGGTCATGGGTAGACGCACCGCCACCGCGAAATTCCAGTCGAGTTGAAAGCCGACATCGAAGAGTGTCCGCGACGAACTACGCCCGGGATCCGCGGCGAGGACACCGGCAAATATGGCCGGCCGCATGGAACTGAGATAGAAGGCCGAAGTCCCGACATCGTCGAAGCGGATCGGCGGCAGATTGAACTCGAGCACCGATTTGACGAAGTTGCTGGCGCTGACCTGATTGATCTTGAAGCCGGGAAAGCTGTCATAGTTGCGATAGCGCTTGACCTCGCCGTCATCGACGAAATTGTTCCCGAAGGCGCCGAGATAGTAATAGTCCAGCGCATTTGCGCGGTCGCCCAGCGATACGCCGGCCGCGTTGTAGAGCCACAGCGAAGCATGGTTCCAAGGCAAGGCAAATCCGAAGTCGAAGCCGCCGCGCAGCTGGCCGATAAATTCGTTTTTGGCGTAGCTCGCAAGCAACTGGCCGGTGCCGCGATAGCCGGCCTCGAAGTCAACCGCGCCCAGCGACTGGTCGATGTTGGTGTAGTTGAGGCCGAATTTGAGCGTGGCAATGCTCGGCGGCGAGGCGATGTTTTGCGCACCGGGCAGCGTGTCCAGGCCGGTATAGATTTCGGCGTCGGTCGTGAAATCGAACTGGCGCGGCGGATCATAGGTCAGGATTTTCCGGTAGCCGACGAGAAGCGCATCGCCCTTGCGGCTGTGATCGGTCGGCCCGAACAGATCATAGAAGTCGGCATTGTTGTGCCAATAGGTAAAGTGCCATTCCAGCGTGCGAAAATAGACATCGCCATGGAACTGCTGACCGGTATCAAGATCGCCTGCCGGCGAATAGGCCACGTTGGCGCTCAACACATTGTACTGCAGCGGATCTTCCAGCCGCACATGCCAGCCCAGCGCCACATGACCGCGATAGCCTTCGACGACAGGATAGGAGCCATCAAGGCGCAGCTCGTCGCGCGGTTTGTAGAATCCCCGATCCGTTATCATCGAGTCGAGCGGCACGCGCGCGGGGGAGCCGACGGCCCAGCTCTTGACGATCGGATGCTGTTCAGAAATTTCCGTGCCGAGAAATCTGACAGTGCCCAAGTCATTGAGCGGCTGGGGATCGATCTTGACGGGCAAGAAGCCCTCGCCGGTATATTGGTAGACGATCAACTTGCCATCCGGTAGCGGAATGGGACGAAAGAAGCCGGTGTCAATGTTGCTGACCGCCTCGAAGCTGTTGGTGGCAATGTTCAGCCGATAGACGTTCGACACGCCCGTGTAGTAGCCGGTGGCATAGAGATACTTGCCGTCGGTCGAAAACGCCCCGCCTTCGGGGATGGATTGGCCGAGCGAAAGCGTTGCAATCGCGGCCACCTTGCCGGCCAGGAGATCCTCGATGCGGTAGACGTCGATGCGGGAATCGCCGTTGATCTCGCTGACCGAGGCGCTGAGCAGCCTGCCGTCCGGCGAAATATCGAGATCGAACAGCGCCCGGCCATAGGGAAATTCCATCACCAGATTCCACGCATCATGCGCGGCCCGCACGCGTACCAAGGAATCCAACCCGTTGACGTGACGAATGCCCCAGATCGATTTGTCCACCCGGTTGAAAGCCATGTCGCCGATGCGGGCGTGCTCCAGCAAGAGCTTTCGCGCGCCCGTTGCGACATCGACTTCCAGGAGGTTGCGATAGGCGGTGTTGTCGTCGGTGTAGTAGACCTTGCCGGCATCCGGATCGTAGGTGAGCGAGGTGACGCGAAACAGGGCGGCGCCCTGGAAGTCGGTGAGCTTGCGCACGCGGCCGTCCTTCAGCGAGACGACGGCGATATTGGCGATTTGCCCGATGGCGCGGAAACCGGCGATGAGACTGTCGCTTTTGGGATCGTAGAATGAGCGCGACACCGAACCGAGCGGATGTTCCGTCAGTGGCGTTACATGCGTCAGCGGAAATTTGTCGACCAGCGCCAAGTTTTTGCTCTGCCAGTCATGCTCCCAACGCACCCAATCGGCCCAGGCCGCGTCGAGCGGCTTGCCGTAGATGTGCTCGAACTGGTCTGTATAGTAGGCCTCGCTGTCATTGTCGCGCTTGAGCCAGGCGATGAGTTTTTCCGGCCCATAGGTCAGCGCGAGGTAGGAATCGAACCGCGTGCCGTAGAGATAGTCATTGGCGAGCGCCTGGAAGTTGACGAAAATTCCTTCCGACTCCAGGCCGAGCGGATCGTAAAAGCGGGCGTTGTCGCGCACCATGGCGCGAAACACCATCTCATCATAGGCGCCCTGCGCCCGGCCGAGCCCGCCGCCCATCCACGTCTCGAGAAATACCGCGCTACCCTCGCGATACCAGCGCGGCGTCAGCGTGCGCGGCTGAGCCAGATAACTGTAGAGCACCGTTTCGGGATGTTCGATGATCGGCTGCGGCTTGCCGTGGAAGAGATTGCGCCAGAATGCATCGCGATCGTTCCAGCCGTCGAGCGTTGCGATATGCACCAGCTCGTGGTTCATCAAAGTGAAGAAGCGTTCGCCGTGCAGGAAAGTTTCGAAGGTGGTGGCCGACGGCGCAATATCGACAGTCAACACGTTATAGGGCGTGGTGTTGGCCGTCGCTCCGCCATTGTCGGCCAGATCGTGCAACAGCACCGTGGTCTTGTCCCACGGCGTCCAGCCAAAGGTCTTGCGCTGGAAGGCGAAGGAGTTCTCGAAGGACTGTCCGACATAGGGCGTGAGGTAGGTCTGCAGCGGATCGTAATAGAGTAGCCGCAGGTCGTTGGTCTCAAGCTTGCTTAGATAATATTCTGCCGCCTGCGCCGGCCGGCTGCCCAGCGTCAGCGCGACCAGACAAAACGCCGCCAAACGCGTTCCCGCCGTTCCCAAAAACCGCCCCCCAGACGCACCCGATTGCTTTTACAGGACGCCGGCAAAAAAAACAGCCACCGGTTTGAAGCGGTGGCTGTTCCAGGAGGAATTGCGGGAAAGATTACTGCGAATTGCTCGCATTCGACGCGTTCGCGGCATTGGACGCGTTCGAAGCGTTAGATGCATTCGAGGCATTGGACGCGTTCGAAGCGTTGGATGCATTCGAGGCGTTAGACGCGTTCGAAGCGTTCGACGCGTTGGATGCGTTAGATGCATTCGAGGCATTCGAGGCGTTCGACGCATTCGAGGCGTTGGATGCATTCGAGGCGTTCGAAGCGTTCGACGCATTGGAAGCGTTCGAAGCATTCGAGGCGTTTGACGCGTTCGAGGCGTTCGAGGCATTGGAAGCGTTCGAAGCGTTGGAAGCATTCGAGGCGTTCGAAGCGTTGGAAGCATTCGACGCGTTCGAGGCGTTTGACGCGTTCGAGGCGTTCGAGGCGTTCGACGCATTGGAAGCGTTCGAGGCGTTGGATGCATTCGACGCGTTCGAGGCGTTTGACGCGTTCGAGGCGTTCGACGCATTGGAAGCGTTCGAGGCGTTGGATGCATTCGACGCGTTAGATGCATTCGAAGCGTTGGAGGCGTTCGAAGCGTTCGAAGCATTCGAAGCATTCGAAGCGTTCGAGGCATTTGATGCATTCGACGCGTTCGAGGCATTGGACGCGTTCGAAGCGTTGGATGCATTCGAGGCATTTGATGCATTCGACGCGTTCGAGGCATTGGAAGCGTTCGAGGCGTTGGATGCATTCGAGGCATTTGATGCGTTCGACGCGTTCGAGGCATTGGAAGCGTTCGAGGCATTAGAGGCATTCGAGGCATTCGACGCGTTGGATGCATTCGAGGCGTTAGACGCGTTCGAGGCATTGGAAGCGTTCGAAGCATTAGATGCGTTCGACGCGTTCGACGCGTTCGAGGCATTCGAGGCATTCGAGGCATTGGACGCGTTCGAGGCGTTCGAAGCGTTGGATGCATTCGAGGCATTTGATGCGTTCGACGCGTTCGACGCGTTCGAGGCGTTAGACGCGTTCGAGGCATTGGAAGCGTTCGAAGCATTCGATGCGTTTGATGCATTCGAAGCGTTCGAGGCATTCGCCGCGTTAGCAGCATTAGCTGCGTTGGCAGCATTCGAGGCGTTCGAAGCATTTGAGGCGTTCGAAGCATTTGAGGCGTTCGAAGCGGCGTCGGCCGCAGCCTGTGCGGCGGCGGTGCTGGTGGGCGCGCCCGGATGGTTCGTGGCGATTGCCTGGTAGGCATCGGTTTGCATCACGTGCGGAATGGACTGATCGCCGAGGCGGACATCGGAACTGCCCACTTGCTGGGCGCGATAGCGTTCGGCCGGGACGATCGTACCGGCGGTTTGGTGACTGTTCGGTGGGAAATACCCTCCGCCGACCGCGACCCCCATTGCGGTGAGCGCCAAAACAGACGCGCCAATCCAAAGATTGCGCTTGTTGAGACTGTTACTAGCCATTTGCGAGCCCCAAACTCGGTTGAATGCCAGTCGAACATGGGGCGCAAGCCCAAGGGGGTCAATAGAAGTCGATCACAGGAAAATGAGGCGCCGCGGCGAGCGGCGCCCATGCGACTTGTAAAATTCATTATCGCATGAATTAAATTGTATATTTTCAATGGCTTATGGGGCCTGGGCGCCATTGGTTTCGTCCCGTCCGCCGAGCAGTCGTGTGATCGACATTGCGGCCGTCACCTAATTGCCGCTGATCTGCAGCGCTTCGTTGGCGATACCCCGCTCGGCCAGCTTGGCCCGTGTAAAGCCGTTGCGTCGCTGCATGGACTCCCAATAGGGCTTGAGCTTGGCCGGAAACTCGCCTTGCAGCCCGAGCGACGTTGCCAGCAGCAATGCGTAGGAGAAGGAAATGTCCGCCATGGTAAAGCGCCCTGCGCAGACGAAATTCTCGCCCGCCATGCCCGAAGCCGCCTTGAGGCGCGACAAGAACCAGATGCGATAGTCCTCGGCCGCTTGTACCGCCCGGCGCTCCGGCGGCTCGAGCCGCGTATAGCGCAGCACGATAGTCTGCGGGAACGTCAGGGTCGCCTCGCCCATATGCAGGAAGTTGAGATAGTCCGCGAAAGATTCTTCCTGCGGGCCGACGATCAAATCCGACGGACCGTATTTCGCGCCCAGATAATGACAGATTGCGGCGCTTTCGGTCATGCGGTGTGCGCCATCGAACAGCACCGGCACCGTGCCCATCGGATTGAGGCTGCGATAGTCGTTCACCCGCGTGCGTGGAGGAAATGGCATGAGCACCAATTCATAGGGCAATCCCAGTTCTTCCAGCGCCCACAAGGCCCGAAAGGAACGCGCCGCCGCACAGTGATAAAGCTTGATCATGGTTTTTCCGTCCGGCCCCTTCTTACGCGTCCAGCCTCGGCGGACGCCATCTCCTCTGTACTAGAGTCGCAAGCCCCGTCTAGGCTTTGCTAAAGGACTATTGGATGCAGCATAGCGACATCGTCATCCAGGATCGCGAGGAACTCTTTTACCTGCTCAGCGAAGCGGCGGAGTTCGAGCATGCCGTCATGTGCACCTACCTCTACGCCATGTGGAGCCTCAAGCGGCACACCAGCGAGGGCGTGAGCCCCCAGGAACTCGCGGCCATCGACCGCTGGCGACGTTCATTGCGCCAGGTGGCGCTCGAGGAAATGCTGCATCTTTCGCTTGTCAACAACCTGCTTGCTGCCACGGGTGCGTCGCCGCACTTGTGGCGTCCGGAATTTCCGGTGCATTCGGGTTGGTTTCCTGCCGATGTCGTGATGCGCTTGGCGCCGTTCGGAGAAGACACCATCGATCACTTTATGTATCTGGAGCGGCCAGAAGGCATTGCGATGGTCGACGGTGCCGGTTTCGATCACCCGGCGCACCATCCGCGTGCGGAACGGCCGGAACTTCTGACCCCGACGCCACGCGATTATGCGAGCCAGGGCCAGCTCTATCACAGCGTACTGCGCGGCCTGGCGCGGCTGGTCGCCGAGATCGGCGAACCGAACGTCTTCGTCGGCCATGGCGAAGCGCAGGTGAGCTCTGCCGAGTTCGGCATGCCGGGACTATTCAAAATCACCAATCTACAGGCCGCGCGGCGCGCGGTGGATGAGATCGTGCGTCAGGGCGAAGGCGCTCCAGCCCATCGCGCCGGTTCACACTACGAACGCTTCGCTGCGATCCGGGAAGAATTCCTGCAGTTGCGACACGCCAACCCGCACTTCGAACCCGCCCGGCCGGTGGTCACAAATCCCAGCATAGACAATCCGCGTGGCCGGGCTGATGTGGTCGTCATCAGCGATCCCCTGACGGCAAAAGTCGTCGATCTCGGCAATGCTCTTTATGCGCTGATGGTGCGCACCTTCGCGCAGGTTTTTTCGCCCGCGCCGCTGCCGCGCGACCTGCGTGTTGGTTTCGCCGCCGCGGTGACCGAAATCATGTATGCCATGAGCTATGTCGGCGAGGCGGCGACACGGTTGCCGCTCGGACCGGAACATCCTGGTGTCACCGCCGGACTTACCCTCAGCCTCATTCTGTCCTCCGGGCAGCTGGTGCAACGCTGTGCCGCACAAATCCTGGGCGAGCGCGTTCACGAGCTGGCAAGAGCCGCACGCCAGTTGGAGCTGAGCGTGCCGCTGCTAAATGTCTCGGCGCGCCTTGAAGCCGTGGCCGGGCGATTTGCGACGTTGCACGGCAAGTTCGAGGAACATTTGAGCCTGGACGAGGTGGCGCATCCGACCGGTCCGTCCCCGGTCGCGCCTCCGCCGCCAGCGAGCGGCGATCCCAACATGGCGCGCACCGAAGCGATCACTTTGCGCTTCGCCGCGGCGCGCTGCATCCATTCGCGCCATTGCGTACTCGGCGCGCCCAGCGTGTTCCTCGCCAACGTCAAAGGTCAGTGGCTGCATCCCGAGACCGTGCCAGCCAACCGCGTTGCCGAGATCGCCCATGCCTGTCCGTCCGGCGCCATCACCTATGAGCGCCACGATGGCGGGCCGCAGGAATCCGCCCCCGCCGTAAACGTGCTGCGTGTCCGCGAGAATGGACCCTATGCCGTGCACGCCGCGATTGCGGTTGCAGGAGGAGACACGATGTTCCGGGCTACGTTCTGCCGCTGCGGCAAATCGCAAAACAAACCGTTCTGCGACAATAGTCACCGCGCCGCGGCGTTCGCGGCCACTGGCGAACCGGCAAGCATTGCATCCGATCCGCTGCCGGCGCGCGGCGGGGCGCTGAACCTCACGCCGATCGTTGACGGACCGCTCGAAGTTCTTGGCAATCTCGAGATCTGCTCCGGCACCGGGCGCACAGTCTTTCGCTCGCAGAATGTCCGGCTGTGTCGCTGCGGCGGATCGGCAAACAAGCCGTTCTGCGATGGCACGCATGCGCGCATCGGCTTTCGCTCACAGGTGGCGCCAAGCCCAACCGCCAGCACACGGAGCATGCCCGCATGACCTGGTCCATCCTCGCCTTCGACCGGCCGAGCGGTGCGTTCGGCGCCGCGGTCGCCACCAGGGCCTTTGCGGCGGGTTCGTTCGTGCCTTTCGTGCGCGCCGGGGTTGGCGCGGTCGGCACCCAATCGCTCACCAACCGCTATCTCGGCCCGGCGGTTCTCGATGCCATGGCCCGGGGGTTGGAGCCGGCGCTCGCGATCAAGTCGGCCTTGGCCGGCGATGACGGGCGCGAAGTGCGCCAGTTGCATGCCGTGGATGGCCATGGCCGCTTTGCCGCCTGGACGGGCAAGCATTGCGTCGAGTGGTGCGGCAGCATCGGCGACACGGGCGTGAGCGTCGCCGGCAACATGCTGCGCAACGAGCGCGTCGCCGCCGCCACGCTCGCCGGCTTCAAGGTGGACGCAACGCTCGCGCTACCCGAACGGCTGATGGCCGCTCTGGAGCAGGGCGAGGCAGCCGGCGGCGACCGGCGGGGCAAGCAATCGGCGGCCATGGTCATGGTCACCACCGAAGACTTTCCCGATCTCAGCCTGCATGTTGATGACGCGGCCGAGCCGTTGGTGGAATTGCGCCGGCTGCTCGGCGTGTGGCGGCGCGAGCGGGCGCCATATCTCGCCAATTCGCCGTCCAAGGCCAATCCGACCGGCGTCATTGATCTGGATATGATCGAAGCGCGCTGGATAGCGCAGGGCCTGGACCTGAGATTTCGCCGCTAGCCTGAGTTCAGTTCTGGCGCTGCCACACTTCGGTGCGGCCGAGCAGCGCGATACCGAGATAGCCGCGCACCAGCAGCTTCTGCCCGCTATCCTGCAATTCGACCTTCGCACTGTAGATGTTGCCCGAGTTGGGATCGAGAATTGAGCCGCCGTCCCAATTCGCATCGCCGCTTTTTTTCAGCCCCCAGAGAATCGTCAGGCCGACGACCGGCGCGTTCTTTAGTGTCCCCGGACAGCTGTGGCAGATCGCAGGCGCCAAAGCAGCAGGACGATTGAGCATTTGCACGACCGTGCCCTGCAAGCTGCCATGGTCCAGCTTGATCTCGATGATGCCATTGGGTGCGTTGGTCCGGTGGTTAAACGTCACCCAACGTCCGACCGGCGATGGTTCCGCTGCGCGCGTCGCAGTCACCGAACATGCGACGGCAAAAAACAGCGCGATCAATGCAAGGTTCATGGTCCGGGAGTACGTCACGTTTGCATCCTTCCGCCGCGGGCGATGATTGCGCCGCCGGTCAGCGGGCGCAATGGCGCGACGACCAATTGATGGAGTCAAGACTATTTGGTTTCAATTGTCGGCACGGGACGGCCCCGGCTTTCGAAAGCCAGCGAAGAAACTGGCCGCGCACAGCGCGAGCGTCAGATATTGCGCGACGTCGGCGACGGAATCGGGCAGCAGCCACGAGGACAGTCCAAATCCGACCGTGGCGGCGATGGCGAGCGTGCGCCAAGGCTCGCGGAACGAGCGCTTCCCAATCTTGCGCGCCGCTTTCCACTCTTCCAGTTCGCGGTCAACATCGATGATGGTTTCCGGGCTGGGCGGCGTGGCATCGACCGCCGGCGTGGGCGGGAACAGAGCGACGACCGACGGCGGCAAATTGTCGGTGAGGCTCGCTGGCGATGGTTGCGTTGCGGCGCGGCGACCGAATGTTTTTTGGTTTGGCATGCAGCGTTTCCCAGAAGCGTCAAGTCTGCGATGCCTCACTTAGCGGGAGATTAACGCGACCCACGCCGTCATCCGGGCCTCTCGCAGCAGAAAGGCAGCAACCCGGAAAGATGTTCTGATTTGCGCAAGCGCGGAGTAACCAAAGACCTTATGTCAGATGTTCGAGCTCTTTGCTGAGATAGTCGAACTTCGCCATCTGCTTGCGGTGGGTTTTGACGATCTTGCGGATCTGGCGACGGGTTAGTTGTTCGCGCCATTGACCGGCGCGCCCTTCCCGGAAGAAGTTCTTGGCCTTTTCCGGCTTCTCGCGAAAGCCGTGCGCCGCCTCCTGTTCCTGCAGGCGCTTGAAGCTGGCGCGCTCGATCGCGCTGTCCAGCTGTTCGGGCGTCGGCGACAGAAGCAGAAACCGCGCCAGCTTGCCGAAAGTCTTCTGCGGCTCGGCCAGCATGTCTTCGTAACGCATGACGTGAATGGCGCGATGCGGCCGCCGCGTCCAGCTTTCCACGTGCTGGCTCCATGAGCCGTAGATTTCATAAACCGATTTTTCCGTGACCGGAGTCTCGTAATTTTCCGCGGCCATGTGTTCGATCGCCGTGTCGATATCCTTGTTCATGTGATGGGCGAACGAGATGGCGACATCCAGGGGATTGCGCACGACATACACGGCGCCCGAGGTGACCTGGAAATTGATGACCGGATGGCCGCGATCTTCGACCAGCGCATGATGCGTCTTGACGATGGCAAGACCTTCGGTCCTGGCGACGATGTCGGCTTGCACCTTGGGCCTGGCGGCGGCGATGAGCGGTTTGTTGTCGGCCGATGGCACTTCGTTCATATGGCGCATATAGGCCCGGGCACTGATGTCCCAGGTGGTGAATTCGTTGATCTTGTTGATGTCGTATTCGATGTCCTTGCCTTCGAGCAGGCCAAAGAGATTGTGCAGGAAGGCGCGCGTCCAGGTGTTGCCCGACTTGGGGTAGGACGCCAGCCACAAGATGCCCTTGGCGCGCGCCGCTGCGCTTCGCGGCGCCGCCGGATCGTGCGTCACTGCCGGCGCCGGCCCGCTCATGGCGCGGTTCCTTCCCTGATTGGCTTTGCCGTCATGACTATCGCTCTTTGCCGGCCGCCGCGTCGCTGTCTTCGCCCGGCCAGTATTTCGAAATCGTCGCATGCGCGAACCAGTAGACGCGCATCTGGTAGCCCTCCTGAGTATAGCCGATGAAGGCAAGCTTCGTATCGGGATAGACGGCGTAGGGATTGTGTTCCACCAGCAGACGCGACTGAATGACAGCACCGAGTCCCATGACCGCCTGATCGGGATTATCCTTTGCCCAGACTTCCAGGAGATCGCGCGAGTAAACTGCAAGCTTGGAAGCGACCTGATTAAGCCGCGTGTCGCGCGCTACCAGGACGCGAAACATGGCGAGCTTGCAGCGCAGGAAATCCATCATGCGGATGGCCGCGGTTGAGACGGCGACGAGCTGGCCATCGGAATAGGCGACCGCGCAAAGTTCCGCCAGGCGCGTCCGGCTGTCGACGCCAGGCGGCAAAGCGTGATTGGCGCGCCAAAAGCGTTCGGCATCGCGCTCGATGTCTGGGTCTTGACGCAGCCAAGCGTTGCGAAATTCGATTTCGGACATGATGTGTCCTCACCCTAATGGGTAGCGCTCGCAAGCACGCGCCCCATCAAGCCATCGCAACTTCGCTCAAGCGTGGGCTAATGCACCTGGATTGTCAGGTCGACATAGGGCCCATGCGAGAAGCGATTGACGCTGTTGCGGATTTCATCGCCATCATCGTCGAAGTTGCCGTCGAAGACGCCCCAAGTAGCACTCACCGCATAGCCGGCGCTGATCGCGAAGGGTGAATCATCGGGATGCCATCCGACGCCAACATAGCCGCTGGCTCTTGGCACGGTTGCCGATTTGGATCTGGGCGTCAGCACAAACGCCCCATCATTGCCGGAGAATTTTCGCGGTCCGAACAAGACCGAAGCCATCGCGCCCCAGTTCAATGACAGATGCGAGCCGGGATCGCCAAGCGGCGTTGACGCATTCCAGGAAATCACCGGTCCAATACCATTGAAGCGCCGGCGCAGAACGCGCGTGAAGTTCGTATTGTAATAGCCGCCGTCATACTTGCTGGCATAGGCAAAGTCGCCGATCGTCGTGGCGGAAAAATTCGCCCATTCGATGCCGACGCTGACGACAGAACTGCCTTCCATTCCGAGCATTCCCAAGCCGACATCGCGGCCGATCGTGAAGTCGAGAACCTTGTGCGCCTCGTTGTGACGCACCTGACCGGAGCCGGAATAATGCGTGTACAGATTGCCGGTATAGTAGGAGAAGCCGGCGTGCGACGTTCCGGTACGTCCGAAATTGAAAGACAGGCCGTAAATCCAATCATCGTGTTCGAGGTTCAGCGCGACCAGGCCCTCGCCACCATTCTTCACGCCGATGTCCGGCGGCGGCTCGAAGGGATCGCCATAGACAGTTCTGCCGCCACTGTTCATGGCGAACTGACCGGCAATATCAAGCGTCAGTTTGAAGTCGGAATCGCCACCGTCGCCAGCGCGCGCCGCACCGGGAAATTGGCACAATCCGATCAGCGCAAGCGCCGATGCCGTGCCAAGAAGCTTGCGGCGGAGACCATGGTCCGCCTGATTGGTCTGCGAGTGCATGATTGATTCCCCCAGGGGCGGATTGGCCGCCAAAGCACTGTTAAAGCTATTTTATTACGATTACGTCGTCAATCTCCGCTTTTCACACACACTATAATGTTGTCGCGATAATGATGTCATGCGCGCCGCCGCTACGGAACGCGGGACGAATAGACTCGAACCACCACGGCACAGTAGCTGGTCAGCGTGAATGGTTCTGGCAGCGTGGCGTGGATAACTGCCTCCTTGCCGCCGCCGAGCGGATTTCCCCAATAGGCGCTCACCCAACGCGTCGGCGACTGTGACCCAAAGGATGCACACGACCCTTCCGAGATTCGCAGTGTCATCGCCGTCAGCGGCACGCCAGCAAAGTTATGCACGTACATCACCAGCTCGTCGCGGTTGACACCGGTCACACCCCAGCTCTCACCATTTTCAATCTGAGCGGCAGTGGCGTCAGGCAGCGCATAGGTGCCCACCACGCTGCGGATTTCCGCATCCGCGGCGGCCATGCTCTTGGAGAATGTGAGGATGCCTTCGTCCATCGGAAACTGACCCTGTTGCGCCTGAGCGACACGTTCGGCGATCGGTTTCCAAGCTGAGGCAGCCGGTGACGCGGCCGGCACCACTGGTTTTGCGTGGACAGGCATTCTCTCCGCCGGCCGGAGCGCGAAGTAGCCAGCCACGAACGCTGCCAGACTGAAAAGTGCGATCAACCCGAAGACGAAAACGGCCGGCTGATTGAGGCGCCGACCCGTGGCTTGCAACCGCGCTGCCAAGGCATCCAGCGCGGCCGCCTTGCTCCCAGTTCCGACTGGAGCGGTCGAGCGCAAGTCTTTGTCTTCGCTCTTGAACTTCGCCATTTTCCCCTCGCGGTCGGCGCGCGGTCGCTGACGCAGTCCTTCCATGGAGCGCTCTGGGTCCAGGAAAATTCTACCGCTTCGAATCGTGCCGGCCTGTGCGTTTGCCCATTCTGACGCAAGCCGCTGGACGAGGCCAGCGAGCGGAGCTCAGCGCGAGTCGTGAAAAACGATGCCAAGTGCATGCCGGCAGCCGGTACGCACCGCACTTACGCCATGGCGCATGGTAACCCGAAGGGTTCGGTTCGTGTCGCGTTCCGGCCGATCCTGCGTGGCGAAAACGACGGCATCGCCGCGCCGCATTGGGATGACATCAACGCGTGGCGGCAGCCGCGAACGCTGCTCGCTCAAAACAAATTCGCCACCAGTAAAGTCACTCAGCGGCTCGGCCAGCAGGATCATCACCTGCAGCGGAAACCATTGTTCGCCGCAAACGTCCTGCACAAGACAATGGTAATCGTCGGAACCAAGGCGCTGCAGAAACGACGTTGGTCGCATTTGGCCGGCCTGATGGCAACTTTGGATAAATTCACCATGCCGGGCTGGATAGCGAACGTCACATTTGAGCGCAGCATTCCAGACATCAGCCAGCGGCACTAATGCAGGGTAAAGTTCGGTACGCAAACGACCCACGGGATCGGGAAGCGGATTCGAAAAATATTTGAATTCGCCGCGGCCGATGCCATGGCGTGCCATGACGATTCGGCTGCGAAAGGACCTGTCATCGTCATACAGCGAAACCAGCGCGCGACACTCGGCCGGAGAAACCAGGCCGCGGATCACTGCCCAGCCCTGTTTCTCGAGGGTGGCCAGTGTTCGTGGCCACTCCAGCATGGCGACGCGCGACTCGATGCTTGCGGTTGCCGGAGTCGCTCGGACAGGCATGTTCATGCCGCTGCAGCGTCAACCTCCTGTCCAAGTTGCCTCAACGCGCAAGTCGGATCCGTTGGTCGCACGCACCTCTCGTTAGAAGGAAGAACCTGCTCAGCGAAAAAACTGTTCACCGACAATCGCGAAGACCGCCTCGTGTGCTGGCGGCGAGGTCGGTAGAGGTGACTGCAATGGCATCGCCTGCCAAGTCTCGTTCGCGTTTTTCAAAGTACATGTGTGTCGTGCTCGTGCTGTCTGTGTTGCCTCTCTTGAGGCCACACCAAATCGCATCGCGCACGTAAGCCAATTCGGCGAGCCAGCGGATTGGTTACAGTGCTGGCATCATTAAAAATTCGACGGAGTCTGCCGCGTGGAAGGGGTTTTGCTCTATTGCGCGGCGTTCTGGCTCTCTACTTGCACGCTCTCACGATGGCCCAAGCCCCGTTTCTTCAGATCGGGACGGACCACTTCGATGGGATCGCGCAAATCGTCGACATAGCCGAGCGCGTACGCGCCGCGCTGGTAGCCGATCAACCGCAAGAGCTCGACCGGCAAGGTGCGCGCGATGGCGAGCGGAACGCTAAGATACTGATTTTCCTCCTGCCGCAGCCAAGAGACATTGTAAGTAATGTTCAGCCCCACCCTGGTGGCGCTCGACTGATTGGCACCGCCGCCATGATAGACGCTGCCCGAGTACAAGAGGACGGAGCCCTTGCTCATCTCAGCCGCAATCGTGTCTTCGGTTTTGAACTTCAACTTGTCATCGAACAGGTTGCTGCCGGGGATGACGCGCGTCGCACCATTTTCCTCGGTAAAATCGGTCATCGCCCACAGCGTGTTGCATTGCACATCATAGCCTTTGGGAAACGGGTAAAAATCGAACGCCCACTGATCGCGGTGGATGGCTTGCGCTGGCTCCCCCGCGCCGATGGCGATGAGCTGTGTCAGGTGCAGTTGGAAAGTGTGAGAATGTTCCAGCAACTTTCCGGTCGTCGCCAAGATCAAAGGATGCATGACCAGATCGCGGCACAAGGGCGAGCGCGCCACCAGTCCACCGGTGCGCCTGGTACGACGACCCGAAAAAGAGTCCGGCCCGAAGGGTGTTGCGTCGCACCACGGTTTGAGCTCGGCCGCGATCGCATCCATCGCCTGCGGTGTAGCCAGCTGATCGATGATCACCGCGCCATCGCGCTTGAGCAAATCCGTCGCCTGTTCGGCTGAAGCATCGGCCGGCAGGTGTTCAAGGGCTGACATGGCATTCTCCCGGTGCACGCGTGGGCAGTAGAACCAATTTTCTGTCCCGGTGCTACCCGGAGCGCGCCGCAAGCTGCAGGCCCAAAACCAAGGCCATGGCGGCAAGACAGAACAGATGATCGCGATAGATGGCACGCGCGCGTTTGGTTTGCGCTGGGGGCGGATCGGCAGCACGTCCAAGGCGAACCGCGTTTCGCATCGTTCGCCCGAGCGCAAGCGCGATGGCACTGAGGGCCGCCGCGAGGGACAGGACGGCAATCCACCATGGATACGCGTTCTGGACGATTTCGGCGCCAATCGCCAGCACAGTCAGCAGCATCACGACGCCCACCAGTCGCCCCATGGGATTGGCCTCGGTGGTGACGCGGCGATAATAGGCCGAGATCGAAGCGAGCACGGTATCGGGCAACGTCTCGCCGCCATGACGGCGCGTCTGCACATCGAACATCAGATCGAACCACAATACGGCGAGGAGAAAGCCGGCGCCGGCGGCTGCGACTGCATTCATCACGCGTTGCTTTCTTGACGCGTCCGCAGTCCACGCGAACGCGACGCCAGAGTCAAAACGCGCGGGTTGGTTTAGGCTGAGCGCGTCGGAGTGGCGCGACGGCGTCGGCGCAACAGTGCGGCCGCGCCCGCGCCCATGAGCCAAAGAGTCGATGGTTCAGGCACCGCCGTACCGACCGGCGGATCGTTTGGCGCCGGCGCGCACAGCGCTGGCTCAGGACAATCGGGCGTATCACCGACGTCGCAGATTGCTGGATTGACGAGGCACCCTGTGCCGATGTCGTCGCCCGTCAAGCAAGCTGACGGATTGCTGCACAAACCATCCGGTCCGCCACCGATCGTGCCAACGGGACCGCCATCGCCATTGGGATCACCCCCACCGCCGCCGCCGGGCCCACCGCCGCCATCGGGATTGTCGCCGCCACCAACGCCACCACCGCCATTTGGTCCGCCACCATTTGGTCCGCCGCCACCATCCGAGCCTTCGCCGCCGGAACCCGAGCCGCTGCTGCCGGCTGGGCCTTCGCCGCCAGATGCGTTGAACAAAAGCAGCAACCCGTCCGTGGCGGAACCGTCAGCGCCGTTCAATGCCACGTCATCGAATTTTGTCGTCAACCCTTCTGTATCGATCGGGCCCGGTGTATCGACCCCGGCGGCAAGCCCGAGCGGCGTGGGGCAGTGCCGTTTCACATCATGGTGGCGGCAATCAAGAACGCGCAGCGCCGTTCGATGCTTCGGGCCAGGATGGTTGTGGTGCAGCCAATCATGTTTGCCGGCTTCCACGACCACCTTCACGTCAGCGCCATTGCCGCCGCCCAACCAAAACGTTGCGCCGTGGAACGGCGGCGCAAATGCCTGCGTGATCGCCAGCAACAGCAGGGCCATTGCGAGCTTCAAACTGGCGTTGCGGCGTGTTTCGGGTTTGGCCATATGCGTTTCGTTTCAAGACATCCCTACGTCGCAGCCGGCCCGGAACCGGCCGCATGGCTGGCCGCAGTCCGGCGCTGCTCCGGTTGCCGCCGAAATGAGCAGTTTTGGTGCCAAGTGACGGAAATCTCAGCCGTTAAGGCCGATCCGCAAAGCCATGGTCGATGGCGCAAAATGATGCGTGGCGCCCGCTGACGTGGCCTCGTTAGTTGCACCGCGCGATATGGCGTAGGGTCGGCGAAACAAAGGACACGCCCATGGCTCCGCGCCCACCCAATTATTCGCAGGAACGAACGCAACGCGAGCGCGCCCAGCGCGCCAAGGCCGAGGAAAAAGCGCAGCGGCTTGCAGAAAAAACCGCGCGCCGAAAAGCCGCCAGAAACGAGTTGCCGTTAAGCCAGGTGCCCCCGGCTAAGGGACCGGTATAAGTCGCTCAGATTTTCCCGGCCGGCGCAGGCGGCAGCTTGGTGAAGGCGCCGAGCAGGCAGACTTCGCCGGATTCCAGCACGCGGATCGATTGCATGTTGTCGCAAATGTCGTCGAAATGCGTGACGTATACAAAGCCATGGAACTTCAATCCCTGGCATTCCGTGCGTAGCGCGTTGCGATAAACCACGCCGTTGCGCATGCGAAAGTCAAGCGTTCTGGCGTCGATCACCTTCGTCCGGTCGATCATGTAGGTCCACAGACAGACAGGCGCCGCCGTTGCGGGCGCCAGCGTCGACGCGGCGATGAGGCACACAAGACCAAGGCGCAGCACTTTTTTCATTGCAAGCTCCAGATTCGCGGTGCCTGGACATGATAGCGCTGTGCGAGGGCAGCGTACAATCGGGAATTGCCTCGCATCAGACGGGCGGGCCCGCTTCACGCAGTCTTGAAGCGCAGCGCAATCAGCGGCGACACGCGCCAGACGACCTGTGCCGGGTATCTTTGCGGCTTGCCGACGATCACCAGCGTAACATCGTCGGGAACATCGCGTCCGTCAGGGAGCAGCACCGCGGCACCCGTCTCAGAAATGTTGCGCACCGTGCAGCCGACCGAACTGGAGCCAAAGAGGAGCATGGCGGTCAGGCGCACCGACGTCCGCGGCGAGCCGCGCCGCTCCACTCTCTCCACCGACCGCCGAGAAAAAAGACCCATGGCGCGCGTTTCCCGAGACGCATTCGACGCCAGTTTGGCCGCAACTCCTTAACAAGACTTAAGCACGTTGCGGTTGCATGTCCGCGCGCCACCCGGGACACGATTTCATGCAGGTCTGCGGCGGGTCAGGCCTCGGAGCGCTGCGCCACCGGCGCGGCCTGCTCGCGATAGGTGCCGACGATCTTATGCACCGACGGTGCGGCCTTGCCTTCAGTCTTGCCGTATTCGGGCCGGCAGTGGCCATCGATAAAGGCGCCGGATTCGATCATTATTTCCTGGTGGATGACATCGCCCGACATGTGTGCGGTGCTCGTCAGCACAACCTTCTTCGCCTCGATCTTGCCGTTGACCGTGCCCGCAAGTTCGACCTGTTCGCCATAGACCGTGCCCTTGACCTTGGCACTGCCGCCAACCTTGACCGACACGGCGCGCACATCACCCTCGACTTCGCCTTCGATCTGGATGTCTTCGGTGCTCTCCAACTGACCGGTAATCTTCAGCGCCTTGCTGATGACCGATACCCTCGAGACCTGCGTCGAACTCATGATGGGACTCCCTTGTGTGGGCGCTGCGGCCCGATATGTGTCCGGCGCGGCCGGAACAGGCTGGTCTACTTTATCGCGGGCCGGCGCCTTGGCGCTGGCAGTGGGTTCTGGAACGTTGCGGCTGAACACTGTCATGATTGCGCCTCCGGTATTTGTTTGAGCGATTCAAAGAAGTTGAGCGGTCGCCAGGGCATTCGCCCATCGATTTTTGCACCCTTGGCAACCGTGACATTGTGATGAAAGACGCGTCCGGTTATTTCCGCCGAACTGCCCAACGCGACAGTCAGCGCGAAAATGCGCCCTGTGAACCGTCCGCCGATTTCCGCCTCGCGCGCGAGCACATCACCTTCGACATATCCATCGACGGCGAGCACGAAGCGATCGGCATTGATCCGGCCCAGCACGCTGCCGTGAACCTGCAGCTCGCCGTCGGTCGCCAAGATGCCGCGCACCGTGAGCGCCTTGCCCAGATGCGAAACAGGCAGTTCGACCCGCTCATGGTTTGGCGGTGCGGTCGAAACGGCGCGACGAGACAAAATGGGCATAGTCAGGAGCAATTCCTCATTCCAAGGCAGAGGCCCCCGCACCTACCGTTTGGATAATGGCGCACATCCATCACGTCAGGCAAGCCGGTCGCGACAGGCGATCTTGGCCATAAATGCGTATTCAAATCATTACTGTCGTTGCTGGCTCCAACGCAGGTTGCAGACAGATGAATGGAGCGCGGTAAGGAATCATTTTCGAAGGCGCTGATCGGCGATTGCGGGCATCAAAGGCCGGCGGCTACTACTGCTGGGGGTGATGATGGCTGCAAAGAGGGTGCACGATGCGCACATTACGGACATTTGGCGCGGCGTTCCTGACCGCGAACTGCCTGGTTGGCAATGCGCTGGGCGCGGCGTGCGTCGGCGCCGAGGATGTTGCCGCGCTCAGAACCGCGGCACTCCAGCAGGAGCTGATGGTGGCAGCACTCACCTGCCACGATATCAACCGGTACAACCAGTTCGTCCTGTCGCGCCGCACGGAGTTGATCGATTCCGATGCTCGGTTGAAGGCATTCTTCATCCACCGCAGCAGCGAAGCCGGCTACCATGCCTACAAGACCGAGCTTGCCAACGCCGCCTCGCTGCACAGCATTCGCCGCACCGACGCGTTCTGCAGCCATGCCGATGCGGTTTTCGATCAGGCGACGCGCCGCACCAGCTTGGCCGCCTTGCTCGCGGCGCGTCCCGTGCCACTGGCCGCCGCCTATCAGCCTTGCGAACGAGACGTGCTGCCGGCTGTGGACGATGCGGCTGCGCCCACCTTGCGCCGCCATGCCCGCGCCGATGCGCACAGCTATGACGCTGATGCACGCTATGACGGTGCCCCGTCCGACATCGACACGCCGGCGCCGGCTTGGGCCGACGACCGCGACCCCTATGCGCGCGATGCGGATGGCGAGCGCTATAGCGGCCGTTTCGACCGCGACGGTGCCTTCGCCGACGACGCTGATGATTCCGATGCCGACGAGTGAAGCGGCTCGCGCTTAATCAATGTTAAATTTGAACGTCGCAGGCAACGGATCTGAAGTGACCATTAGCTAGTCTGGCCGGGCGCTCAGTGTGCTTCGGGAGGCAGGTTTGCCGGATAGCGTAGACGGGACGGCGTCCAAAAAAAGTTCGACTGCGCCGTCACCCGGTGAGCG
>Ga0068858_100002183_pt1 | contig 19831 bp, 16 predicted proteins | sample KBSSwiS12_FD_66589 | JGI IMG/M metagenome (GOLD analysis project Ga0068858, IMG submission 66589) | Switchgrass rhizosphere microbial communities from Kellogg Biological Station, Michigan, USA - KBS Switchgrass S1-2 | ecosystem: Host-associated > Plants > Roots > Rhizosphere > Soil ...
TGGATGGCACGCTTGTCGGTATCGGCGGTGGCGCCCTTGCGGATCAGCTTGAGGGTCGCCTCGTCGGTGTTCTCCATGCCCATCAGGAAGCGCTCGAAACCGGCTTTCTTGTAGAGGGGGAGGATATCGGCATCCCGTACGATATCGCCGGCCCGCGTGGAGGCGACCAGGGTGACCTTGATATTCTGCGCGATCAATGCCTCGAGGAAGGCTTGCCAGGCCTTTCTCGAGGCGCTGGGATTCTCGTCGGCGAAGTTGAAGACCTCGACGCCGTGCTCGCGGTGGAGCTGCGCGATCTCGCGTGCGAGGCGGACCGGATCGCGGTGGCGCCAGCGCGTCCAGAAGCCGCGCTGTCCGCAATAATTGCAGAGATGCGGGCAGCCGCGCGAGAACTGGATCACCACCGCGCGCTTGCCGCCCCAATAGCTGTAGCGGCTATGGTCGATCAGTTCCCAGCCGATGCGATAGGCGTCGAGATCGGCGATCACCCGGGCGGCCGGAGTGGCGACTGGTACGCCATGCCCATCCCGAAAGGCGATGCCGTCGATCGCGGCGAGCGGCGTGCCTTCCTCAAGCGCCCGCATCAGCTGTCGCGCAGTTTCCTCCCCTTCGCCGCGCACCACTGCGTGAACCCAGGGCTCGTCGCGGAGGATCTCGCGCCAGAAATAGGTTGGATGCACCCCGCCATAGACGATGCGTGTGTCGGGCAAGGCTCGTGCGACCAACCGCGCGACCATGGAAATGATCGGGTGGCCTGAGGACGAGCCCGAATGGCCGAACAGCACCGCATCCGGCCGCGTCGCCACGGCTTCGGCGACGATCCGGTCGATCGGCATCGGGCCGAGCTCGCCGTCGATCAGTCGGACCTGATGGCCATCGTCGAGCAGCGGCCCGCCGACACAGAGCAGGCCGAGTGGCGGCAATTGCTCTTTCGGGATTCGGCTGCCGATCGCGGGGTGGGGAATGTTGATCAGAATGATGCGCATTGCCGGCCCTCGCTTCGATGACTGAGGCCGGCTTGTGTCACGCAGACATGGAGCGAGGATCGGGCTGGGGTGGAGATTTGGTGGAGATGCTAATGGCGGGTGGTCGCCTGCCCTGTCGCCGCCACAGCCAGCGCACGATCGCTGAGCGGCGTGATGCCGGGGCGCGGCGGCAGGTTGCGGGGCAGCTTGATATTCCAGGCGAGGCCGACACGTTCGAGCAGCGTGATGAAAACATAGCCGAGATCGATCTGGCCCCGATACAGGCCGTGGCGGGCCGAAGCGGGGAAGGCGTGGTGGTTGCTGTGCCAGCTTTCGCCCATGGTCGGGATCGCAAGCCAGGGCACGTTATAGGCCTGGATCGCGGCGCCATCGACCGACCAGTCCTGCTGGCCGGCGGTATGTGCGCGATAGGAAATATACCAGTGCATCGTGGTGCAGGCGGCCACGCGCACCACCACACCCCAGACGACGAAAGGCAAGCCGCCTGCGAGGAACAACAGCGCAGCGAGCGGAAGCTGGTGGAGCATCCAGGTGCGCTGCAGGAACCGGTAGAAGCGATCGTCGCCTATGCCGGGCCCCGGATCGAAGGAGGGCGGTCGATCCAGGACGACACGGAAGTTCAGATAATAGAAGCCGTCGATCAGGAGCGGTTTGCCGTGCCGCAGGAACCAGTGGCAGTCGGGCTGGCGCTGGCCCCAGTCGCGCGTGTCATGGAGGCGGACCGTCCAGATCGGGCCGCCCATGCCGACCAGCGTACCAGCCCAGATCATCGTGCGCTCGAGCCATTTGGGGCAATCGAAGCTGCGATGGATCAGGCGGCGGTGGAAGCCGACTGAATGCCCCATGCAGAGGGTGGCGCCCGCAAGCAGCAGGAAGACGAGCAGGGCGGGCCAGGTGAAGAAGATCGGCCCGGCGATCAGCGCGCCCGCGAGCATGCCCATGTTCCACACCGAACGCGGCCAGTCCCACACCACCCTTCCTGCGACCGCGTCGGCCTGGTCCAGATTGCCCAGCGAATTGACCTTGAACGCGCCCGATGCGGCGCCGCCATGAACGTCCATCATGCTTCTCCCCGTTCGTCGCTCAATGAAGCAGCCGCGCCTCGCGGAAGGGCCGCTGTGTCGGCCGGTGTGTCGGCTCGGGGCGGCCGACAATCGCCCCGACCGCGTCCTCGATCCGCGGGTAGCGGAAGCGGAAGCCGTGGAAGACGGCCTTTACCGGAAGCACCTTCTGGCCGCCCAGCATGAGCTCGTCAGCGAGATCGCCGAGTGCGAGGCGTAGCGGCGTGGCGGGCAAAGGCAGGATCGCGGGGCGGCGCAATGCACGGCCGATCGCCTGCGCGAAACCCCGATTGGTGACGGGCGTTGGGGCGGTCGCGTTGAGCGGTCCCTCAATCTCGGGATCGGCGGCCGCTGCGACGATCATCCGCACCAGATCGTCGCGGTGGATCCAGCTCATCATTTGCCGGCCGTCGCCGATCGGCCCGCCCATGCCGAGCTCGAACACTGGCAGCAAACCGCCGAGCATGCCGCCGCTCGAGCCGAGCACGATGCCAGTGCGCAGCAAGACCAGGCGCGTATCGGTGCCTGCGGCATATTTTGCGGCCGCCTCCCACGCTTCGCAGACATCGGCTGCGAAGCCGCGACCGCGCGGGGCCATTTCGTCGATGACGCTCTGATCGTCGATGCCGTAGAAGCCGATCGCGGACCCGTTGATCAATAGCGTCGGGCGGCGATCGAGCCGCTCGAACAGCGCGGCCAGCGAGCGCGTCACGCGGAGGCGGGACTCGATGATCCGGCAGCGGCGCGCGGGCGTCCAGCGCCCCGCCGCAATCGGCTCGCCGGCCAGATTGACGGCGATGTCGCAGCGGAAATCATGCGGCAAAGCGGCAAGGTCAGTCACGATCCGCACCGGGGTCGCCAGGCCGGAAGCGAGCTTGGGATCGCGAGTGAGGACGGTCACGTCATGCCCCGCCGCGACCAGCGCCGCCACCAGCCGCGTGCCGATAAAGCCGGTGCCGCCCGTCACCAGCACTGCCTGCCGGCCGGGCAAGGCGCTCGCCAGCTCGGCTGCGGGGGCATCGATCAGTCGCTCATTTCGGGTCGCTGCGAAAAGGTCGCGGATTCCGGATGCGGTTACGCCCACGGCCGCGATCGTAAGCAGGATCGACACCAGACCATGACCATCGAGGCCGATCGCCGTGGGAAGAATGGCCCAGCCGACGAGGAGCGGCGCGAGCAGCGTGAGCAGCATGCCATAGTTGAGCGTCAGCAGCGTATGCGTCACGCGCTCGCTTGCCGGCAGGGCGCGGACGCGGTCCTCCTCGACGAAATCCCAGAGCGTAATGCCGGTTTCGATCGCCAGCGCCGCGATGAGCGCCATTGCCGCGGCCCCGTGCGGCTCGGTCCAGCCAAGCGCGAGGAAGATCAGCGCATAGATCAGGTTGCGGACGCCGTGGAGGCGGAGTTCCGTCGCCTGGCCGGGTTTCCAGGCGAGGCGCTGCGTCAGCTCATGATGATAGAGCGTATCGAAGCCGCCCAGCGCGATCTGGAGCAGCAGCAGGGCGATGAAGAGTGGATTGCTCATAGCGCGTTTCCCGGCCGATATTCAGTGAACAGGCAGCATTGATGGACGAGCGGGCCGAACCATGGGTGGTCGAGCGCGAGCGTGAAGGCGAACTGGCCGTGGTCGCAGTCGATATGGCCGATGCTGAGCCGCCCCGGCGCGAGCCAGCGCGGCAGGCGAAGCCGGACCGGGCCGGCGCGCCAGAAATAATGGTCACTCTCGAAATACAGGGCTTCGTTCTCGACCCGCAGAACCAGCGCGATGCCGAAACCCATACCGAGATATTCCTCGAGGCCAGTGGGTCCCGCGAACCGCTTGGAGCTGTGGATGACCTGCGGGAAGCCCGCCCGGCGGCAATATTGGCGAGTCCAGAACTGCCCGCTCCCAGCCGCATCCTCCGTCACGCAGACAGACGCCGCGACATTGGTATCGGTATTGAGCGGCAGCGGCGCGCCGACCACCCGGCACAGATTGGCGAGCAACCGCCCGAGCAGGCTTATCCGGCATTCGACGACCTCGCCGATATAGCTGATCGTCTGCGTCGCCAGCGCCTTGCGGCCGAAACGCGCGCGCACCGCTGGCGGCAGTACGGCCCAGTTCGCCTCGCCGAGCAGCTGACGAAAACGCGGATCGATGACGGTGGCGCCGATATTCGGGACGAAGGAAGAGATTGCGGTCCGCGCTGCGATCATAGCCATCTCTTCCTCCTGTTCCGGTTATTTCTGTTAAATCAGAAATTACAGATTATCGCGCAGGAGTCAAGCGAGGCGGTCATGGCGGAGGACACCCGAGCGGCTATGCCAGGTTCTGACCCGCCGGCTCCTTCGCCAGCACCGTATCGGGTTCTGGGCTCAGGGTCCGCAGCACCACGTCGAAACGGCCTTGCGCGATCCGGATCTCGTTGAACGAGGGTGGTGTCGCGCGGGTCCGGCGCGACAATGTCCCCGCCCCGATCATCCGGACTTCGCGGCCGGCCACGTCATGGACCACATCGAACGGATCATGGACGTGCCCGGTCAGCACGGCAGCAGCGCCGGCGGCCGCAAGCGCCTCGAGCGCCTCGACGCCGCCATGGGTCGCGGCGGTGGCCCTTGTGTGCGCCTCGATCAGCGGGTGATGGCAGGCGACGAAGATCAGTTTCTCTTTCGGCACCGCCTCGATCAGCGCCAGCGCGCGCTGCAGCGAACCCGCGCTGACATTGCCCTTCGCCCAGTTGAGCCGCCACTGGAAGCGCGCGGTCGTCACCATCGGAACGATCGCCACACCGGGCAGATCGAGCGGCTTCTCGATCATCCGCTCGATTTTGCCGATGCGGTGATAGGGCCGGAAGAAGCGTGCGATCGGGTTGAAATAGGGCAGATCGTGATTGCCGACCTCGACCGTTACCGGCACGCCGAGACTCTGCAGCCATTCGAGCCCCGCCACGAACTCATGGCGCCGCGCGCGCATCGTCAGGTCGCCGGTCATGATCACGGCATCGGGCCGCTCGGCATGCACGAGTGCGTCGAACCACTCGACCGCAGCCTCATCCTCACGACCGAAATGCACGTCACTGACGTGGAACAGGCGGATCATGCGGCCTCCGTCGTGCCCGACACGCTATTGGTGATGAACCATAAAATCTGCATTAGCCGCCCAACGCGCGACTCGGCTGAAAGGGGTCGCGGCAAAAGGCGGAGAGAGACGTGGCGAACCTGTATGATCGTTTCTTCGGACGTTTCGCCGATCGCCTCGCCGAACCGTTCATCGTCCACCCCGACGGCCGCACGATTCTGTACCATGACCTGCACGCTGCGACGGCCCGAATCGCCAATCTGTTCGTGTCGCTCGGCATCCAGCGCGGCGACCGGGTTGCGATGCAGGTCGACAAATCGGCCGAGACGCTGCTGGTCTATCTTGCCACGCTCAGGATCGGCGCGATCCACCTGCCACTCAACCCGGCCTATACGCCGCGCGAGCTCGACTATTTCCTGCGCGATGCCGAGCCCAGGCTGTTCATCTGTTCGCCCGCCAATGAGCCGGTGCTGGGCGCGCTGTGTCGTGAGGCGGGCATCCCTCACGTCCTGACGCTCGGCACTGCTGGCGATGGCAGCCTGCTCGACAAGGCCGAGGGGATGCCCGCCGATTTCGCGACGGTCGATATGGCCGATAATGAACTCGCCGCCATCCTCTACACCTCAGGCACCACCGGCCGTTCGAAGGGAGCGATGCTCACCCATGACAATCTCGGCTCCAATGCCGAGACGTTACGGGCGCTATGGCGCTTCGAGAGCGGCGATGTTTTGCTCCACGCGCTGCCGATCTTCCACACGCATGGCCTGTTCGTCGCGACCAACCTGGTACTGCTCAGCGCCGCACGGATGATCTTCCTGCCGGCGTTCGATCTCGACGCGATGATCCGGCTGCTGCCGCAATCGAGCGTGCTGATGGGCGTGCCGACTTTCTATTCGCGGCTGCTGTCGCGGGAGGATTTCACGCGAGAGCTCGCCAGGGACATGCGGCTGTTCATCTCGGGATCGGCGCCGCTTTCCGCCGAAGTCCACCGCGAGTTCAGCGCGCGGACCGGGCATGCGATCCTGGAGCGCTACGGCATGACCGAGACCAATATGAACAGCTCCAACCCTTATGACGGGGCGCGGGTGCCGGGCAGCGTCGGCTTCCCGCTGCCGGGGGTGGATATCCGGATCACCGACCCGGAGACCGCTGCTCCTCTGCCGCAGGGTAAGATCGGCATGATCGAGGTGCGCGGGCCCAATGTGTTCGCCGGCTATTGGCGGATGCCGGAGAAGACGGCCGAGGAGAAGCGCGCTGACGGCTGGTTCATCACCGGCGATCTCGGGCGGTTCGATGAGGCAGGCTATCTCTTCATCTCGGGGCGCGAGAAGGATCTGATCATCTCGGGCGGGCTCAACGTCTATCCGGCTGAGGTGGAAGCGTTGATCGACGAGCTGCCCGGCGTCGCCGAATGCGCAGTGATCGGGGTGCCGCATCCCGATCTCGGCGAAGGCGTGGTCGCGGTGGTCGCGGCGAAGACGGCGGGTGCGATCGATGCGGATGCGGTCAGGACGGCGCTGGCCGGCACGCTCGCTTCGTTCAAGCGGCCAAAGCTGGTTTTCGTGGTCGATCAGCTGCCGCGCAACGCGATGGGCAAGATCCAGAAGGCGGAGTTGCGCAAGCTTTATGGAGAAAGCTTCGGATAGAGCAGCGAGCGTTAATCCAGTCTACGGTGGAGTGGTGCCAGCTTCCTCTTCCCTTCCCCAGCGAAGGCTGGGGCCCAATTGGAGAACGATCATGGCGGGTGCTGCGCGCCGCTACATCAACCTTTGCAACTGGGCCCCAGCCTTCGCTGGGGAAGAAGAAAGGGTATTGGCAGCGCGCCTCCGCTTCAGATTTAACGCACCGGACTATAGCACGCGACGCTTTGCGTCACTCCAGCATCCTGATGATGGCGGAGAAGTCGAGCCCGCCCTGCCCTTCGGCGGCAAACTTCTCGTAAAGCTCGGCGGCCTTCGCGCCCATCGGCGTGTCGGCACCGGCACCGGCCGCCGCTTCCATTGCGAGGCGCAGGTCCTTGAGCATCAGCATTGTCGCGAAGCCGCCCTGATAATCATGGTCGGCGGGAGTTTCCGGGCCAACGCCGGGGAGCGGGACATAGCTCGTCATCGACCAGCTCTGGCCTGACGAAACCGAGGCGATGTCGAAGAATTTCTGCGGATCGAGCCCGAGTTTCTTCGCCAGCAGGAACGCCTCGCAGGTCGCGACCATGGTTGCGCCGAGCAGCATGTTATTGGCGATCTTCGCGGTCTGGCCGGTGCCGCTCGCGCCGGCATGGATCACCGCCTTGCCCATATCGGCGAGGAACGGCTCGGCGCGGTCGAATCCTTCGGCGCTGCCGCCGACCATGAAGGTGAGCGTGCCGGCATTGGCCGCGCCGATACCGCCGGAGACGGGCGCGTCGACTGCGGTGAGACCCTTGGCAAGCGCGGCTTCAGCGACGCGCTTGGCGGTGGCGACGTCGATCGTCGAACAGTCGATCAGGATGGCGGAGAGCGGCGCCGCGCCGAACAGGCTTTCGGTATAGACCTGCTCGACATGCTTGCCCGCCGGCAGCATCGTGATGACCGCCTCGGCGCCGTCGGCCGCTTCGGCGGCGCTGGCGACGGGGAGGCAGCCGGCCTCCCTCGCGCGATCGAGCGCCTCGGCGGAGAGATCGAAGGCGTGGACGTCATGCCCCTTCTTCGCGAGGTTCGCGGCCATGCCGCCGCCCATATTGCCGAGACCGATGAATCCGACACGTGCCATGTTATTTCCCCGTCCACTTTCCCGGCCGCTTCTCGACAAAGGCGGCCATGCCTTCCTTCTGGTCTTCAGTGCCGAACATGCCGTGGAACAGCCGGCGTTCGAACTGCACGCCCATTGCGAGGCCGGTCTCGAAGGCGGCGTTGACCATCTCCTTGTTCGCCAGCACCGCGAGCGGCGCCATCGATGCGATCGTCGCGGCGGTCTTCACCGCTTCCTCGATCAGGTCGGCGGCTGGGATGATACGGCTGACAAGGCCGCTGCGCTCCGCTTCCTCCGCGTTCATCATCCTGCCGGTCAGGCACATTTCCATCGCCTTGGCCTTGCCGACGGCGCGCGTCAGCCGCTGCGAGCCGCCCATGCCGGGCGTGACCGCGAGCTTGATCTCGGGCTGGCCGAACTTCGCCGTATCCGCCGCGAGAATGAAATCGCACATCATCGCGACCTCGCAGCCGCCGCCGAGCGCGAAGCCGGCGACTGCGGCGATGATCGGCTTGCGGGTCGCGGCGAACCGGTCCCAGCCGGAGAAGAAATCATGGCCGTACATGTCGGCAAAGCCCTGGGCCTGCATCTCCTTGATGTCGGCACCGGCCGCAAAGGCCTTTTCGCTGCCGGTGAGCACGGCGCAGCCCTGTGACGGATCGGCGTCGAACGCAGCGACTGCGGAGAGCAGATCGGCGAGAATCCGGCTGTTGAGCGCGTTCAACGCCTGGGGCCGGTTGAGCGTGATCAGCGTGACCGCCCCGCGCTGCTCGACCAGGATGGTTTCATATTCTGCCATGTCGGGCTCCTTATGCGGGCGTCCACGCCTCGCCATCGGGCAGGGGCGCAAAGATCTGGTCGATGATATGGTCGGTCACGCCCTCGGGCGTCGCCGGATTCCAGGCGGGCGCATTGTCCTTGTCGACAATCACCGCGCGCACGCCTTCGAGGAAATCATGGCGCTGCACGACATGCGCGCCGACCGCATATTCCTGGCGCATCTCGTCCTCGAAGGTCGGCATGGTGGCGCCCTCGTGGAGCAGGCGGAGCGAGACCTTCATCGTCTGGGGCGATTTGGTACGGAGCAGGCCTAGCTGTTGCTGCGCCCAGTCGCCGGGATCAGCTTCGAGCGCTGAGAAAACGTCTTCCAGCGTGTCGGAGGCGAAGAGGCGGTCGATCGAGCCGCGATGGGCGAGGATCTTCGCCTCAGGCGGGGTGGCCGAGAGTTCGTCGAGGACCGCCGCGATCTGCTGCGGTTCGGCGACGATGCGCGCCTTCGCGTCCCCGAGCGTATCGCTGCTGAGATAATGGGTGGCGAGGCCGAGTTCGAGGCATTCGGCGCCGTCGAGGCGGTGTCCGGTGAGCGCCAGGAACTGCCCGGTGCGCCCAGGCAGCCGCGACAGATACCAGCCGCCGCCGACATCGGGGAACAGGCCGATCCCGGTTTCGGGCATGGCGAGGCGGGTATTCTCGGTGGCGACGCGGTATTTCGCCGGCTGCGACAAGCCGACGCCGCCGCCCATGGTGATTCCGTCCATGAAGGCGACGATCGGCTTGGCATAGGTGAAGAGCCGGTGGTTCATTTGGTATTCGGTGTGGAAGAACTGCCGCGCTTCCGCCCCATCCTTCGCGCCGCTCTCCGCGAGCATGCGGATATCGCCCCCGGCACAGAAACCGCGGCCTTCGGCATGGTCGATCAGCACGGCTTCGACCTGGGGATCGGTGCGCCAGGTTTCGAGGGCTTCGAGGATCGCGGCGCACATAGCGGTGGTGAGCGCGTGGATCGCCTTTGGCCGGTTGAGGCGGATTCGGGCGATCCTGCCTTCGATCTGGGTGAGGACTTCAGAGGTCATATGCACCTACTCTTCTCCCCTTGAGGGAGAGGATAGCGAAGCTTGCCAGCTTGCTGGCTAGCGCAGCTTGGTGAGGGGGCGAGCCAAAGGCTCGCGCGGTCGCGTGCGACCGCACACCCCTCACCCAGCTCCGACTAGGCCCGCGTGAAGAACGCGGACCAAGTCTGCGCAACCCTCTCCCCCAGGGGGAGAGGGAAGAAAGGGCGCACCGCATCATTGCCGTGTCAGATCCCGGCCGACGATCATCCGCATCACCTGATTGGTGCCCTCGAGGATCGAGTGCACGCGCAGGTCGCGCCAGAAGCGTTCGATCGGATAGTCCATCAGGTACCCGTAACCGCCATGGAGCTGCAACGCGCGGTCGGCCACGGATGATCCGGTGTCGGTCGCGAGGCGCTTGGCCATGGCCGCGAATTTGGTCTTGTCGGGCGCGTTCGCCGTTACTTTCGCCGCCGCCATGTAGAGCAGGGCACGCGCCGCCTCGAGATCGGTGGCCATGTCGGCGAGCGTGAACTGGGTGTTCTGGAAATCCGCGATCGCGGTGCCGAACTGCTTGCGCTCCTTGGTATATTTCACCGCCTCGTCGAGGCAGCGCTGCGCGCCGCCGAGCGAGCAGGCGCCGATATTGAGGCGGCCGCCATCGAGCCCCATCATCGCGATGCGGAAGCCCTCGCCCTCGGCACCGACCAGATTTTCCTTCGGTACGCGGACGCCGTCGAACATCACCTGGCGGGTCGGCTGCGAATGCCAGCCGAGCTTGCGCTCGTTCGCGCCGAAGCTGACGCCGGGCATGTCTTTTTCGATCACCATGCAGGAAATGCCCTTGGGGCCATCCTCACCGGTACGAACCATGGTGACATAGACCTCGTTCTCTCCGGCGCCCGAGATGAACTGTTTCGAGCCGGTGACGATATAATCGTCGCCGTCCTTCACCGCTTTCGTCTTCAACGCGGCGGCATCGGAGCCCGAGCCGGGCTCGGTCAGGCAGTAGCTGGCGATCTCGTCCATGGTGACGAGGCGCGGGAGATATTTGTCCTTCACCGCCTGGCCGCCGAAGCGGTCTATCATCCAGGACGCCATATTGTGGATCGAGATGAAGGCGCTGGTCGAGGGGCAGCCATAGGCCATCTGCTCCATGATCAGCGCAGCCTCAAGCCGGCCGAGCGCAATCCCGCCGGATTCCTCCGAGACATAGATCGAAGCGAAGCCGAGCTCGGCCGCAGCCTTGATCGTGTCGCGGGGGAAGATGTGCTTCTCGTCCCATTCCGCCGCAAAGGGCGTGATACGATCCGCAGTGAATTTACGCGCGAGGTCCTGGATCTCGCGCTGATCGTCGGTGAGGTCGAACTGGTTGGTCATACGAACTTCCTGAAGGCGATATCGCGCGCGCTGTAAACGCCAATTCGGGGCAGTTGCGACGCCACCGCCAACGCTGTACCATGCATCTGCGATGTCGCGCCTCCCGTGCGGCGGCCCCGTTCTCAGCAACACGTTCTATAGCAAGTGCCGGCTGATGCATCACCCGTGTCGCGAACAGCGCGCCGGCGATTTTCATGTCGTTGCGCTCGTACCAGAGCGGCCCGGCGATCCCCTTTTGCCACGCCAGCGCCTCAGGCAAGGTGCCGTTGGATGCCGGAACGTCGAGCGTCTCACGGTAGACCGGATCGGCAAAGGCCTGGTCAGCCGAAACGATCCGCCAGCCATCCTTTCGCAGCGCCTCGACCAGCGGGCCTATATAGCGCGCCGCGAGATCGGTCTCATGAAGCAGGATGACATGGGCGGGCGAGCGGCCGATCTCGCGGCGCATCAGCGCGTCGGCGAAATCGGAGGAGCGGATCATCGTCTCGACATAGAGATCGCGCAAAGCCGCGTCATCGATCGGCTTGCCGGCCTTTTGCGCATCGAGCGCGAGGCGTTCGAGATACCAGTCTGAGCCGTCGATCGTCACCGGCGCTACCATCAGGCCGCGAGTCGCGAGCCCGGCCAGCACCGTCCGGCGCTTCTCCTGATCCCTGCCGCCCTGATTAAGACCCGGGAAGCGAAACCAGGGGCGATAGCCAGGGCGGCCTTTCAGCCACGCCTCGGCCTTGTCCACATCGGCGAGGAACGCATCGGCGGACATCGAAGAGAGGTCATGATGCGAGAAGCTGTGGTCGCCAAGTACGTGTCCTGCCGCCGTATAGGCAGCGATCCGCTCGGCGGCGCCGTCTCCGCTCGCGATCCGGCCCGGATTGAGGAAGAAGGCGACCTGACTGACACCGGCCGCATGCAAGCCCGCGATCAGGCGGCTGGTCCGCTCTTCCTTGGTATAGAAAGCGCCGGGCGCGCGCGGCACATCGTCGAAGCTCAGCGCGATCATCTTGCGCGTGTCCGGTTGCGCCGGCGCGCTTCGCTGTGGCACGTCCAGGGCGACCGATACGGGCACTGCGGCGCCTGCGAGAGCGGCGATCACGACGAGGAACCGGAACAGGCTCATCGCTGGAAGAGTCGGGCCGCGCGCATGGCGATGGTCTAGCTCGCCTGGTAAATGATTCCTACACCATCCCGCGATGGACTGACTCCGGCCGCCAAGCCATAACCGCGCCAGAATGACACGGCCCGACCTCCTCGACGCCAACCTGCTCGATGCGGTGCTGCGCATGCTGGCGATCGGCCAGCTGGTGCTGATCGCGCTGGTGATCGGCCGGGGCCGTGCGCCGGGCCAGATCCGGCTGGCGACGACGATGCTGCTGCTGGGCGTATCCTCCTACCTCACGATCGCGACACCGTTGTTCGGTCAGATTCGCGGGCCGTTCTGGGCGGTGATGCAGCTTGCCGCGCAATCGGTGCCATTGCTGTTATGGGTGTTCGCGCATCTGCTGTTCGAACGGCCGATCGACCGGCGCGCGCTCGCCGCGGGAATCCTGGTGACTTTAGGGTGCTGGGCCGGCTTTTTCTTCGCTCGCCTGCTCGGGCTGGATATCCTGTTCTGGATCGCGCTGCTTCAGCGCGGCGCGTCTCTGCTGATGATCGGCCATGCGATGCTGATCGGGATCCGCGAACGCGGCGACGACCTGATCGAGAAGCGCCGCCGGCTCCGCGTCGGCTTCGTGATCGTCGTGGGGTCGCTCGCCTTCATCGTGATCGCGCTCGAAATGGTCTTCGGTTTTCGCCGCGCCGGGTCGGATATCGCGATCGCACAGTCGCTGGCGATCCTGATCGCGACCACCGCCATGGGTGTCGCATTGCTGCAGAGCGACCCCGACCTGCTGTTCGACCCCACTGAGCCCGGACCCGCGCCGGCACCGAGCTTCAGCCCGTCCGAGCATGTCCTCAACCGCAAGCTGGAGGCGGCGATCGCCGAAGCGGTCTATCGCGAGCCCGGGCTCAGCATCGGCGGCCTCGCCGAACTGCTCGAGACGCCAGAGCACCGGCTGCGCAGCCTGATCAACCAGCGCCTCGGCTATCGCAATTTCTCGGCCTTTCTCAACCATCACAGGATCGGCGAGGCAAAGGCACTGCTGGTCGATCCGGCCCATGTCGACCTGCCGATCCTGACGATCGCGATGGACCTCGGCTATGGCTCGCTTGCGCCCTTCAACCGCGCGTTTCGCGAAACGGTGGGCCAGTCGCCGAGCGAATATCGGCGGGAAAACATCGTTCGAAACTGAAAAATGCCGATCGATTCCGGAATCGATCATGTTTTTTCGAGGCAGCGCAGCGGCGCCGGGGCGGCCGGCATAAGCAGCATCCGAACACATCGAACGGAGCCCGCACGTGATCGCAACCCTGCAAACCCTCGCCGACCATTGGCTGCACAGTTTTACCACCGAAATGGTCCGCTATCTGTTCGGGGCGGCGGGCGTCGCTCTGCTTTATTGGCTATTGCGCCGCTGGATCGCGCCGCGCCGCATCCAGCAGCGCGCGGCGACACTGGCCGATCGCCGGCGCGAGCTCAGGCTATCGGTGCAGACGATCGCTATCTTCGGGGTGGTCGACCTGCTTGCCTTTGCGCTGATCACCTATGGGGTGGTGAAGATCGCCCATGGCTTCGATCCGGTCGTCTTCACGCTGCAACTCATCGCTCTGGTCATCCTGCACGATGCCTATTTCTACTGGATGCATCGTGGCCTCCATCTGCGCGCGATGTTCCGCCGCGCGCATTCAGCCCATCACCTCTCGCGCACGCCGACTTCCTGGGCTGCCTATGCCTTTGCACCGATCGAGTCGGTGTTCGAGGCGCTGTATGTGCCGATCGCCCTGCTCGGGCTGTCGCTGTTCGGGCCTGTCTATCCGCTCGCCATCTTCATCTTCCTCGGCCATCAGATCGCCCGCAATGCGATCGGCCATTCGGGGCATGAGCTTGCCTGGTCAGGCTTCACCCGCTCGCCGCTGACCGGCTGGATGACCACGACCACGCATCACGACCTGCACCACAGCGAGGGGCGCCATAATTTCGGTCTCTATTTCACCTGGTGGGACCGGATGATGGGCACCGAACATCCGCGTTATCATGAGAAGTTCGAGGCGGTCGCGGCGCGCAAGGCGATTGGCGGAGAGGTCGCTACCGCCTGAGTGCGAGTCTATCGGGGACGGCGCCCAGGTGGTTGAAACTTGCGCGACTGGACGGGCGCCGCTGATGGCGCCATCTGGGCGGCAAGGAGAAACCCCATGAGCGTCGCCTTTCGTCGCGAGAGCGATGAAGAACATCTGGAGCCGAAATTCGAGCTGCCGCTGCCGCCTGGCCCCAATCTGGTAACCGCACGCGGGCTGGCCGGCATCGAGGCAAAGGCGGACGCGCTCGAGGCTGCCGTCGCCGCCGAGACCGACGAGGCGGCGCGCGCAGTCCTGAAGCGCGAGCTGCGCTATTGGAACACACGCCGCGCCACCGCGATCATCGCGCCGATCCCCGATGGCGAAGAGGTTGCCTTCGGCACGCGCGTCACCTTCCGGCTGAACGGCGCCCAGCGGACTATCGACCTGGTCGGCAGCGACGAAGCCGAGCCATCTGCCAACCGCATCCCCTTCACGGCGCCCCTGGCGGCGGCGATGATGGGCGCGAGTGTGGGCGAACTGCTCGACTTCAACGGCAAGCCCGACGCGATCGAAATCGTCGCGATCGGCCCGCAGGATGAGGGAGCATCCGCCTGACACAATTTGCGACAATAAGAATCATGGTCGATGCCGATGCTTGCCCGGTAAAGGACGAGGTTTACAAGGTGGCCTTTCGCCACGAGGTGCCCGTGTCGATCGTCAGCAACAGCATCATGCGTATACCGGTCCACCCGCTCGTCGAGCGGATGGTGGTGAGCGACGGCTTCGACGCGGCCGACGACTGGATCGCCGAGCGTGCCGATCCCGGCGCCGTGGTCGTCACCGCCGATATCCTGCTGGCGGACCGCTGCCTCAAGGCCGGCGCGACGGTGATCTCGCCGACGGGCAAGCCTTTCACCACGAGCTCGATCGGCGCGGCGATCGCGACGCGGGCGATCATGGCCGATCTGCGCGCCGGCGGAGACGCAATCGGCGGCCCGGCGCCGTTCGCGAAGACCGATCGATCGCGTTTCCTCTCGGCCCTCGACCAGGCATTGGTGGGCCTCAAACGGAAAGCGGGACGGGCATGAGCGAGGACAGATTCGAACGGCACCGCCAGCCCTGGACCAGCGACGAGATCCAGAAGCTCCACGCGCTCGCGAAAAAGGGCATGGCGCTCAAGGCGATAGCGAAGGCGCTCAAGCGCAGCGAGGAATCCACCAAGGACCGGGCCAAGGCGGATGGTCTCTCTATCGCAAAGCTACGGTAGAATATAGGATATAGGATAATCCAAAGTTTCTGATCGCCATGGCGGCTCAGGAACCGAGGTTCGTTTGATAGGGTTTGGCACGGATTGCGCGACGTCCATCGCAAGAGTGTCGCGGTCCGGGGCGTTGGAGACGAATGACGGTGCGATTGTTGAAGCCTGTGCGCGCACTAACGGCGCTTCCCCTGTCTATTGCCATTGCCGCGTCTCTTGCGATGCTTGCTGGTTGTGGCGCGTCCAGCACGAAAAAGGGCCGCGGGCCCTCTGGCCCGCCTCAGGTCGGCTATGTCATTCTTCAGGCGACCAGCGTGCCGATCACGACCGAGCTCGCCGGCCGGACCACCGCCTATGAGAGCAGCGAAGTCCGGCCGCAGGTTTCCGGACTGATCCGCCATCGCTATTTCACGGAAGGCAGCCTCGTCCGAAAAGGCCAGCCGCTCTACCAGATTGATCCGAGCCTCTATCGGGCGGCGACCAATCAGGCCAAGGCCAATCTCGCCAGCGCCGCCGCCAATGCGGAGGCGACCCGGATCAAGGCCGAGCGCTACAAGCCGCTCGCCGATATCCAGGCAGTCGCCAAGCAGGATTATACCGATGCCGCGGCCCAGGCGCGGCAGGCGGCGGCGGCAGTCGCGCAGAACCGCGCCGCGCTCGACACCGCGAAGATCAATCTGCGCTACACCACGGTTCCCGCGCCGATCAGCGGGCGCATCGGCCGCTCATTGTTCACCGAAGGCGCGCTGGTCACCGCGAGCCAGACCGATCCGCTCGCGACGATCCAGCGGCTCGACCCGATCTATGTCGACATCCAGCAATCGAGCGCCGCCCTGCTCGCGCTGCGCCGCCAGCTTCAGAGCGGCGGAGTGGTGGCGACCCGGGCCGATGTCCATCTGAAGCTCGAGGATGGCAGCGACTATGGCGCCACCGGCACCGTCGAATTCTCGGAGGTGGTGGTGGATCCGGCGACTGGCACCGTGACGCTGCGCGCGCGCTTCCCCAATCCGCAGGGGCTGTTGCTGCCCGGCATGTTCGTCCGTGCGACCTTCGCCCAGTCGATCGACAATAGCGCCTATCTGGTGCCGCAACAGGCCGTCGCGCGTGATCCCAAGGGCAACGCGACGATCTTCATCGTCGGCCCGGACAACAAGGCGATCCAGCGCACCGTGACTGCGACCCGCGCGATCGGCACCAACTGGGTGGTGACTGACGGGATCAACCCCGGCGACAAGATCATCACCCAGGGCGTCGGCAAGGTGAAGCCCAACCAGACGGTCGTCCCGGTTCCCGCCGGCACGCCGGAGAAGATCGGCGCGCCGGACGGCAAGGGTGGCCATGGCGGCAAAAAGACCGACCGGTCGCAGGGTTGATCGGCGCGTGATTTCCCGCATCTTCATCGACCGGCCGATCTTCGCCTGGGTCGTCGCGATCATCATCATGCTGGGCGGCCTCGGCGCGATCTTCTCGCTGCCGATCGAGCAGTTCCCGGACGTGGCACCGCCCCAGGTCAATATCCGCGCGAGCTATCCGGGCGCCTCAGCCGAAACGCTCGAGAACAGCGTCGCCCAGGTGATCGAACAGCAGCTCACCGGCATTGACGGGCTGCTCTATTTCAGCACCAACTCCTCGTCGCGCGGCCAGGTTTCGATCATCGCGACCTTCAGCAAGGGCACTGATCCGGACATTGCCCAGGTCCAGGTGCAGAACAAGGTCCAGCAGGCGATCTCGCGCCTGCCGAGCCAGGTCCAGCAACAGGGCCTGACGGTCACCAAGGCCAACCCCGACTTCCTGCTGATCGCGGCGATCTACGACACGACCGATACCCGCACCAACCAGGACGTGTCGGACTATATGGTCTCGAACCTCCAGGAAAAGCTCGGGCGCATCAAGGGCGTCGGCGACACCCAGGTGTTCGGCGCGCAATATGCGATGCGGATCTGGCTCAACCCGGACCGGTTGGCGAGCTTCAGCCTGATCCCCAACGATATCATCACCGCGATCACGGCGCAGAATGCCGAGGTCGCCGCGGGTGAACTCGGCGGCGTGCCAAGCGGCCCCGACCAGATGCTCGATGCGACCGTAACAGCGCAGTCGCGCCTCTCCACGCCGGCGCAATTCGCGAACATCGTCGTCAAGACCCAGCCGGACGGCTCGGCCGTCCACCTGTCCGACGTCGCCCGCGTCGAGCTCGGCGCCGAGAATTACGGCATCGTCAGCCGAATCAATGGCCATCCCGGCGCCGGCATCGCGGTCAGCCTGTCCCCCGGCGCCGACGCGCTGACCACCGCCGAGCTGGTCAAACAGGCGGTTGAAGCCCAGTCCAAGACCTTCCCGACCGGCTTCGCCTATAATTTCCCCCAGGATTCGACCGAGTTCATAAAGCTGTCGGTCGAGGAGGTGGTGATCACCCTCTTCGAAGCGATCGTCCTAGTCGTGATCGTCATGTTCGTCTTCCTGCAAAGCTGGCGCGCGACGCTGATCCCGACGATCGCGGTGCCGGTCGTGCTGCTCGGTACCTTCGGCATCTTCGCGATCGCCGGTTTCACCATCAACACACTGACCCTGTTCGGGCTCGTCCTCGCCATCGGCCTGCTGGTCGACGATGCGATCGTCGTCGTCGAGAATGTCGAGCGGCTGATGGACGAGAATCCCGGCATGAGCCCGCGCGACGCCACGATCGAATCGATGAACGAGATCACTGTCGCGCTGATCGCGATCGCGCTGGTCCTGTCGGCTGTGTTCCTGCCCATGGCATTCTTCGGCGGCTCGACCGGCGTGATCTACCGGCAATTCTCGGTCACGATCGTGTCGGCGATGGCGCTGTCGGTGGTCGTCGCGCTGGTGCTGACGCCGGCGCTGACCTCGACTTTGCTCAAGCGCAAGGACGAGGAGACCGAGAGCCGCTTCGCCTGGGCGCGCGCACTCAGCCATCGCGGCGAGCGGGCGAAAATCTGGTTCAACGCCAGCTTCGCGAACATGGTCGACAAATATCAGCGCGGCGTCTCCAAGGTGGTCGATCGCAAATGGATCTTCCTCGCCATCTACGCGTGCGTCGTCGCGATCCTGGTGATCCTGTTCGTGCGGCTACCGACCGGCTTCCTGCCGACCGAGGACCAGGGCAGGACGCAGATCCAGTGGAACCTCGCGCCGGGCGCAACGCTCAAGAGCACCCAGATCGCGCAAAACCAGATCGAGAAATATTTTCTCGAGAATGAAAAGGCCAATACCGACGTGATCATGACGGTCGCGGGCGGCGGCGGTGGCGGGCAGAATTCCGGTCGCGGTTTCGTCGCGCTGAAAGACTGGAAGGATCGCAAGGGAAGCCGGAACGGCGCCGACGCAATCTCGACCCGCGCCACCAAGGCGCTGGGAGCGTTGCGGGATGTCGAATTCTACGCGACGCCGCCGGCCGCGGTGCGCGGCCTGGGCCAGTCGACCGGCTTCACGCTCGAACTCCAGAATACCGGCGGCCTGCCGCGCGCCGAATTCAAGGCGGCCCGCGACAAGCTGATGGCCATGGGCCGCGCCGACCCCGACCTTGCCGCCATCCGCCCGACCGACCTCGAGGACCAGCCAACGCTGAAGGTCGATGTCGACGCGCAGAAGCTGAGCACGCTCGGGCTCACCCAAACCGATGTCAATTCAACGCTGTCCACCGCCTGGGGCGGCCGGTACGTCAACGACTTCAACGATCGGGGGCGGGTGAAGCGGGTCTATGTCCAGGGCGATGCGCCCTATCGTTCCAAGCCCGATGACCTGTCGCAATGGTATGTTCGCGGATCGACCGGCGCGATGACGCCTTTCTCGTCCTTCGCGACGACATCCTGGGCGACCGCCCCCTCATCGCTCAGCCGTTTCCAGGGCATTGCCTCCTACGAGATCCAGGGCGCGGCCGCGCCGGGCAGGAGCTCGGGCGAGGCGATGAACCGGATGGAGGAATATGCCGCGCAGATTCCGGGCGTGAGCGTCGCGTGGAGCGGCATCTCGTTCCAGGAGCGGCTCTCCTCAGGCCAGGCGCCCTATCTCTATGCGCTGTCGCTGCTCGTCGTGTTCCTGTGCCTTGCCGCTCTGTATGAGAGCTGGACGATCCCGATCGCGGTGCTTCTGGTCATCCCGCTCGGGCTAGTCGGCGCGGTGTTCGCGGTGACGCTGCGGGGATTGCAGAACGACGTGTTCCTCCAGATCGGCTTGCTGACGACGATGGGCCTTGCCGCCAAGAACGCCATCCTGATGATCGAGTTTGCGGAGCAGGCCGAGAAGCAGGGCAAGCGCGTGATCGAGGCCGCTCTCGAAGCCGCCCGCATCCGTCTGCGGCCGATCCTGATGACCAGCCTCGCCTTCATCTTCGGCGTGCTGCCGCTGGCGATCTC
>Ga0068858_100002188_pt1 | contig 19798 bp, 24 predicted proteins | sample KBSSwiS12_FD_66589 | JGI IMG/M metagenome (GOLD analysis project Ga0068858, IMG submission 66589) | Switchgrass rhizosphere microbial communities from Kellogg Biological Station, Michigan, USA - KBS Switchgrass S1-2 | ecosystem: Host-associated > Plants > Roots > Rhizosphere > Soil ...
GAGATCCTCTACAACGAATACCAGTTCGCGGCGGCCTTCGCCGTGGCCTCGCTGCTGGCGTTGCTCGCCCTGGTCACCCTGGCCCTCAAGACCGTCGTGGAATGGAAGACCCGTCACGAGTCCGCGGCGCTTCCACTTGAAATGCGGGCGCCCGAGATGCCGGGGCCGGCGTAGAACAATTCCTTATTGCCCGTCTCCCACGGAAGCACCTCATGAGCATCGAAGTCCGCAACATCTCCAAGCGCTTCGGCGATTTCGTCGCCCTCGACGATGTGTCGCTGACCTTCCCCACCGGCGAACTGGTGGCGCTGCTCGGCCCGTCGGGCTGCGGAAAAACCACGCTCTTGCGCATCATCGCCGGGCTGGAGACGGCCGACCAGGGTGCGGTGCTGTTTCAAGGTGAAGACGCGTCGAGCACCCACGTGCGTGAGCGCAGCGTGGGCTTCGTGTTCCAGCATTACGCCTTGTTCCGGCACATGAGCGTGTTCGAGAACATCGCCTTCGGCCTGAAGGTGAAGCCGCGCCGCGAGCGGCCCTCCAAGGCCGAGATCCGCGGCAAGGTCATGTCGCTGCTCAATCTGGTGCAGCTCGACTGGCTGGCCGACCGTTATCCGGCGCAACTCTCCGGCGGCCAGCGCCAGCGCATCGCCCTCGCCCGCGCGCTGGCGGTGGAGCCCAAGGTGCTGCTGCTGGATGAGCCCTTCGGCGCCCTCGACGCCAAGGTGAGGAAGGAGCTGCGGCGCTGGCTGCGCCGCCTGCACGACGAAATCCACGTCACCAGCATTTTCGTCACCCACGACCAGGAAGAGGCCCTGGAAGTGTCCGACCGCGTGGTGCTCATGAACCGCGGCCGGGTGGAGCAGCAGGGCACGCCGGCCGAGGTGTACGAGGCGCCGGCCAGCCCGTTCGTATTCGGCTTTCTCGGCAACGTCAACCTGTTCCACGGCCGCGCCAACGACGGCTGGATGCACGTCGGCGACGCGGCGCTGGAAGCGCCGGCCCAGGCCGATGCCAAGGACGCCCCGGCGGTGGCCTACGCCCGCCCGCACGAGATCGACGTGCAGCGCTACGCCCCGGGCGCGCAGGGCGTGCGCGTGCAGTTGCTGCGCGCCCTGGCCGTGGGGCCGGTGGCGCGGCTGGAGCTGGAGCGCGAGGAACGCGACGGGGTCAATCCGGATATCATTGAGGCCGAAATCCCGACCGAGCTGTACCGCAAGCTCAAGCTGCGCGAAGGCGAGACGCTGGTGGTGCGGCCGAGGCGGATGCAGGTGTATCTCGCCGCGGAGGGCTAATCTCCGCGGCCTCGCGGAGACGACATGAACAAACCCATCCCCGACGCAGTGTGGCGCTCGCCCAACGGCGAAGTCATTGCCTGCGTGGAAAAACTCAAGGTGTTGCGCGAAAACTTCGAGGAAATCCAGGGCATCTGCCAGGACGCGCTGGAAGACGCCGTGCTCATGGGCTGCGACGAGGGGCAGTTCCGCGACGTGCTGAAGCGCCTGGTGGACAACCTGGACAATCCCTACAAGCCGGCGTAGCCGGCACCCACTCACGGGCTGGTCTTGGGCGCGCGATCGAGATGGAACATCACCGCCACCAGCAGCACGGTGGCGGCCAGCAGGAAGTGCGGGCCGAACAGCCAGAACACCAGCGGCACCGAGTAGTAGTAGGCCCGCATGCCCAGCATGTGGTAGAAGCCGGCGCGGTTGAGAAACACAGCCACGGTGCGCGGCGAGATGACGTTGTGATGCGTGGCTGGCACGTTGATCATGTAGCCGACGTGAATGAACAAGCGCACCGCGCTGGAGAAGCAGAAAAAGGCCACGAAGTAATCCAGCGCGAGCAGCAGCAGCTTGGCCAGCCAGAGCTGGTGGCCTTGCTCGAACATGTTGAAGACGCCCCAGACCTCGTTCAGCTTTTCGCTTTGTCCCGACAGCGACAGCACGCCGAGGATGAGCAGCACCGCCGTGGAGGCGAGGAAGGTGGGCCCCATGATGGAATTGCGCAGGGTCTGGATGGCGAGCACGTCCTTGCCGCGTTCTTCCATGACGCCCTGCACCCAGGCGGAGCGCGCCCGGGAATTGACCGCCTGAATGGAGTACAGGGGATCGCTTTTCAGCTTGCGGCGCAGGAAGAGTTCATAACCAGCGAGCAAAATAACGCTTATCAGAGCGGCCAGCAGATCAGTTGCAAAGCTCATGCGGGGACTGAGGATGATTTCACGGTCCTCAACTCTACCCCAACGAGGCCCGCCGCTGCCGCGGCGGGGAGTGTTGGCGCCGTGATTAGGTGGAGACGGCTTCGCGCACCAGGGTCGCGAGGCGGGCAAGGCCAGTATCCGCCTGGCTCTCGGCGGCATGGCTGAAATTCAGCCGCAGGTACCCTCGGCCGCCTTCATCCGCCGGGAAGAACGGCTCCCCCGGCATGAAAGCCACGTTCTGCTCGATGGCGCGCGGCAGCAGTTCACGCGTGTCGATGCGCTTGTTCAGCTTCAACCAGAAGAACAATCCGCCGGGTGGCATTTCCCAGCCGGCAACGCTTTTGAGATGACGTTCCAGCGATTGTGCAAACGCGTCACGGCGGCGGCGATAGCTTGCCGCGAGCTCTTTCAGGCGCGCATCTCGTCCCGGATCGTTCAACGCCTTCAGCACCAGCCACTGGCTGATGCGGCTGCTGTGCAGGTCGGCGGCCTGCTTGAGCCGCGTGAGCAGGGGCACCAGGGCGGGCGAGGCGGCGAGGAAGCCCAGGCGCAGGCCGGGCGCCAGGCTCTTGGAGAACGAGCCCTGGTAAATCCAGTCGGCGCGCTCCAGCCGCGCGCACACCGGCGTGCGCTCGCAGGCGTCGTACACCAGGTCGCGGTAGGGATCGTCCTCGAACAGCGGCAGCCCGGCCGCGTCGCAGGCCGCGGCCAGGGCGCGACGCCCCGTAAGGCTCATGCAGCGCCCACTGGGATTCTGGAACGTGGGAATGCAGTAGGCGAAGGCGGCGCCGCGGCCGGCGAGACCGCGCAGACGCGCGCCGATGGCCGCATCCGATGCGTTGAAGGCTTCGAAACGGGCGCCGAAAAAGCGGAACGCCTGCAGCGCGGCCAGGTAGGTGGGCGATTCGACGGCCATCGCCGTGCCCGGATCGATGAACAGCTTGGATACCAGGTCGATGCCCTGCTGCGAGCCGGACAATACCAGCACCTGCTCGGAAGAGACGCGAAAGCCCAGTGCGCGCAATTCCGCGGCGATGCGCTCGCGCAACTCCGGCTCGCCTTCGCTGGGGCCGTACTGCATGACATCCTTGGGCATGCCAGCGAGGGATAGTTCTGGGAAACTTTCCAGAGCAGGCAATCCACCTGCGAACGAGATCATCCCCGGCCGATCGATCACCGCCAGGATGTCTCGAATCGGCGAGGGACGCAGATCCGCGACCCGAACTGAAAGACGCGGAGAAGAAGCGATCGAACTGCTTGGCGCGGAAGTTTCCATGGAAGAGGCCGGCGGCATAAAAGAATCTGGCCGCACAAGTACGTCAATAGTATTGACGTATGCAGCTTAGACCCGTGAAGCTATTATGTCAATAAGATTGACTTACCCAACGCTTATGCCCTCAAAGACGGATGAACAGCAGCTCCGCCAGGCCATAGAACTCCTCTACTTCGGTTACCGCGCCTTCACCGATGCCCCCGACCGCATCCTGGAAGAACGCGGCCTGGGCCGCGTGCACCACCGCATCCTGTATTTCGTGGGCAGGCATCCGGGTATCTCCGTCGCGCGCCTGCTCGCCATCCTCAAGATCACCAAGCAGGCCCTGAACGGGCCGCTGCGCCAGCTCATGGAAATGCGTCTGGTCACCATGGACGCTGCGATGCATGACAAGCGCGTGCGCGAACTGTCGCTGACGCCACAAGGCACGAAGCTCGAGGCCCAGCTCAGTGGCACGCAGTTGAAACAGTTGCGCGGCGTGTTCGAGGAAGCGGGGGAAGAGGCGCAGGGAGGTTGGCAGGCGGTCATGAAGGCGCTGGCTGCGCAAAAATAGCTCTGCTACCTGAAGGACTCCACCTGCACTGTCTGTCCTTGCAACCTGGAAATGGCTGAAGACACTTGCGTGGGCGCGCCGCTCGTCCAATAGCGCATTGAACCGGCTTTATTCGAGGTGTTGAGCAGCCCGGATACTTCCAGTCTTCGTCTTAATTCGCGGGCAACCGCCGGACCGGGGTTGATGATGCTCACCCCCGGCCCCGCAATCTCGCCGATCAGCGGCATGAGGAAGGGATAGTGCGTGCAGCCCAGCACCAGCGTATCGGCGCCGCGCTCGACCAGTGGGCGGACGTAGCGCTCCACCAGCGCGCGGGTATGCGGGCCGGCAAGGTCGCAGGCCTCCACTCGCTCCACTAGCCCCGGGCAAGCCTGCAGCAGCACCTCGGCGCCCGTGCCAAAGCGTTCCTTGAGCCGCGCGATGTTGTCCCCGGCCACGGTCTGGGTGGTGGCGAGCACGCCGATCACCCGTGTTTTGGAACCGGCCACGGCCGGCTTGATGGCCGGCTCCATGGCCACGATGGGCTGGGTGAATTCCGCGCGCAGCGCGCGCACGGCCGCGCTGGTGGCAGTGTTGCAGGCCACCACCACGGCCTTGGCGCCCTGGCCGAGCAGGAAGCGCGTCACCGCCAGCGAGCGCTCGATGATGACGTGCTGGGGCTTGTCGCCATAGGGCGCGTGGCCGGAGTCGGCCGCGTACAGCAGGTGTTCCGCGGGCAGCAGGGCGCGCACGTCGGCCAGCAGCGACAGGCCGCCCACGCCGGAATCGAAGACGCCGACGGGATCGGTGGAAATAGAACCGCTCATGGGCCGCAACGATACAGCATCCGCTCCGCGACCACGGCGAAACGCAGCTTTTCGGCATTTAGTAAAATGCCTTCGCCTCGCACATCCTCGTGCACATATTCGAATCGGAAGGAACCCCCCATGCGCTCATTCGGCGACATGCACCCGCAGCGCGACTACCTGAATTTCCTGGCCGAAGGCCGCTTCATGATTCAGCGCTGCCGCGACAGTGGCAAGTACATTTTCTATCCGCGCGTGGCCGAGCCGGTGACCGGCTCGACCAACCTGGAATGGGTGGCGCCCTCGGGCCGCGGCACGGTGTATTCCACTACGGTGGTGGCCCAGAAGCCGCCGGCGGCGAATTACAACGTGGCGCTGATCGACCTGGAGGAGGGCCCGCGCATGATGAGCCGGGTGGAGGGCATTGCGCCCGAGGACGTGAAGATCGGCATGAAGGTGAAGGCGAAAGTGGTCAAGAGCGGTGAGCAGAACATCGTGGTGTTCGAGGTGGCGAAATGAAAGACAATTTTCCTCGCGGCAAGACCGCAATCGTAGGTGCGGCAACGCATGGAATAGGCGAAGCCCCCGGCTTTACTTCCATGGAACTCGCCGTCAGCGCAGCCTTGAAAGCGCTCGACCAGGCCGGCATGCAGCCCAAGGACGTGGACGGCCTGTTCGTCGGCCTGCCCGACGAATTCCTCTCCGGCCTGCAACTCGCCGAGCACCTCGGCCTGCGCCCGCGCGTCACCGACAACAACCGCACCGGCGGCTCGGCGTTCCTCACCCATGCCATGTGGGCGGCGCTGGCGCTGGAAGCCGGGCAGTGCGACGCGGCGCTGATCTGCTACGGCAGCAACCAGCGCAGCGGCGCCGGCAAGCTGGTCAGCTCGGCCAAGCCCTCGCCCTACCAGGGGCCGTACCGGGCGCCCATGCCGGTGGGCGGCTATGCGCTGGCCGCGGCGCGCTACATGCACGAGTTCGGCGCCACCAAGGAGCAATTCGGCGAGGTGGCCCTGGCCGCGCGCAAGTGGGCGCAGCTCAATCCCGAGGCGTTCATGCGCAATCCGCTCAGCATGGAGGAGTACCTGGCCTCGCGCATGGTCAGCAGCCCGTTCGGCGTGCGCGACTGCTGCCTGGTTACCGATGGGGCGGCTGCCGTAGTTATGACGCGTGCGGATCGCGCCAAGGACCATGCGGCGAAGCCGGCTTATCTCCTGGGCTGTGCGGCGGCCACATATCACCTGGACATCCTGGCCATGCCGGACCTGACAACATCAGCAGCAGCGGATTCAGGAAAGAGAGCTTTTGCCCAGGCGGGAGTGAAACCCGCGGACATCGATGTGGTGGAGCTTTACGACGCCTTCACCATCAACACGATCTTGTTTCTCGAAGACCTTGGGTTTTGCAAGAAGGGCGAGGGAGCGAGCTTCGTGTCAGGCGGACGCATCGCACCCGGAGGCGAGTTGCCGGTGAACACGAACGGCGGGGGATTGTCGTGCGTTCACCCGGGCATGTACGGGTTGTTTACCATGGTGGAGGCGGTGACGCAGATACGCGGGGAGGGCGGGGCGAGACAGATTCCGACCGTGAACCTTGCGCTGGCCCATGGCAACGGGGGCAATCTATCCAGCCAGGTGACGGCAATATTTGGCTCTGAGGCAGCGCTGTAATACTGCGGTTTCGCGTCGCCTTTCTCCGGGGATGAGCCGGAGTGAGATTTGACACCCTTCTCCCCGGCGGGGAGAAGGGCCGGGATGAGGGGACGCCGAGAAAGACGATTAAATTGCTCCTGCTGCCTTCAGCTTGGCAATTTCCTCCGCTGATTTCCCCAACACTTCCTTAAGGACCTTATCCGTGTGTTCGCCCATCATGGGTGGCGCGCGATGGTCTACCGGCGTTTCTGAGAATCGCAACGGGCTGTGTATTGCCGGAACCGCGTGCCCATTTCCTCGCGGCAGTGACATCTGCAATCCGCGATGAACCACTTGCGGATCGTTGAATACCTGTGCGATGTCATTGATGGGACCCCCCGGTACCCCTGCCCGTTCGATGATGTCCACGCATTCCGCCGTGGTGCGTGAGGAAAACTCCGCGTTGAGCATTCCGTAAACCAAGTCGCTGTTCTTCAGTCTGTCCGGGTTGGTTTTGAAGCGTTCGTCTTTCGCCCACTCCGGCTTGCCCAGTTCCTTGCAGAAACTGGTCCATTGCCCCTCCGTGGCGCAGATGAGCAATGCGTAGCCATCTTTTGTCCGAAAGGCTTCTGATGGGCAGGTTCCAGGATTCCGGTTGCCCGCCCGCTGCGTCACCATGCCGTTCAGCAGGTAGCCCAGCGAAAACTGGCCGTTCAGGAAAATCGCTGTATCCAATAACGACGTGTCGATGTGCTGCCCCCGCCCGGTGTCCCGTCTGTGCCACAGCGCGCCCATGATGGCAATGGCGCCGAACAAACCGGCCGAAACATCGATCAGGTTCACCGGCGTGCGCATGGGCGCCGAGCCCGGTGCGCCTTCGGGCGGGCCGGCCACGCTCATGAGGCCGGCGCGGCCCTGCATGGCGCCGTCGAAGGCGGGCTTGGGGGCGTCCGGGCCTTCCTGGCCGTAGCCTGTCACCGAGCAGTACACCAGGCTGGGGTGCAGCTTATGCAGCGTGTCGTAGTCGAGACCATAGCGTTTCAGCCCGCCCACCTTGTGGTTCTCCACCAGCACGTCGCACTTGAGCGCCAGGTCGCGCACCAGTTGCGCGCCCTCGGGCTTGCCGATGTCGGCCGTGATGGAAAGCTTGCCGCGGTTCCAGGCCAGGTAGGCGCCGCTGTCACCTTGCTTGCGGCGCGGGTCGTCCATGGCGGCGAACGGGCCCACGCCGCGGATTTCATCGCCCATGCCGGGCCGCTCGACCTTGTACACGGTGGCGCCGAGGTCGGCCAGCGACTGGGTGCAGGTGGGGCCGGCGATGAAGCGCGACAGGTCGAGCACGCGGATGGAGGAGAGGATGTTGGCCATGGTCAGTTCAGAAAGCAGAAAAGAAAAAGCCCGGTTGGACCGGGCTTTGATTGTAGTGGACTGGGGAAAGCGTGCTCAGATACCCCACAGCTTGGCGGCGTTGCCGCCCAGGATTTTCTTGCCCTTGTCGGGCCCCACGGTCTCCCACACCTGGCGGGCGATCTCGCCCGAGTAGCCCACCGTGCCCTCGGCGTGCGGGTAGTCCGTCGACCACATCATGTTGTCCGCGCCGATGCGGTCCACCACGTCCAGCGCCGTGGGGTCGTACATGAAGGTGGTGTAGCACTGCCGCGCCCAGTAGTAGCTGGGCAGGTTGCCGAGCTTGGGCCGCAACTGGCTGTAGTAGGCCTTGCAGATCTGGTCCATGTCCGACAGCGCCGTGGACACCCACGACGCGCCGCCCTCGGTGAACACCACGCGCAGCGTGGGATGGCGCTCGAACACGCCGGCGAACATGAGCTGGCCGAGCAGCGGGCGGTAGGGGCACAGGTTGCGCGCCAGGTTGGCGCCGAGCGAGCCGTTGCCCACGAACTCGATGTAGGCCCCGACGTGGAACGACAGCGGCAGGCCGGACTCGGCAATGGCCGCCCACATCGGCTCCATGCTCATGCTGTTGTAGCGGATGCCGCGCGGGAAGGACGGGATCTGCACGGCCTTGAAGCCCTGCGCCTTGATCTTCTGCATGTAGTCGCGGCTGGCCTCGGGCTTGAGGAAGGTGGGCAGCACCGATACGCCGATGAGCCGCTTGGCATGCGGCTTGAGGTATTCGGACAGCCACTCGTTGTACACGTCCATGCAGGCCCAGTACAGCTCCTTGTCCTGCAGCGCGTTGAGAGCCTGCAGGCGGCCGTGGAACAGCACCGAGGCCTCGATGCCCTCGGCGTCCATGACGCGCAGCTTCTCGTTCAGGTCCCAGAAGCCCGCGCAGCCCTCCGAGACCTCCTGGCCCACGCCGGGCACGATCAGCCCGCGCCCCTCGGCCTCAAGGTGCCAGCCCTCGGCGTCGCGCCACAGCTTGGGCGCCTTGTCCTTCCACTTGGCCGGCAGCCGGTCTTCCCACAGGTGCTCCACTTCCATGTTGTGGTCGTCGGCGGAAATCATGCGCACGCCCGCGGGCGGCCGCCAACTGTCCACGGGAATCTTGCGCTCGGTGGGAATGGGAATGGGCTCGAAGTTCACGGCGGTCTCCTTTGCTCAGGTCAGCATAATGCTACTCCTCAATCCGGCCCGCGCCAACAACCGACTTAACGCTCGTTAAGTAGCGGTTTCAGCACCTGGAAAGGACGCCGGTGCCGCTTGGGATAAACTCGACGCCCGGCCCACCCTGCTGCGGCCGCCACGGAGGGAAACATGTCCGAGTTCGAAATCGCCGCCCGCATCGGGGAATTGCTCAAGGCGAGGCGCGAGACCATTGCCGTGGCCGAATCGTCCTCAGGCGGGCTGGTCTCGGCAGCCCTGCTGGCCGTGCCCGGCGCATCGGTTTACTACGCGGGCGGCGCGGTGGTGTATACCAAGAAAGCGCGCGAGCAGGCCATGGGCTTGTCCGACAAGGATGTGGCCGGCCTGCGCTCCTCCAGCGAACCCTACGCGCTGTGCCTGGCCCGAACGGCGCGCGAACGCTTCGCCGCCGCCTGGGGCATATCCGAAACCGGCGCCGCCGGTCCCACCGGCAACCGCTACGGCGACAAACCAGGCCACACTTGCATCGCCGTCGTAGGTCCAAACGGCCTGGAAAAAAGCCAGACGATCGAGACGGCAAGCCCGGATAGACTGCAAAACATGCATCTATTCGCCCAGGCCGCATTAACTCTGCTGCTGCAGAATCTCGGCACGCCCAAACTTTAACCGGCACTCGCCGAAGGCGTGATAAACCGGCACCAGCGGCCCTTGACGCCACGCCGGTCGCACCCGATGATTGCATGAACAATTAGGTTTGAAACTTTCCCCTTGGACGAGCTGGATTTTTCGAGCGCAACCCCCCGCCCCGCGGCCCCAGGCGCCCCGCCACCGTCGGCTGCCGCGGTCTATAAGCCCGCCGTGGCGCTGGAGTTTTTCCGCGCCGCCGGCCAGCTTGAAGAAATCCCGGGCGGCAAGACCTTTTTCCAGGAGAACGACAAGCCCGGCGGCTTTTTCTCGGGCGGTAGCCGCATGTACCTGTTGCTGGACGGCGACATCGGCCTCATGGCCAAGGGCCGCTTCGTCGGCATCATCAAGCCGGGCGACATCTTCGGCGAGATCGCGATGTTGGCGCGCGCGCCGCGCACCGCCACGGCCATGGCCAAGACCCTGTGCAAAGTGCTGTCGCTGGACGAGAAGCAGTTCACCATGGCGCTGCAAAAAAAGCCCGAGTTCGCGCTCATGATGATGGCCATCATGGTGCAGCGCCTGCGTCAGGCCGTGGCGCGCCGCGCCGAAGCCGGCGGCGGCGCCCCGGCAGCCGTGGCGGAACGTGAAGCGGTATTCGGCAAGAAGGAACTCGCCGCGTTCGCCCAGGAGATCAACCCGGTGCGCATGGAAAAGGGCAAGGTCATCATGAAGGCCGGCGACACCGGCGTGTTCATGTACGTGGTGCATTCGGGCAAGGTGGCCATTTCCATCGGCGACAAGGTGGTGGAGCGGGTGGGGCCGGGCAGCGTGTTCGGAGAAATGGCGCTGGTCGACAACGCCGCGCGCGCAGCCGGCGCCGTGGCCGAGACCGACAGCGAGCTCATCATGGTGAAGCGGGCCGACTTCCTAACCCTGATCCAGAGCAAACCGCAGTTCGGTTCATCCATTTTAAGGACCATCGCCGAACGCATCCGCGCGGCAAGCTGACCCCTTCAGCCCGGCTGCGCAGTCCCGGTTCGCCCCTCGATGGCGATGCCCAGCGCTTCATAAAGGCGGGCCAGTTCCCACATGGGCCCGATGAGCAGGAACTGCAGGTCCTTGAAGAACGAGGGCCGCGCGCGTTCCACCACGTGGCCGACGAACTGGCCGACCCAGCCCGCCACGAACAGCCCCGCGGCGGCCCAGACCAGCTTCGCGCCCAGTGCGGACTCCAGGGCGAGAACGCCGGCGTAGAACACCCCCAGGATAACCAGCAGGCCCAGCGCCAGGCGTCGTGACAGCGCGGCGTAGTAGACCAGGGCCGCCGCCACCACCACGCTGGCGGGATTGAGCGCGGCGTCGCCCACAGGGATGGCCTTCAGCCCGCACAGGATGGAAAACACGATGACCGGTATGCACACGAAATGCAGGCGCTGGTTCACGGTGTTGCGGTGGTTGAGGGAGTACTCGTCCAGCCAGTTGCGTGCCGTTCTCATGCTGCCTCCTGGGAAGCCGGAACCGGTTGCCTACTTCTTGGGCGGAAAGCCCTTCTTCAACAACGCCTTCGCCTCCTCGCTGCCCGTCAGCAACCGGTTGGTGCGCAGCTTGATTTTCCAACCTTGCGGCGTGCGCACCAGTTCCCAGCGGTTCGAACTGGTGCGCTCGGCGCGCCAGTGTTCTCCCTCCTGGTGAATGAACAGTTGCGAGTAGCAGGTGGCCACCGCGGTGTCGCCGTCCACCTTGACGTGCGGGAAGCTGGTGAGGTGGGCGCTGCCCTTCTTGACGTAGTCATTGTGCACCTTGCCGCGCACCAGGCTGACCAGCCCGGCGGTGCCCTTGAACGGCGTGCCGCCCGGATCGTAAACCCCGTCCTCGGTCCACAGCGAGGCCGTCAGGTCCTCGTTCAGCGAGTCCACGGAGGGTCCGTACGAGGTCATCAACTGGTAGATGGCCACCTGGTCTTCCAGGGCCTGCAGGCGCGCCTCCATGGCGCGCAGTTTCGCTTCGGTGCTGTCGCTCATCGCTTCCTCCTTGTTATGGAGAAAGCATACGCCTAAACATTAGGTGAGTGCGCATGGCCAGTTGGCGCGATGCGGAGGTCTTGGCTAGGCAAAGGATATTTGCCGCGGGTATCATATAAGTGCTTATTCCAATCGGGATGCCTATGTCCAGCCAACTCGAGAACGTCGAGGCGCAGGCCCTCAAGCTGTCGGCCGAGGAGCGGGCGCAGCTCGCGGATCGCCTGATCACCAGCATCTTCGATGATTACGAAGTGGAGAGCGCATGGGCGGCGGAGGTCGAACGCCGAATCGAAGACATTGAAAGCGGCCGGGCCGACTTAATACCCGCCGCCGAATCCATCGCCCGGGCCCGCGCAGCGATCAAATGATCGCATCAGTCAGCCCGGAAGCTGACAGGGAACTGATCGAAAGCGCCTTATTCTATGCTCGCGAGGGCGGCGCGGAAGTTGCGCTCGCATTTATCGCCGAGTACGAACGGGTGATCGCATTGCTGTGCACTCACCCTAAGTTGGGCGCGCCATGGGGAAATAATCGCCGCCGATTTTCATTGCGCAAATTTTCCTACAGCGTGGTCTATTACATTCGAGGCGACGACCTGCGCGTCATCGCGCTGGCGCATCATCGGCGCAAGCCGGGCTATTGGGCTCCACGCGCATGAAGGGAGTGCCACATGCTGTACATGGTTCTTGAAAAATTCAACGACGGTGCCGCGCCGGAAATCTATCGTCGAGTGCGGGAAAAGGGGCGCTTGATGCCGGAAGGGTTGAACTATGTCTCCAGTTGGGTGGACCTGGAATTCAGGCGCTGTTTCCAACTCATGGAGACGAATGATCCGTCGCTTTTCGAGGGTTGGATTCGCGAATGGGCCGATCTCGCTGAATGCGAAGTGATACCGGTCCAGACTTCTGCCGAAGCGGCGCAAGCGATGGCAGGCAGGACATGATCGAGTTGCACACCTACGTGCTGTTCATCGGCGCAGTCGTCCTGCTGGTCATGGCGCCTGGCCCGGATATGGCCTACATGCTGGGTCGCACCATTGCTCAAGGACGAAAAGCAGGCATCGTCGCCGCCATTGGAATCAACGCGGGTGCGTACGTGCACGTTTTCGCCGCTGTTCTGGGTCTTTCCGCCATTCTGGCTGCGTCGTCGTTTGCTTTTGCAGCCGTGAAAATAATAGGCGCGTGTTACCTGATCTGGATAGGTTTGCGAGCGATTTCCGCAACAACGGGGCCCGCGGACTTGGAGCAAAACCAATCCCGAAAACTCGACTACACGGCTATTTTCTGGCAAGGGTTCTTGAGCGATGTGTTGAATCCAAAGGTTGCCGTTTTCTATCTTGCATTCTTGCCGCAATTCGTAGATGTGGGAAGTGCAAACAAGACGTCGCAATTATTGATACTCGGTGTCACGAGCAATATGATCGCCGTATGCATCAATATCGCGCTGGTCTGCTTCGCGAGCGTTGCGACAGCCAAACTACGCCGCAACCGGAAGCTCTCCGCCTGGCTCAATAAGGCAATGGGAGCGCTTTTTGTTGCACTTGGCTTACGGCTGGCGAGCGAAAAGCTGTAGCAGGACCGGCAGTTTCAAAATCTACTCTTAAGCACTGCTGCCGGGCGTTACTCGATCATTCCCGCCGCCACCGTCTGGTTTGTGGTCTCGTCGATGAGGATGAACGAGCCCGTGGCGCGGTTGATGTCGTAAGGATCAGTGAAAATGGGCTGCGCCAGGTTGATGCCCACGTGCGCGATGTCGTTCATGGCGAGCGACGGGGGCGACGGCTGGCGCTCGAAGGTGTTGATGTCGATGCGGTCGGTGATCCTGGCCAGCTTGGCCTTGACCGTGCGCGAGGTGTGCTTGAGCAGGAAGCGGCCGGCCGAGTTGGGCGGCTCGGTGGCCAGCCAGCAAATGCGCGCCTCGATGGCCTTGGTCTCGCGCGGCTCGGTGCCTTCCTGAGCGATGACGTCGCCGCGCGAAATGTCGATCTCGTCGGCCAGCACCAGGGTGACCGAGTCGCCGGCCACGGCCAGCGGCAGGCGCTTGTCCAGGAACACGATTTCCTTCACCGTGGAGCGGCGGCCCGAGGGCAGGGCCGTGACCGTGTCGCCCACGGCCAGCACGCCCGATTCCAGCCGGCCGGCGTAGCCGCGGAAATCGGTGCCGGCGCCGGGACGCACCACCAGTTGCACGGGGAAGCGCGCGGGGAGGCTGTCGGCCTCGTCCTCGACGTCGAGGTTCTCCAGCAGCGACAGCAGCGTCTCGCCCTCGTACCACGCCAGCGGGTTCTGGCCGTCGGCCGAATGTCCCACCCCCGAGCGCTCCACCACCATGTCGCCCTTCAGCGCCGACATGGGAATGAAGCGCAGGTCGGGTATGCCCAGGTCGCCGGCGAAGCCCAGGAAGTCGGCGCGGATGCGCTCGAACACCTTGCGGTCGTAGCCCACCAGGTCCATTTTGTTCACGGCCACGATGACGTGGCGCACGCCCAGCAGGTAGGCGATGTAGCTGTGGCGACGCGTCTGGGTGAGCACGCCCTTGCGTGCATCGATGAGGATGATGGCGGCGTGGGCGGTAGAGGCGCCGGTCACCATGTTGCGCGTGTACTGCTCGTGCCCCGGCGTGTCGGCGATGATGAACTTGCGGCGCGGCGTGGCGAAATAGCGGTAGGCCACGTCGATGGTGATGCCCTGCTCGCGCTCGGCCTCCAGGCCGTCGGTGAGCAGGGACAGGTCGGCCTCCTCCTGGCCGCGCCGGCTGGAGGCGCGCGTCACGGCCGCAAGCTGGTCCTCGAAAATGGCCTTGGTGTCGTACAAGAGGCGCCCGATCAGCGTGCTCTTGCCGTCGTCCACGCTCCCCGCGGTGATGAAGCGCAGCACGCCGCGGTCTTCGGCCACGCCCTTGGCCTCGCCTCGCAATTCACTTACGGCACCCACTAGAAATACCCTTCCTTCTTTCTACGCTCCATGGACGCTTCCGACGTCTGGTCGTCCATGCGCGTGGCACCGCGCTCGGTGATGGTGGTGGCGGCGGTCTCGGCGATGATGGCGTCGGGCGTGGCGGCGCTGGATTCCACCGGGCAGGTGGTGGTGATGTCGCCCACGGTGCGGAAGCGCACCGGCAGCACTTCCACCTTCTCGCCTTCGCGCGGCGGGGTGAGGCGCGTCACCGGCATGAGCAGGCCGTTCCTGCGCACCACTTCGCGCTGGTGCGAGTAGTAGATGTTGGGCACGGCGATGTCCTCGCGCGCGATGTACTGCCACACGTCCAGCTCGGTCCAGTTGCTGATGGGGAACACGCGCATGTGCTCGCCCTTGTGCACCCGGGTGTTGTACAGGTTCCACAGCTCGGGCCGCTGGTTCTTGGGGTCCCACTGGCCGAACTCGTCGCGGAAGGAAAACACGCGCTCCTTGGCGCGCGCCTTCTCCTCGTCGCGGCGCGCCCCGCCCAGGGCGGCGTCGAAGCCGAACTCCTCGATGGCCTCGAGCAGCGTCACCGACTGCGCGGCGTTGCGGCTGTCGGTCTCGCGATGCAGGCGCACCGTGCCGCGGCGGATGGAATCTTCCACCCCGCGCACGATGAGACGCTCGCCCAGTTCGGCGGCACGCGCGTCGCGGAACGCGATCACCTCGTCGAAGTTGTGCCCGGTATCGATGTGCAGCAGCGGAAAAGGGAAGCGCGCCGGCCGGAAAGCCTTCTCGGCCAGACGCAGCATGACGATGGAGTCCTTGCCGCCGGAAAAGAACAGCACGGGGTTGGCGCACTCGCCCGCCACTTCGCGCAGGATGTGGATGGCTTCGGACTCCAGCCAGTCGAGATGGCTGCGTCGGGGCAGATTCTTGCGGTCATCAGCAGGCGCCGCTTTGTTTGTCATATGGGCCTGAGCCAGCGAACTCATGCTCTATACCTTCTCATTACACCTGCTTTGAACGCACGAGCTTGCCGTCCGGCCCCACGTGCAGTCCGCATTCCTTGGATTCGGGTTCTTCCCACCACCAGCGCCCGGCGCGCACATCCTCGCCCGCCACGACGGGACGCGAGCAGGGCGCGCAGCCGATGGAGCGGTAGCCCTGGTCGTACAGGGCGTTGTAGGGCACGTCGTTGGCGCGCAGGTAGGCCCACACGTCGTCCTCGGTCCAGTCCGCCAACGGATTGAACTTCTCGATGCCGTGCGTCTCGTCGAAAGCCTGCTCGGGCAGCTCGGCGCGCGTCACCGACTGGTCGCGGCGCAGGCCGGTGAGCCACGCTTTCTTGCCGGACAGGGCGCGCTTCAGCGGTTCGACCTTGCGGATGCCGCAGCAGGCCTTGCGCAGGTCCACGCTCTGGTAGAAGGCGTCGCGGCCGTACACCGTGACGTACTGGGTCACGGCCTCGGGGCGCGGGTGCATCACCGTGACGGCGTGGCCGTAGCGCGTTTTGATGGCGTCGATCACCGCCAGGGTGTCGCCGTGCATGCGGCCCGTGTCCAGGGTGAAGATTTCGATGGGCAGTCGGAGGCGCAGGATGGCGTCGGTGACCACCATGTCCTCGATGGACAGGCTGGAGGCCAGCGCCGCGGGCGAATACTCGGCGGCGATGCGCCTGAGCAGCGCCTCCAGCGCCGCGACCTTGGCGGCGAGCGCGGGAGCGAGGCTGGCGCTGGCGGAGGCGGATGCCTGAGAGGCAGCGGGCACTGCAGCGGAAGCCGGTGCGTTCATGATGCTTTCTCCGCGCTGCGCGCACCGCCGGCGTCGCCAGGCTGGCGGCGGAACAGCGGCAGCGGCTGGATGGCCGAGGCCTGGTAGGCCACGGGCAGTTCATCGAAGGCGGCCAGCGCGTCCTCGGCGTCCTGGTCGTCGCGCAAGGCGAAGCTGTCGATGCCGCAGCGGTACATGCCCAGCAACTGGTCGCGCTGCACGTCGCCGACGGCGCGCAGCTCGCCGCTGTAGCCGTGGCGCTCGCGCAGCAGGCGCGCGGTGGACAGGTTGCGGCCGTTGCTGAACTTGGGGAAGTTCAGGGCGATGAGCGGCAGGCGCTTGAGGTCCTGCCCCAGCAGTTCGACCAACGCCTCGGGCCCGTCGGTGTCGGTGAGCCACACGCCGGTGCGCGCGCCTTCTGCCTGACGGGCGAGCAACGCTTCACGTTGCGCGCGCCACAGCGCCAGCGGGGCGATCACGTTGCCCGTCGCGGGAACGGCGGGCAGGCTATCGCCCTGGGGCTTAAGCAGCAGCCAGTTGTCGGTTGCCACGCGGCGATTTTGGATCAGCTTTGCCATAGACGGATTCTTTGAAAGGTTCGATGCCGATGCGGCGCACCACTTCGATGAAGCGCTCCGCTTCCGAGTCGCGGCGCGCGAGATAGCAGTCGATCAGGCGCTCGATCACGTCGGGCACCTCGGCGCGCGCGAACGACGGGCCGATGACCTTGCCCAGCGACGCGCCCACCCCGGGGCGGATCTCACCCTGGTTGCCGCCGATCTCCACCTGGTACCACTCCTCCCCGTTCTTGTCGACGCCGAGAATGCCGATGTGGCCCACGTGGTGGTGGCCACAGGCGTTCATGCAGCCGGAAATGTTCAGGTCGACCTCGCCGATGTCGTGCAGGTAGTCCAGGTCGTCGAAGCGTTCCTGGATGGCTTGCGCCACCGGGATGGACTTGGCGTTGGCGAGCGAGCAGAAATCGCCGCCCGGGCAGCAGATGATGTTGGTGAGCAGGCCGATGTTGGGCGTGGCGAAGCCCAGTGCCTTGGCCGCCTGCCAGACCTCGTACAGATCGGACTGGCGCACATCGGCCAGGATGACGTTCTGCTCATGCGACACGCGTGCTTCGCCCGCGGAATAGCGGTCGGCCAGGTCGGCCATGGCCTCCATCTGCTCGGCGGTGGCGTCGCCCGTGGGCACGCCGGTCTTCTTCAGCGACAGGGTCACCGCGGCGTAGCCCGGCACCTTGTGCGGGGTCACGTTGCGGCCGTGCCAGTTGCGAAAGGCCGTGTCGGCGGCGAGTTTCTGCGCAAGGCCCGCGTCGTGCTCGGGCAGGGTCAGATAGGTGGGGCGGGTGAAGCGGCTTTCCACGCGCTTCACTTCGGCCTCGGTCAGGGTGTTGGGGCCGTCCTTGAGCAGCGCCCATTCCGCTTCCACTTCGTTGCGGAATTTCTCCGTGCCCATTTCCTTGACCAGGATCTTGATGCGCGCCTTGAAAATGTTGTCACGCCGGCCGTAGCGGTTGTACACCCGCAGCGCCGCTTCCAGGTAGGTGAGCAGGTGCGGCCAGGGCAGGAAGTCGCGAATCAGCGGGCCGACGATGGGCGTGCGGCCCAGGCCGCCGCCGATCACGACCTTGAAACCCACCTCGTCGCGCTCATCGCGCACCGCGTGCAGTCCGATGTCGTGGGCGTGCACGGCCACGCGGTCCGCGACCGCGCCGTTCACAGCGATTTTGAATTTCCTTGGCAGCCAGTTGAACTCGGGATGGAAAGTGGACCACTGGCGGATGATTTCGCACCACACGAACGAGTCCACGATCTCGTCCTTGGCCACGCCGCCGAAGTGGTCGGCGGTGATGTTGCGAATGCAGTTGCCCGAGGTCTGGATGGCGTGCATTTGCACCGAGGCCAGTTCCGCCAGCATGGTGGGAATGTCCTCCAGCTTGGGCCAGTTGTACTGGATGTTCTGGCGCGTGCTGAAGTGGGCGTAGCCGCGGTCGTAGGTGCGGGCGAGGTGCGCGTGCTTGCGCAACTGCTGCGAAGAAATCAGGCCGTAGGGCACGGCGGTGCGGAACATGGGGGCGTGGCGCTGAATGTACACGCCGTTCCTCAGGCGCAGGCCGCGGAATTCCTCCTCGCCGAGCGAACCGGCGAGAAAGCGCTGCACCTGCCCGCGGAACTGCTCCACCCGCTGGTCCAGCACGCGCTGGTCGATATCGTCGTAGATGTACATGTTCGTGCTCTAAAAGTTTGTTCGCGGTGCCACTACAGCGCCAGCCTCGCGCCGATCACGACCAGCATGGTCGCGAGCAGCCCGCGCAATACCTTTTCCGGAAGGCGATGGCTGATGGCGCTCCCCACCCAGATGCCGGGCAGCGAGCCGACCAGCAGGCTGGCGAGCAGTTCCCAGTCCACGCCGCCGCCGGCCGCGTGGCCCAGTCCCGCCACCAGGGTGAGCGGGACGGCATGCGCGATGTCCGTTCCCACGATGCGCACCGTGGCCATGCCCGGGGCGATGAAGGTCAGCGCCGTCACACCCAGGGCACCCGCGCCCACCGACGAAAGGGTGACGAGTATACCCAAGGTCACCCCGATGAGGATAGCGTAAGCCTTTGAATGGGTTGCGTCTGCCGGAATTTTCTCACTGGCTTTGGCGCTTCGGCGCCGTGCCAGCTCGCGCAACTGGTCGCGAAAGACCAGAGCGGCGGCGGTGAGGATGAGGGCGAAGCCCAGCGCCGTGCTCATGATGGCCGACAGCCGCGCATGGTCGAAGGACAGCGTGTTCAGCAGCAGGATGGTGAGCAGCGAGGCCGGCAGGCTGCCCAGGGCAAGGTGGCCCACCAGCTTCCATTCGATGTTGCGCTTGCGCTGGTTGGCCACGATGCCGCCAGCTTTGGTGATGGCGGCGTACAGCAGGTCGGTGCCCACGGCCGTGGTGGGGGCGATGCCGAAGAACAGCACCAGCAGGGGCGTCATGAGCGAACCGCCGCCCACGCCGGTCATGCCGACGATGCCGCCGACCAGGAAACCGGACAGGACGTGCTGGAAAAAGGGATCAATCATGAAAAATACCCAAACAAAATACCCAAGCAATGCTGCGGCGCACAAAGGTGTTGACAGCCAGGACGCATATGGTAATAAACTAGGCTTATTACCAAAAATAATTAAAATTTATATGCTTATATCTAAAAAAGAATAAGCAAATTACCCAGTTAAATATATGAATTTTCAACAATTACGCTACATCCGCGAAACCGTCCGGCAGGGGCTCAACCTCACGGAGGCCGCCAAGCGCCTGTACACCTCCCAGCCGGGGGTGTCCAAGCAATTGCGCGAACTCGAGGACGAGTTGGGGGTGGAAATCTTCGTGCGCCGGGGCAAGCGCCTGATCGCCCTCACCGAGCCCGGCAAGGCCGTGGTGAAAATCATCGACCGGGTGCTGATCGAGGCCGAGAACCTCAAGCAAGTGGGACGCGAGTTCAA
>Ga0068858_100002191_pt1 | contig 19788 bp, 17 predicted proteins | sample KBSSwiS12_FD_66589 | JGI IMG/M metagenome (GOLD analysis project Ga0068858, IMG submission 66589) | Switchgrass rhizosphere microbial communities from Kellogg Biological Station, Michigan, USA - KBS Switchgrass S1-2 | ecosystem: Host-associated > Plants > Roots > Rhizosphere > Soil ...
TTGCCTGGCTGATTGCCACCGCCCACGAAGCACATTAGTACGGTTACCGCACTAATGTGATGGAATTTGGTGAAGCTGCGCCACGGCGCTAGATTTGTGTGCGGGGGCTGCGCGACCAAAGGGATTCATCGATGACCGATCGGCGCGAGAGGCAAGTAACGGGCGGGTTCGCCTTGCGCCTGCGCCAGGTTATCGATGCTTACGGCAGCGCGAATTCCATCGCCAAGTCAATCGAGCGCTCTGAAGGGGCCGTGCGCAAATGGCTGCGCGGTGAGTCGGAGCCCAACGTCACAGATCTGCGGACGTTGTGCGATCACACACAGACGAACATTGAATGGTTGGTCACAGGGCGCGGGCGGCGGGAGGTTGTCCATGCTCCCTCGACCCCGGCATCCGTGAGCGCGCCATTGAGCGTTGCACTGTTGGAATCAATCATCGACGCCGTCGAAACTGAAGTCAGCAGGGACGAGCTGCATCTGTCTTCGGCGAAACGGTCCATGTTGATATCGACCTTGTATGGGATGTTCCAGGACGCGCAGAAGGTCGATGGCGAGGCAGTGAGTCGACTGGTCAGGTTGGCGCGCTAGCGTCGGGGGCGTTAGAGTCCGGCCAGTCCACCGTTCGGGGATAGTGCCCACGCATTACACAATGGCGCTACCGCCGATTGCCAGCAGCACGACTACTGCGACCCCTACGATGCTGAACACCATTTGAGCGACGGTGCGGCCGCGGGCCCACAGGATGATTCCGCTGATTCCCAGCAGGACCATTGCCACAGCGAAACTGTCGGTCAACAGGATCCAGGGAATGCCCCCGCCAACGCCTTTGTGAAGGCGGTTGAGGATGGCGAGTGGGCTGTTTTCTGATTTGTGGACTGTGGCGGTTGGGGCGCCCTCGACGTATTCAACTTGCGTCAGTATGCGTGCGTTGCCGCCGTTGAACATCCAGCGTTTGCCACCGCCGCCAGGGCTGACACCACCTCCGCCGGGGCCGGCACCGCCGCCGCCGGGGCCACTATCACCGCCGCGTCGGCCACCCTCGGCGCCCCGGCCGCCGGTGCTGGGCCCGCCGCCGCGGGCGCGTTGGATCTCAACATCGATGTGCTGCACATCGTGCAACCACGCCCGCATCTCCTCCCGCGTCTGGCGAGCGGACTCCGGCACCTCCAACTCCACGCTGGAGACTTCAGTGGTATCACCCTGTGGCAGCTTCATGATCCCACGGTGATTCTGCATGAACCCGCTGATACCAAACAAAATCGCGGCAATCGCTCCCCACGCGCCGATCCAAAGATGAAGCTGGCGCACGAGCCGATGAGTCTTCAGGTTCACAGTTCAGCCCATTTCCGCAACAGATTGTGATAGACCCCAACCAACTCCACGGACGAGGGGTGTCCCGGGTGGTCCTGGTTGATCTTTTGAATCGCCACATCGAGGTTGAATAACAAGGTGCGCTCCCCCTCGTCACGCACCATGCTTTGTATCCAGAAAAATGACGCCAGCCGCTGCCCGCGCGTAATCGCTTCCACTTTGTGGATAGTGGTCGCCGGATATAACACCATGTCCCCGGCGGGCAGCTTGACGCGGTGCGTTCCAGAAGACGCGCCGACCACCAACTCACCGCCGTCATATTCTTCCGGGTCCGAAAGAAACAATGTCGCTGACAGGTCGGTCCGCAGGGGCTGTCCGTTCTGCTCGAAGCGCACAGCATTGTCTACGTGATCCCCGAAGCCATTCCCCTCTTTATAAAAATTGAACAGCGGTGGGAACACGCGCCTTGGCAGCGCGGCCGCAAAGAACAGGGGACTGCGGTCCAGCGCCGCACGCACGGCGTCACTCAGCTCGCGCGCGACCGGATCATCTTGCGGCAATTGTAGATTGTTCTTCGCGCGCGCGGACTGATATCCCGCGGTGATGCGACCATCCGTCCAACCGGCGCCCGCCAGTCGTTTACGGAAATCGGCCACCTGGGTGGCGGCCAACACCTTGGGAATGTGCAGCATCACTTCTTCAGAACGTCACGTTGGCAGCCAACGTTGCCGTGCGTCCGGCGCCGGGATTAACCCAGCCGCTGGTGGTAGACACGGTGCGCAACTGCGTAAAGTATTCCTTGTCAAACAAGTTGCTTACATTCAGTTGCAGGTTGAAATGCTCGTTCAGACTGTAGGACGCCATCAGATTATGCAGGACAAACCCCGGGAGCGTCACGCGATTGTAGATGGCAGTGTCGGTTCTGGCGTTGGCAGTCGCCGAGACCCACGAGGTGTAGTTCAATCCGTAACCCACCAGGAAACCGTGGTGGAGATTGTAGGTCGTCCACAGATTCGCCGAATTCTCAGGAGTATTCGCCAGCGCGTTGCCGGCCTGCGCGTCGAACCCACCGCCAGCGAGCGTCTTGTCCGAAACACTTTGCAACACCTTGCTTTTCAAATAGGCGTAGTTCGTGAAGACGGCCCAGTCACGCGTGATATTCCCTGCCAATCCAATCTGCACGCCATCAACACGCGCCTTGCCATCCAGTTGCTGTGTCGGCACCGCGGGATCGCCCGAAGCCACCAGATAGTTCTTGCGATCCGTCCGGAATATCGCCCCCGTAAATGCGGCCGACCCTCCGAACAGATCCCACTTCACGCCCAGCTCGTACGTCACCGCTCTTTGAGGATCGACATTACAGTTGGTTGTGCAGCTGCCATTTACGGTCGAAGTGGATGGCAACTTCGAGTTGCCGTAGGAGAAATAGAGGCTGCCCGGCTCCACGGGCTTGTAAACGACGGCCCCTCTATAAGAAAGGAGATTGTCGTCGTTGACCAGCGGATTGGTGGCTGCGGGAACGAGCGGTCCGATGGGAACAGTCAGGCTGGCAGCGGGGGTCGCCGTCCAACTCTCGTAACTGGCCTTGTTGTGCTCGTAGCGGGCACCCACCCCTACACTCCATTGTTCATTGAACTTCAGAGTATCGAACGCATACGCCGCCTGGTTCTGCACCACGGAGTTGGCGTGACCGTTGATTTTCTCGTTGATCGGCTGGGTGAATGTATGCTGCGGATCGTACAGGCTCTCCGGATTGAGCAGATAGGTAGTGCCGTTGGCATTGTTATACTCTCTGCCGGTGTTCTGGGAGTATGTCTCGCGCGACAATGCGACGCCAACCACGACTGCATGTGACACAAACCCGGTATTGAATCGGATCGTCAGGTCGGTTTGATTCGCAATGATCCGATTGTTGGTATCCCGAAGGTTGCCTATCGGTCCACCGGGCGTGTACGTCGCCCCACCGATTCCTTCCAACGGGCTGGCACCGGCGGCGCCACATCTCAGGGTCGTTCCCGGCGCCTGGAGGTTCGTGCCCAGCGGATAGCCTCCCGGTGTCAGGCAGATTCGTCCCTCGGGCGCATCCGTGATGCTGTACCGATCGTAGTCTTCCCAACGCGTCAGATTGCGCAGGCCTGCTGTTGCTCCGAAATCATGACTGATGATGGCGGTGACCGCATCACTGTCGATCCGCTCGACATCCACGTTGCTGAAGCCGTAGTAATTGCTGCGATTGACGCCTGGCACAGGCTGGAAATTGCGCAGCGGATTGCCGTATTCCGGCAGGTTGCGATCGTGCTCGTGAACAAAGCCAAGGGTCAGGCGTGTTGGGGTATTGAGCCCCCAGGTAAACGACGGCGCAACGCCCCACCGGGTATAGCTGGTCACATCTCGATCAGCCACCATGTTCCGATGACCCACTACATTCAGGCGGACCGCCATGCCCCGATCCGGATCGCCAATCATGCGATTGACGTCCGCGGTTCCTCGCATGTAATCGGCGGTTCCACCGCCCAAACTGAGGGCCGCAAAATCACTCGCCGTGGGCAGCTTCGACACCACGTTGATGGTGCCGCCCAGCGCACCCACCCCGGAGTACACGGAGCTGGTGCCCTGTACCACTTCGATCGATTGAGTGTTGAACGGATCCGTATGGGTGGTGTTGGCGCTCTGGCGTACACCATCGACCGCGATGTCATTGGTGGCCGTAAAACCGCGGATGTTGATGCTGTCACCGTAACTACCGCCCTCTCCAGCTCCAAACGTGATACCGGGAACGTTCTGGCGGAGAACGTCGCGCAACAACAGGCCACCCTGCTGTTGAATCAGATCCGAAGGAATGACGGTGATCGTCTGTGCGGTGTCACGCAGCAGCTCCGTGTACTTGGGGGAAGACGGAACTTCGGCCTTATAGGCGCTGGCCTGCGCATCCACTGAGATTTTTCCCAGCTCCGTGACCTTCTCATCCTCTGCCGCAACGGCAGTAGCACTGAGTGCGACATTGACGGCAAAGCCCAAAACGATGCGCGACTGGTTGTCCATTGAACTGCCCGAGACCTCGTGTTGTTTTCTCCCCAACGATCTCAAGCTAATACGAATCATTCTCATTTGCAATATCATTGCAAGGAATGTTAGAGTCGCGACCATATGATGGCCAGGGAATCATTCAGGGAAACAATGAGGCACACCGTTGCCAGCCGCGGCACCGTGGGCGCCGGCATTCTCCTGGCCCACCTGGGGTTTGTTGCCGTGCTGATGAGCGCCGGCGTGATCAAAACGCCGACAATAGTCCCGGCGGTGTCTGTTTCCTTTCTTCAACAGGAAGAGAAGCAGGCCGAACGTCCTGCCATCGAAGAGCCGGTATTGACTCCCATACATCAGATGTTGGTGCCACCGCCCGAAGTGGACGTCGCCATCGAGCCGACGACCGCGGCAATCTCGGCAACGGCCGCGGACGTGCCGCCGCCCTCGCCTCCTCCTTCAGCGCCTGCCTCCTCGGGAACCGCGGTTATCCCCGAGATGTCCGAAGTTGCCTATCTGGTGCAGCCAGCGCCGCATTACCCTCCGGAGTCACGGCGCATTCGCGAGCAGGGACTGGTGATGCTCCGGGTTCTCATAGATGAGAGTGGCCACGCGAAGGCGGTGGAAATTTACAAATCCAGCGGCCATCCCCGCCTCGATGAAGCCGCGCGAGCCGCCGTAGCACGGGCAATTTTCAAACCTTATGTGGACGGCGGAATCGCGCGCTCCGCCGCTGCAATTGTCCCGGTAGAGTTCTCTTTGCGGGCATCTTCATAAATTGGCCCTTCTTAATAAATGTGTAATCTAGGCACTGTGGACTATGGGTAGTCCCCACAGGAGCCCACAGTGACTGATTCCACCCCACCCCTCGATCACGAAGAACTGATGCGGCGTCTCAGCCGCGACCTCATTGACGGATACGATGAGGAGCTCGAGCTGGAAATCGAGGACAGGGACGGTCCTGCATCCATCCGCACCGATGAAGAGCGCGCAGCCCGGCACTCCTATTTCCAGGAGCTGTTCCGGCTGCAAAGCGAGCTGGTCAAGCTGCAGGACTGGGTGGTTGCCACCCGGCAGAAAGTCGTTATTCTTTTTGAAGGTCGGGACGCCGCAGGCAAGGGTGGCGCCATCAAGCGTCTTACCCAGCGCCTGAACCCCCGCGTCTGCCGCGTCGTCGCACTCCCTGCTCCGAACGATCGCGAACGGACCCAATGGTATTTCCAACGCTACGCCTCCCACCTTCCGGCGGCCGGCGAAATCGTCCTGTTCGACCGGAGTTGGTACAACCGGGCTGGCGTGGAACGGGTCATGGGTTTCTGCACGGAGGAAGAAGTTGAAGAGTTCTTCCGCTCGGTACCCGAGTTTGAACGGATGCTCGGACGCTCCGGCATCAAACTCCTCAAGTACTGGTTCTCCATCACCGACGAAGAGCAACATGTCCGGTTCCTGGGACGCATCAACGACCCGCTCAAACAGTGGAAGTTGAGCCCGATGGATCTGGAATCGCGGCGCCGCTGGGAAGACTACACGCGCGCCAAGGAAATCATGTTGGAGCGGACACATATCCCCGAGGCCCGCTGGTGGGTAGTGCACGCAGTAGACAAGAAGCGTGCCCGACTCAACATGATCCATCACCTGCTGCAACAGTTCCCCTACACGGAGACCCCGAAGTCCCCGATCGTGCTGCCGGAGCGGGAGCGGCACGAGCACTATTCGCGGCAGGCAGTGCCGGCGGAAATGGTGGTGCCAGAGGTGTTTTGAGGGCTTTTCTGGCATCGCAACATCCAGTTGCTCTGACACTGCAAAAATGAGAATTCCCAAGCATTGTCACTTTTGTGCGCTGCGTAATTCTTTATATTCAAAGAGTTACGCGTTGCGCAGACTCCAGTAGAAACGCTCGATCCGAAAGAGTACGGTCAGCCTCCCTGATTGACAGGCATACCAGTGACGGTCTGCATTTGAGTCGAATAACCGCTGCAGGGAGGCGCGTCTCATGGACTGGAGTACGTTGCGGGTGGGGGTGTTGTTAGCCGGATTGGCTGCGTCGGCGCCTGGTTGGGCCCTGAGCTTCGGCACCGACCATGCGGTGCGGGCTGCCACGTTCGAATTCTACGCACCGGGCGTAGTGAACGGCGCCAAGGGGCTGGTGGGCACCGCGTTCGCGATCGGGCCCAATCGGTTTGTTACCACGGCGCACCTGCTCGATACGGCTGTTGGCAGCCGGTTCGGGCATCCTGTGCTGGTGGACTCGCGCCGGGTTGAATACCCGATAGCCGAGGTGTTGCAGTATTCGGAAGCCCGCGACTATGTGATCTTCTCTTTGAAGCATCCCCCGCGCGTCACGCCACTGCAGGTTTCGAGTGACGCGTCGGCTCCGGGCCAGATCTACTTCACCGGCTGGCGGGTGAATGGAGCAATCACCACCGAACGCGGCGCGTACTCTGGAGTGACTGCCGACTGGTTGCGCTTTTCGGGGCCTGTATGGGGCTCCGCCGGCGGTGGACCGGTCATTGATGAGTCCGGTCGCGTCATTGGAATCATCCAGGGTGTGTCGTCGAAGGGTGAACCCAACTACGCCGTCCCGATCGACGCTTTGTCCAACGAGCCAGCCAACACCGCGCAACTGCACGGCATGGAGTTACTGCGGCATCTGATGCCTACGGTCTCGGCCGTTGAGCCTCTACGGGCGGCCATCCCGCTACCTCTGTCCTGGGATGATTTCTCGCTCGAGGTTTCGCAACTGCGCCACGACTACTACGACCGAATGGTGGGGCCGCTTCTGGCGTCAACACGCAAACACTTCGTGTTGTCCGGAGAAACTGCCGCTGACACCTGCAGCTTTCTCAACGGCGGCAACTGCCAGTGCAAACCGCGCACTGACGCAACGGGCGAGTTGGTCATGAGTGAACCTCCGCGTTCTGGTGACTCCCAGATAATCGCGGGAGTTGGAGTAGTTCGCGTTGGAGATCCGGTTTCGAGCGCTTCGCAACATCTGAAGGCCGCGTTGCGCGCCCCCACTCGCCCGGATACTGCTTCAGTCAGCTCTTCGGAAGTTCTTCACCAGCAGGATGGTAAATACGTTGACTTTCACGGTCGCCAGTGGCACACGCGCAAGTGGATGCTGTTGAATCAGGACCTGGAAGTGCTCTCGATGGAACGCGAGTTGGATGACGGCCACATCGTACTGACCCGGATGGTTCCCACGGCGCTCGACTACGCCGCCGAGCTGCAGCTGGAGTTCATCTCGAACCTGGTTTACTACCAGTGCGAGGAGCTTCCCGGTTCCGGCGAAGGCGTGGCACGCCTGGCGGCGCTCAATTGAGGGTCGTGTATCGGTCAGGACGCGCGAGCACGAAGTACACCTCACGCAGGGAAGTAGTGCGTGTGAGTTGGACCAGGCGTCGTTTCAGCTCCGGCGGAAAACTGTGTGGAGAAATCGCATCCAACAGGGTGGTCCCCTCGATCGGGACCAGGTGCGCGAACATGATTTCACCGTCACACAGCGATGTGGAGGCGAGATGCTCACTCACCTCCCACTCGCAGCCGGTTACCACATCCCGCGCCTGGAAGCCCACATACGGCTTGCAGTTGAATACCTCGTAGAAGCTCGGAGAGGTCGCAAGACAGGTTTCCAGGTAGCGTCGCAGCAGAGGATTCATGCGCGCGGCGCTGCGGTTCAGGTACGCGCGTGTTGGTGGCACGCCGTAGAGCGAACAGTCGTCCAAGGTATTGCCCTTTTCGCGGCTGGGTGACCATTTATGGAACAACCAGGAGAAAAACAACTCCGTGTGCGGATCATCCCCGTTGAAAACCTCCCCCGCACCTACGGTAAACTCCATCCACGCTTGTTGGACCGTCTCCGCGCTGTAGGACTCCCCTATCAGCCTGACGATGCCGATCGCGTAACCATCGACAGCGCCGCGGATGCGGTGCCAGAGTTTGTTTCTGCTCTTCATGATGACCATTTTGACATGGAACTACGACAGACAGGTTTCAGATAACCAGCTACAGGCGTTTGATTCGGAGAAATTCGATTATTTTTGTGTCCAAGTTATGGGTCTGCGCCCCTACTCGGGGGTGGCAAGGGCCATAACAAACAGGACAGACTCCAATAGTGGGTGCGCCTGGGACGGGCGTGCCGAAGACCGGGTTATGGAGGACGCAAATGAGTACAATAATGCTTTCCGATGTTGTCAGTTCTTCCCAGGTGAACCTGCGGCCGCGACGGCCGCAGGCGGAGGCCGGAATCGTATTCGGCTCCGCCGCCGCCTCGTCAGGCAGGAAAACTGACAGTGTGCGGGCTACCTGTGAGGCGATTGGGTTGGCTCGATCGACTTACTACTATCAGTCGCATCGCTCGTCGGCGGCGATTGAGCTGGAACAGAAGATTGTTTTGCGGCTGCACGAGCTTCGGGAGTTGCATCCTGGTGATGGTTATCGGCGGATGACCTTGCATCTGCAGGCTGAAGGATTTCATGTCAATCGGAAACGAATTGCGCGGTTGATGCAACTCCACAGATTGAACCAACAGGCCTCGAGACCCCGGGCAGCCGCAACGAGGACCTTCCAGCAGCGTGCGCCGATCGCGAATCTGCGCGACACCGCCAGGCTCACAGGTCCCTACCAGATCTGGGTGACCGACATTGCTTATGCGCATATCCGAGCCAGTCTGGTCTATACCTCCGCCGTGATTGACGCGTGGTCACGGGAGGTCGTTGGCTATGCGGCTTCATTGCAGATTACCAACCGCCTGACGCGGATAGCGTTGCATTCTGCTGTGCGGTCGCATCGACCGGCACCGGGGTGTATTCACCATTCCACGTGCGGGACCCAGTACCTGACCCGCAGTTACTGCGAACTGTTGAGTCAGTATGGACTGATTCCCTCGATTGGCGAATCGGTGGGGCGATCCGGTATCGCGACTCGCGAACAATCACATGCCTCACCACGACAGATAGTCGATCTGCCGGATTACGAGACGTGGAGGGACGTCGTCCACCAGCCGCGTGAGTTCATATGCAGGCTCTATACACCGGAGCGAATAGATAGGCTGCTCGGTGCACGGCCGATTGAACGGCCTGCCTGCTTCGTGTCCGGATGAGCGGTTTCGCTTCAGGCAACCCGTATCTGGCGTCTGCCGTCCACGCTTGACGGACTGCCGGAGACGACTCGCTGAAGCGCTTCCCGACTGGTCCAGAAGCGGACATTCTCGCGGTGCCCACGACCCGTGTGCCGCCTGATCTGTCGCTCCGGGACCTCGCTGACACAGTGCGCGCCCAGAAAATCAATAAAGGAGCGCACTGCTGGCAGCATGCCCCGCCGGGAAGGAAAAACGACCTGAATCTCGCTGAGCGGAGCCAGGAAATCGGGCAGAACGATCTCCAGCAGGCCTTGTCGGATCTCGTTCACGCACACCGATAAGGGAAGCTGAGCGATCCCCAGGCCTCCTTCCGCCGCCTGGCGCACCAGCACCATGTCGTCGGCGATCAACGTCGGCTCGTGGCGAACCTGCACTTCGTTATCATCCGGATCCACCAGTTTCCACACGTGCGGCCCCTGCACTGAGCCGTAACCGACGGTAGCCAGTCGGCCAATATCGGCCGGCGAGGACGGCCGCCCGTTGCGATCGAGATAGGCGCGACTGGCAACCAGTACCTGCTGGACGATTCCCAGCGATCGCATGATCAGCCCCGAGTCTTCGCTGGGTACCTGCCGCACTCGAATGCACAGATCAAAATTTTCCTCGAGGTCCACTTCACGGTCAGTCGCTTCCATTGCGATGCGAACCTGCGGATTTTTTTCGACGAAGAGCGGAATCAACGGCCCCACCACCAGCTGCCCGATCATCGGCGGACAACTCACGCGGATCATTCCCGAAGGCGCGGCGCGAGCGTAGGCAACCCGATCATAGGCGGCTTGCGCCTCGGCAACCATTCGTACGCAATGGGCGTGAAACTCCCTGCCGAGATCCGTTACAGCAAAGTGACGCGTCGTTCTCTGTACCAGACGAATCCCGAGCCGTTCCTCGAGAGCGCTCACTCGCCGGCATATGCTCGAACGCGCGACTCCCAAGGCTTTAGCCGCGCCTGTGAATCCGTTGTGTTCGACTACTTTGGAGAAAACGTACAGATCGTTCAGGTCTTGCATGTCTAAGCTCGACTGCGGGCCATCTTTCGGTATCAATCACCACTAGGCTTAAACGTCCGAGTCCCGATTTTCCGTTACAAAATGAGGGCCCCGATAATCCGCTGCCTTTTTGGTCGACGCTCGCAGGAGCGCATCTGAGCTCACCTCGCGCTAACGATCCAATCCTCCCCCTCCAACTTCCCCCGCAGCCCCCACTCCGACTTCAGGAAGTCAACGAGACTCTGCGGATCATCATTCTCAAAAGTAGCCGACACCCTCTTACCTTCCCCGACGTCGCCCATTAGAACCACTTTCCCGCGGTTGTATCGATTCAGCTCTTTCACGACGGCAGGAAGCGGCATGTCTTCGAAAATCAACTTACGCTCGCGCCACGCGAGCGCGGCGGCGATATTCGCATTCCCCCGGATGGTGATCCGCCCACCGTCCACCTGAGCCTGCTCGCCGGCATTCACCCGCGCGGACGCGCGCGCGCCGGCTGAGATCCGAACCGCGCCCTGGGCTACGGAGATATCCGTGAGCAGATCGTGGCGATAGACGTTGAAGCGCGTCCCCAGCGCCGTTACGGCCACGTCTCCAGCCTCCACCACAAACGGTCTCCGGGAATCGCCACCAACATCAAACAGCGCCTCACCCTGCAGCAGCTGCAGGTCGCGTTGCGAGGACGTGTAGCGAACCTTTACCTTCGAGTCGGTGTTCAGTATGACGAGCGAGCCGTCTTCGAGCTTGGAAGAGTGTTGCTCGCCGACCACGGTGGTGTACAGAGTGGACGATTGCGAGACCCACAGGTAGGAACCCCCAACCAGAGCACAAGCGACCGTTGCAGCGATACCCCAGGTAACCGCCCGTCGACGGCGCGTAGATTCTCCTGCATCGCAACACTCCGCGGTTTGTTTCGCGCCCAACTCATCGAACAGGTTCACAACCTCGGCAGCCGGCAACTCCGCGAGCGCCCGAACATCCACCAGATCTCGTATATCAATCTCGTTCAGCTCACAGTACGCCTCATGCAGCTCCATGAACTCCTTCAGATGCAAAGTTGATTGCCGCACCCACTGCGTAAAGCGACGCTCGAGCTCAATGCGATCCTCGTGTGATCCCGTGTCGTCACTGTCCGCGTTTTCGAGGAGCATCACCCACTCGGCGGCCTCCTCCGCGATCCTCCTTCGCTCTCGTGCGCGCCTCTTGCGACGCAGCATCATTTAGTACTCCGATTGTTCTTGTTGGATCGCCGGCGTGTGAGGTACGCACGGATTCCCTGAAGCGCCGTCGAAATGTACTTCTTCACGGCATGTTCCGTGACGTTCATTTTCCTGGCGATCTCCTTATAGGAGAGTCCGTCACGTTTGTGCACCCACGCCTCCTGCGCGGTCCGCGGCAATCGCTTGAATGCACGACCCAACTCGGTCGAATCATTCATCGCGGCCGAGCTGTCAGGTGCGGAGAATTCCAGCCCCTGATCCTCCGCGTACCGTTCCAGGGTACGCGGATCGCACGAAATGACCCGTTCCCCATCCATCTGCGCCTTCCTGTTGGCGTCGCTCAACACGTTGACCGCGGCTTTGAAGATGTAGGCGTGAGTGTCGCGCACGCTGCCATCCTTCGTATACTTCAGAATCCGCTCGTAGACGCTCTGTACCAGATCGTCGACGGCGTTCGGATCACGGGCGCGTTTGGCAAAATATCGCTGCAGTTCGGCCCGGTACTGATCGTATTCGGTGTTTTGCGGACATTGGAAATTGCGGGGGTTGGCCACTGTAGCTTCCGACTCTAGTCGTTGACGAATAATAAGACCGGTCGCTGCCGGTTTTCGGGTAAGAAACCTGAAACACCGCACCAGCGCTGCATTTCGCTTACCCGATTGACCCTCAGTTACGATCTTAGGAGGGATGGGACGCTCAATCTCCATCGGGCGGAGTCGCTCGAGTGAACGTAATGCCCACCTGACCGCTGGAGTGTATGTAACGATGTTCCGGCCCGAGCATTGCCTGCTGATGTTAACGGTTGCAGCCGATGCAGCGCTGGCCGGTCAGACACTATCGAAACTCGACTCTCCCCCAGTTGAGATCCGTATACAAGCCGGCCCGCTCGATGAGGCGTTGAGCCAGTGGGCAGACCAGACCGGCTTGCGCTACTTCAAGAACGGCAATCTGGGCAGAGGAACCGGCTCTCCCGGCGCATCGGGCTCGTACGCTCCCGGCAAGGCGCTGGACACCCTGCTCGCCAACACCGGACTCACATACATAATCATCAATGACAGAACGATTCGTATCGTGCCGTTGCCGACAGCCGGTAGTACGGCCAACGCCGGTCCGTCCCGAAACAGCAGTCCCGCGGACCCTGTTGTCGATGCGACGAGCCTCGAAGAGGTCCTGGTGACAGGTTCTCACATTCCCGGCACATCCCCGGCGCCCCTTCGCGTGTTTACGCGCGATGACATCGACCGTTCCGGCGCAGCGAATGCGGAGGAGTTCGTTGCCCTTCTGACGCAGAGCGACCGCACGGGGCCATCTGAATATGGAACCTTGCGAACCCTTGGCACTCTTCCCGTGCAGTTGAACCCAAACTTCGGAACCGGAGCGAACCTGAGAGGACTGGGTGCTTCCTCCACGTTGGTCCTGGTGAATGGCCACCGCCTGGCTCCCAGCGGATACGATGATTTCGTTGACGTGTCGATGATTCCGTCGGACGCCATCGAGCGTGTTGAAGTGCTTACCGACGGCGCGTCCGCCATCTACGGCTCCGACGCCGTAGGTGGAGTTGTCAATTTCATCCTGCGACATGACTACACCACGAAGGAATCGGCACTGAGAGCAGGAACGAGCACGCACGGTGACGCGCGCTCCTATGACGTGTATCAGGCAGTTGGAACCCGATGGAGCTCAGGGGGTGTCATGGCAGGCGCGCAGTTTCAGGGACACGGTTCGATCAGCAATCAGGGCCGCGATTTCGCGCGCAGAGACGCGGACAATCTGCTGTACGGACCTCGCGATCTCGTACCCCGGATGATCAAGGAATCATTCTATGGTTCACTGGACCAGAGCCTCTCGCGTGGAATCGACGTGTCCACCCAGGGCTTCTACACAAAGCGGCGAGAGATCTACCACGGGTGTAACGCTCCGTGCGCAGATGAATCCATCGATCGGATATACGATCAACACGCGTCAAATTCAGAGTACGAAGCGGCGCTCACGCTCGCCCTGACAACCATTCCGCGTTGGAAGGTCGAGCTCACCGCAGACGCCAGCCAGAACTGGGTCACCTCGGAGGCCACCCGTCAGGCGGCGACGTCAGCGCCAACCGACGCAGGAGCGGACCTTTGGAGCCTTACAGCCAACTCAACCGGAACCGTCTTCAAACTTCCCACCGGAGAAATAAAGATGTCGTTAGGCGCCTCGCACCGATCCGAATCGTTTCGACTCGGCAACTCTCTCGGCGAGCTGCGTAGCCGATCCGAGGTTGAGGCGGGCTATATAGAGCTGCAGATACCCGTTATCAGCGCTGATCCAATCATCTCCTACGACCCGAGAATGACGATTACAGCCGCGGGTCGTTATGAGCGCTACAGCACCTTCGGTTCGACCTTCAATCCGAAAGTCGGCATCCGGATGATTGCGACACCGGAGCTGAGTCTGCGCGGCGGCTATTCCTCAGCTTTCAAGGCACCTACTGTCTATCAGCTGAGTGAATTCAACGCGGGGCGGTATCTGCGGCGGCTCCCGGATGGCAGTTCCGGAAAAACGCTCACGTTGATCCGCCACGGAGGCAATCCCGAGCTGCGCGATCAGACAGCTGATGTCTGGACGTTCGGCTTCGACTGGGCATCGCCCACTCCCGGCTTCCAGGCGGCCCTGACATACTTTAACGTCGACTACAAACGCATCATCTGGGACCCATCCACGGTGCCAAGCGCCGCCATATTGTCGAGCCCCGCATATTCCGATTACGTCCTGCGGCGCAGCCCCGCGAATGCGCCGTCATTCGACAGCCTCGCCCAGTCCTTGATCGGCGACACACGACTCGTCGGCTGTACTCCGCCGAGTCAGGGAGCCTGCGCGGAACCGGTCTCGGATATTAACGCGATCATTGATCAGAGACAGGCAAACCTGGCGTCAGCCCATACGAGCGGATTCGACTCGAGAGCCACGCAGACTTTCGCATTACCGGCCGGCAAATTGAACGCCGACGTCGAAATGACGTACATGGTCGACTATAGACAGAAAGTAACGCCAGCCTCGGAAGCCGTCGAAATCGCCAACACGGCGGGTAATCCACCCAGAGTCCGCCTTCGCGCCACGACTCGGTGGGATTTTGGAAACTGGTCCAGCGGCACGACGGTAAACCGTACGAGTGGATATTCCACGCGGGGCAGTCTCGACGCCTTCGGCAACCCCCTGCCGTACTCAACCATTGCCGCCTGGACGACTGTCGACCTCAACTTCAGCTATTCCCCAACCGGTGTGGACGCATCGAGTTGGCTGAGTGGACTACGCGCATTGCTCAATATCACCAACCTCCTCGATAAACGACCTCCGCATGTGAACGATCTTGCCTACGGGTTCGGTTACGATCCAGCAAACGCCAATCCAATTGGCCGGATGGTGTCGTTGCAGATCAGGAAGGCCTGGTAGGTGTCCAGTCGCGCAGCCACGCCTCGTAGCTCAGATGCTCACACAATATCTCGCCGGCTACGGGACTCAGCCGAATCTGTTCCCGGGTCAGTAGAGCTTCGAGCTTGCGGCGATCAATCAACCTTTGCGCCACTAGTTGCCCATCGAGGAGCAATTCCCTGACCCAGGCCAGATTGCATTCCAACAGTTCCGCATTTTGCGAATCAATGTAGCCTTTGCTCATTCGAGACACTGTCTGCGCGGGCAGTTCATCAGCAAATGCCGCCCGGGCTGCCGCACGACTCCAGCCGGCGTGAGTGAGAATGTAAGTAGGGACCCTCAGGCACGCCTCAATCAGCGGTTGTGAATTCAAGGGCATTATCCGTTCAGGATAATCGACGGACCCAAACGGATCGTGCGCATCCTGCGGGCAATGGGTCATCATGACGTGAAGGAGCTTGCCGTGAGGCACCCCCGCGGCAAATGGCATCCAGTAGTGCCGTATATCAGCTCTATTGTCAGCCTCCTCATAAGCGCCCTTCGTAGTGAGTTGGTTCGGCGACTCGATGTCCCGGCTGGGATCATAGCGAGGCGTCACAAATCTATCCCGGACGCTCGCCGACAATACCGACCACAACGACAACTTGTTGCGGCGTGCAATATTGAGCGAGTAACGCCAAAATCCCGGCCCGAAACCGCGCTGGCGCAGAAGGTCCGCGGCGGCCATGACGGCGGGACCATAGAAGAATATCTGGTCGCCGGCGGCGCCTGAAAAAATGGCACGCGCGCCCATCTCAGCGGCAACCCTGCCCTCGCAGCCGCTCCTGCGTACGTACATCAGATAGGTCCAGGGCACGGGGTATTTCGCCAACCGCAGCAGTAGAGACAAATCGGTATCCGCGGCACGCTCCTCCAGCTCGCGAAGCGGAACGCCGGCTGATTTTGCAGATTGCCGCGCATACGCCCGCTCGTCGCCGGTAACACAACTTTTCGAAAAATAGGTCAGACACTCGACACGTGGCCGCGACGGAGCATTGCACAGGCAATTGAGCACAATGGAAGAATCCAGACCACCGGAGAGCAGCAGGACGATGCGCGGATAGCAGGCAGCCCAACTCCAGACGGCGCACTGAGCTGCCGAGCGCACGGTTGCTATTGCGGCGGAGAATTCTTCGATTGGCTCCGATATTGCGATCTGGAACGGGTTCCAGAGCAAACGGCGACGAACCGTCCCATCCGAGTCGCAATAGAGACATTCACCTGGTTGAATCTGCTCTATTCCGACAATTCCAGTCGCAGCGGCACCCAACGCGTGACGTGGGTAGGCCAGCAAAGTGGCCATCCACGGCCAGTTGATGGAAGGAACGCCGGATTTCAGTAACAGGTAGTCGCGAACATCGGAGAAAAATACGCGCACCTTTTCCAAACTGGCATAAAAGCACGGCAACGCCCCCGCGGGCCCGCGAAAAACCCGCAGATGACCTGCCCCCGTGTCAGACTCAAAAGCGACATATCTTCCCCAGATACAATCAACCAGTTCCTCCAACCGCGCGTTCGGCCGCAAAGTGCGCTTCACAAAGACTCGCCCGAGGATCACGCCCTGGGCACCATCGAGCCTGCGCACTTCCGGGGACAGCAGATCGCCCCCGGAATGAAGCACCATCACGCCGTTTACGCGAAACGAACAGGTCCACTTCTCACTTTGCGCACAAAGTATCTGAAACGAACGATCCGCTTCAGAAGCTGCGCTCTCGCATTCAGGATTCCAGAGTAACGCTAGGAATCGCAGCATTGCATTTGCGATCTACACGGACATGATCGGCGTATACGAACGCACATTATCGACCGTGTCATTGAGCACCGTGTGGCCGCTCTGCAACCAACAATGGGCGGCGAACGGGCCGGTCCGCACCGCGAAAATCCAGTGGGGATACACACCGAGTTGCCGTAGAAACAGCAGCAATGCCAGCGAATCGAAAAGGCAGGCGTTGCGCGAGGAAAACAGAAACGGACGTGCTTCGTAAAACAACGCCACGTGATTTCGCGCGGCCGGCTCGTCAAGGGCCGAGCGAACCTCTATGCGGGACAGATTATTGACTATCCACTCGATGCTGCGAAATCGCAGCCACAGTCGCGCCTGCACGGCCGAGATGGCGATCCGGGCCAAACCAGAGGCTGGTGAAGAAATCCGCCGGCCGCGCGAATCAGCGAATAGTTGTGCCCGAGGCAACAGCGTCTCGGTGGGCTGCAAGTGTTCGATCATGCCCGCCGGCTTGCCTCGCACGGGGTCCAGCGTGATCAGCCCCCTTGCAGCCAACTCTTCGACGGTGGCATCCACGTTTTGCTGGGTCGAAGCGGCACCGGTTGGCACGATCGGCCAATCAACAACCGCGTGGCCAAGGAGTCGTGAAGACTCATCGCTGAGGGCGAGATATTGATCTCGATGCAAGTCCAGCAGGATTGCCTGCTCGCCGCACAAGCAGACAAACACATGACGCGCCAGAAGATATCGCCCCACGACGGCGGAGAACCCGCGAGCTGGGCGGGGATGTGGAGCTCGGACGCCCCGACATCCCGCCTCCAATAATCAACAACTTTCTTCGGGGAACTCCACCCTGGTGATGAGGCACGAGTTTCCGAATGCCTCACGGAATGTGATTCCGCCGCCGCGAGTCTGAAGTGTGACCTTTCCGAGCTCTATGATCATGGCAAACTCCTTACGCCGTCGATAGGCAGTCCTCTCCTGGACTGTATCCCCACGGTGCACGCAGCCTGCCGCCGTGTCAATCAAACACGCGGGCCCGATTGCTGCCCCGCAACACACTGCTTTGCCATCAAGGAGTTGTTGATTCCGATGGCGGCGTTGCGGCAGCACTGAGCAACACTGAGCTCGCATCATTTCCACCGCGATCGGCCGGCTGGACCCGTATTTCGAGCTTCTTTGCGATCGAGGCAACGAAACCGTCGACATCGGTGGCGCAGTAGCTCCCAGCGACGGGACGCCCCGCGATGTCGGGATCGCCGAGCACAATTTTCCGGCGGTTATATCGATTGAGCTCACGGACCGCTTCGGCGAGCGATTGTCCCTCAAAGTTGAGGCGTCCATCCCGCCAGCCGCTGAGGTTATCCCGCTCGTGTCGAGTGAGGGGTTGCGGCTGAATCCGGCTCAAGCCTATTGCACTGTCGATCTGTAACTGGAAGCCTGCGGGAAGCACTATTTCCTGAGGAGCACAGTCACACGACAACCGGACCCGTCCTTCCAGGACAGCGATCCGTGTTTCGCCCGCTTCGTGGCGAACATCCAACTGCCCTCCGGGAGAATCGAGGCGCAGGTCCGCTACACGCAGGCTCAGCGGCCGTGAATTCGACGGAATCTGAAAGAAGACCTCACCGGAGGCGAGATGACCGGACAGAAAATGGCGATCGGATTGCAGCTCCATGTTAGTCGCGGTATTCAGGTAGACCGCCGAACCGTCCTTGAACTGTGTGATGGAACGCTCTCCGACCTGGGTGGTGAGAACGCTCCGGCTATCCGAACCCGTCGCAGGCGAGCCGGCCGAAAGCCAGGTCCCGGCGCCAATGGCGACTGCGCCCAACGCACCCGCCACGACCCATTTGGAGCGGCGGCTGACGGGTTGACGACGACTCCTGACAGTTCCGACGGCCTGCAGCCAGCTGTCGTCCACAGGCTCGTCGTTGTGCTTGGGAACCCTCAGGTTTATGACGTTGGAGCGCACGTCACCATCGGGTTCCGCCGGATCTTCAGCCTCCACCAGGTCCTGTGCATCGATGGCCGACAGGCTGTAGTGAGCATGGGAGATCTCCAGGAACACCCGGATGTGTTCCGGAGATCTATTGAGCCACTTCAGGAAGCCCTCTGGCTGCCCGGCCCCATCGCGGAGAGCCGCGCATTCCCTGTCCTCCAGCAGAATGAGCCACTCCGTGGCCTCGTCCACGATCTGTCGGTCCTGACAGTTGTCCGAATCCTTCGGCCTGGTAAACGTCATGGCTGTCGTCCCTGAAGCGCCTTCTTTGCAGTGCGTCGCCATCGTCATTCACGGACTTCTCGATCTTCCTGGCTAGTAAGACCTTCAGTGCACGCAAATCGGGTACACAAAATTTGACGACCCATGCGCCAGGCCACGCTCAATCACCGGCCGGTCCGGCTTCCCGCCGGGAATTAATCATATTATTCTGGCGCACTGCCCATCATGATTGAGGGGGGATTGATGGAACATGTCACTGATTCACGCGCCCGTGCGGATGAGGCGGTTGCGCAACCGTCGATCATTCCGTTTGCCCTGATCGTTGCCCTGTTCTTTCTGTGGGGCATGGCGAACAACCTCAATGACATCCTGATCGCCCAGTTCAAGAAGGCCTTTACCCTCTCCGATTTCCGTGCCGGCCTGGTGCAAAGCGCGTTCTACCTGGGTTACTTCCTGCTGGCCATGCCTGCTGGCATGTTCACCCGGCGCTTTGGGTTCAAGGGTGCCGTAGTCGTCGGCCTGTTGTTGTATGCCTGCGGCGCGTTTCTGTTCTGGCCCGCCGCCGAATTGCGCACCTACGGTTTTTTTCTGCTCGCGCTGTTCGTCCTCGCCAGTGGACTTGCGTTCCTGGAAACCTCAGCGAACCCGTTTGCCACCGTACTGGGTCCACCGGAAACGGCAGCCCAGCGACTGAACCTGGCCCAGGCCTTCAACCCC
>Ga0068858_100002194_pt1 | contig 19765 bp, 13 predicted proteins | sample KBSSwiS12_FD_66589 | JGI IMG/M metagenome (GOLD analysis project Ga0068858, IMG submission 66589) | Switchgrass rhizosphere microbial communities from Kellogg Biological Station, Michigan, USA - KBS Switchgrass S1-2 | ecosystem: Host-associated > Plants > Roots > Rhizosphere > Soil ...
GGCAAGTCTACCGGGCCTCCGGCCCAGCAAGGGCCTCGGCCCCCTGTAGTTCACTTGAGCCGTTTACCCGGCGCTTTTCGCATGCCGGGGTATGAGCACACATCATCCACTACCGTCGTCCCTTTCGTTCGGGGAAGCTCGCCGCGCCACGACCAGCCTGCTGGGAGGCATAGAAAAGCGATGTCTCGTGTGGATCGCGGGGCGCCTTCCGCGCTGGATCAACTCCGACCATCTGACCGCGATTGCCCTGTGCGCGATGGCCGGCGTAGGCGGCTCCTTCTGGGCAGCGCGCTTCAACCGCCTCTGGCTCTTCGGGGTCGTTGCCGGCCTCGGGCTGAACTGGTTTGGCGACAGCCTCGACGGCACGCTTGCGCGCGTCCGACAGCAGCAGCGTCCGCGCTACGGCTTCTACGTCGATCACGTGGTCGACTGCTTCGGTGTTCTCTTCGTGTTCGGCGGGCTCGCTCTGTCGGGGTTCATGAACCCCTTCGTCGCGATGGGCCTGCTGATCGCATATCTCATGCTCTCGATCGACGTCTATCTGGCGACGTACTGTCTGACTGTCTTCCGATTGTCGTTCTGGGGAATCGGACCGACCGAGCTGCGGCTGCTTCTCGCGGCGGGCGCGCTGGCATTGAGGCGCGATCCCAGGGTCCACGTCCTCGGCGGATCCTTTCCGCTGTTCGACGTCGGCGGAGTGATCGCCATCGCGTCGATCGCGGTGACGTTGCTCTTCTCCGTCGCCGGAAACGTGCGCGCGCTCTATCGAGCGGAGCCGCTTTTGCGCGAGCGATCGCGCGTACCGACTGCTGACTCCGGACGCACGCTCGGCCGGCGCCTGGTCATCTTCTATCTCGTCGGTGCGATGGGAGTGGGCCTCCAACTCGGCGTTCTGTGGACCCTCACGGGAGCTGTCGGCCTCGGTTACCTGGCCGCGACGTTGATCGCGGTCGAAGTGACGATTCTGCACAACTTCCTGTGGCACGACTGGTGGACGTGGGCTGACCGGCCCGCGACTCTGAGCGCGGTCATGCGGCGGCTGTGGCGCTTCAATCTCACCACCGGCAGCCTCTCGATCGCCGGCAACATCGCCGTAACCGCTGCGCTCGTCCAGCTTGGCATGCACTATCTGGCCGCCAATGCAGTCGCCATCGCCGTGTGCTCCATCGCAACTTTCATCGTCAGCCACCGGCTGGTATTCGTGCCCGTAGCATGCGCGGTCGCCGGCGTCCTCGCAGTGCCCGCGCCCGTTCGTGCCGCGGAGCTGTCGCCAGCCGCCGTCGTGGCATTCGATCGCTATGTGCGCGCGACGGAGGCACGTCTGGACGACGAGCGGGCGGGCAAAGCCCCATTCCTGTGGGTGGACGGTTTATCGCCTGCCGCGCAGCACGGCGCGCAAACCCGCCTGCAGCGGGGAGAGGTGGTCGTGAGTCGTGTCCAAACCGCAGGGAACCTCCGGTTTCCGAACGCCGCGTGTCATCACTGGATCGCGACGACCCGCTTGACTCATACGCCGCTCCAGCGCGTCGTCGACCTGATGCAGGGCTACGACCGTTATCGGGAGGTGTATCAGCCCGCGATTCGACGGTCGCGAACGATCGCGCGCGACGGCGATCGTTTCACGATCGACTTGCAGCTGTTCATGAAACGGATCGTCAGCGTGACGTTGAACACGCGAGCCGACGTGTTCTACCTGCCGATCGCCCGAACGCGAATGCAGATCCGCAGCCGGAGCACGCGCATTGCCGAGGTCGAAAACCCCGGGGCCGCCGACGAGCGGGAGGCGCCGGTCGGCCACGACAATGGATTTCTGTGGCGGTTCAACAACTACTGCGCCCTCGACGAACGGACCGACGGCACCTATGTCCAGTGCGAGTCGGTGTCGCTCAGCCGGGACATTCCGCCTGGGCTCGGCTGGCTGATTGGGCCATTCGTGACCTCAGTTCCGCGCGACTCCCTCGAGTTCACGCTTGGGGCGATGCGCGCGGCCCTCAGATCCTGAGTGGAAGGTCATCCGCGGGGCTTTTCAGAATCCCGAAACACGGCCGCGGTCGTCGTCGGCTCGATCATGAACGTCGAGATACCCGCGGCGATGGCGACGGAGAAGAGCAGCGAGGCGACCTCGGAGTGGCTGTCGCGCGTTGCGATGGCAGTCAGCAGAAGCGAGACCGAGAACAGGATGTCGCTGGCCATCGTCCAGGGCCGGGCCCGGGCCCGCTGCGTCGGCAGTTCGGCCGGATACGCACGTGACGTAAACACGAGGTGCAGACGGACGACCGCCGTCATCACCGCCGCCGCCACGACGGCGAAGAAGAACACGCCGTTCCAAGGTGGGGGCAGCCAGACTCGTGCGCGCCAGGCCGGGTACACCATCACGCCGTAGACAACCGAGGTGACCAGCTGGTGGATCTCCCACCACGGCGTCGCTCGACCGTCGGTTGATGGCGAAATGGACATCCCGGCGAGCGGAAGCGATTCGGTATCCTGCGCGAGCTCTTCGGGCGAAAGCTGCCGTTGCAGTCGCTCGAGGGCGCCGACGAGCGTCTGCGTGGACGGATACCGCTCGACGGGATCTTTGCGCAGGCACGTCGCAACGATCCGATCGAGACCGGCAGACCCGGTCGAGCAGGCCTGCGAGAGCGGTGGCGGATTGACCTCGAGTATCCGCGCGATCGTCGCGGTCGCCGAGTCGGCCTCGAACGGGTTGGTGCCCGACGCCATCTCGTACACAAGAAGGCCGAGCGCGAACTGATCGGTCCGGAAGTCCACCGCGTCGCGGTGGATCTGTTCGGGCGCCATGTACGCCGGCGTGCCGACCATCGCGCCGGCTCCGGTCAACCGTGGACCCGAAAAGCTCTCGATTCGGGCGACACCGAAATCGAGGATCTTGATCACCCCGGCCGCGCTTTTCACGACGTTTTCAGGCTTCACGTCGCGATGAACGATCCCTTGAGCGTGAGCGGCGGCCAGGGCGCGGGCCACCTGCGTCGCGACATCGACAACCTCCGCGAGCCGCAGCGGCCCCTGTTCGATGAGCGCCCGGAGCGTCGGACCGGGAACGTATTCGGACGCCAGATACAATTCGTCGTCGATTTCTTCCAGCGCGTATACGGTGGCGATTCCTGGGTGCGACAATGCTGCTGCCGCGCGCGCTTCGTGGCGCAGCCGGTCCCGGTGCGCGGCATCGGACCTCATGCCGGGACCGAGGGCTTTCAACGCGACGCGCCGCGAAAGCCGGGTGTCGTCCGCCAGATATACGACGCCCATGCCGCCGCGCCCGATCTCGTGACGGATGATGTACGGCCCGAGAGCGGTGCCGGAGAGGCGACGCTCTTCTACGTCCGCAAAGAGATGCGCTGTGACTTCGTGGGCCGGTGATTCGATGAAGTCGGCGGCGCCGTCGTGCGCAGCCAACAACGACCCGACCTCGCGCCGGAGCTCAGGGTCTCCCGCGCATGCATCGTCGAGAAAGGCGCCGCGATCGAGAGCAGAGCGTTTCAGCGCCGCGTCGAAAATATCCCGGACCCGTGCCCACCGTTCCGGCGTCACGCGCGACGCTCCACTCCGAGTTCGCGCGCCAGCCACGCCTTGGCCAGTGTCCAGCGACGCTTGACCGTGGCGGGCGAGAGTCCGACGGCTTCAGCGGTCTCTTCGATCGACAACCCTCCGAAAAACCGCACTTCGACCACTCGCGCCAGCTCCGGATCGAAGGCCTCGAGGCGGGTCAGCGCTTCATCGAGCGCTTCGAGGTCGAGGGATTGCGCCTCGACGGCGACAAGTCCAGGGTCGAGCGTGACCCGGATGCGGCTGCCGCCACGTTTGGCCGCGCCGCGGGTGCGCGCCCGCTCGATGAGAATCTGACGCATCGATCGCGCGGCGATGCCGAAAAAGTGCGCCCGGTTCTGCCACGAGAGATTCGAGTCCTGGAGGAGACGAAGGTACACGTCGTGAACGAGGGCCGTCGCCTGGAGCGTCTGGCCCGGCCGCTCGCGCCGCAGGTAGCGCGCCGCCAGCCGCCGAAGCTCGTCGTAAACCAGCGGCACCAGCGCCGCGAGCGCCTGCTCGTCGCCCCGGCAGGCGCCGTCGACGAGACCGGCGACATCGGCGGAGGAGTGCGGCACAGCGCTGCCTCCTACTTCTTTGTCAGCGTGCGAAAGTGCACCTCGGCGTAGGCAACGCCGCCCGTGTCATCCAGGTTGAGGTCGAAATCGTAGCCCTCTTCTTCAAGCTTGCGGCGAACGTACTCGACCACTCGCAAGGCCAACGGACTCAGTTGGTCCTTGGTTTTGTCCGGCTCGGCCAATAACGTCACCCACGCGTCTCGTTGGCCGCGGGCAGGCTTTTTCGCCACCTGGAAGCCGTTTCGACACTTCGCAAGCACGTAGTCCTTGAGTTCCTGTTCCGGGCGCCCTTTGACACGGTCCCAGGATTCCACCCATTTCCGGGTTCTCGCGAGCATGTGCTGTTAAGAAGTATTACATGCAGGCTGGTCAGCGAGTCCAGTGGTGCGCAATTTCGAACGCCGCTAGTGCGTCCCTATCTGCGCAAACCGCTTGAAGAAGCTCGAGTCGTTCCATCTCGGTCGATCGGTCCGGTTGGCGATGCGAACGGCCAGGTTGGCGATCACGTCGACATATCTGCCGGCCGAGGAGAGATCGATCGGCTGATTGAGATCGTCCGAGGGCGCATGGTACCGCTCGGCGGTCCATTTTCGCGCGATCTCGGCCTCGGGACTACCTTCGCCGTAGCCGACCTTCATCGCCAGCGCCGGGATGCCGGCCTTGACGAAGCTGTACTGATCGCTGCGCGCAAACCGGTTGCGCTGCGGTTCGGGATCACCCTGCACCGCCAATCCGAGCTCCTTCGCCGTCGCGCGGACGTCGTTGCCAAGATCGGACTCGTCGAGGCCGAGCACCATCAGCGTCCTCAGCGGAAACAGCGGCAGAAACATGTCGGAGTTCACGTTGGCGACAATGCGATCGCGGGGAACGGTGGGGTGTGCGGCAAAGTAGCGCGACCCGAGCTCGCCTTTCTCTTCGCCGGTGAACGCCACGAACAGGATCGACCGCGCCGGCTTCGCGCCGGTCTCGTGAAGCATCGTCGCGACTTCGAGCATCGCCGCGACGCCGGAGGCATTGTCCATCGCGCCGTTGTAGATCGTGTCCCCCTTGATGGCGCCACCAATGCCGAGGTGATCCAGGTGCGCGGACACGACGACGTACTCACCGCGGCGCGCCGGATCGGAGCCCCGCATGATGCCAACGACGTTCGGGGATTCCAGCGCCGCGCGGTCGGCGGCGGTCGTCGCCTTCAACCGCGCAGGGAGCGCGAAGGCGGGCATCGGCTGGCCGGCGTCGGCAAGGGCCAGTAGATCCGCAAATGTATGCCCGGATCCCGCGAACAGCTTGTCCGCATGCGCGGGATTCCACGTCACCGAGAGTCGCTGGCCGGGGCCGTCCTGCAGCGACGGGTCGGCAAGCGACATCGCCGGCTGAAGCCGCGCCAATGTCGATCGGACCCAGGGAACGTCCATGTTCTTCGGGTTCGCAATACTGACGGTCCCGACCGCGCCGGCCGCGCGATACTCGCGCCAACGTTCAGCCGCCGCTCCGAAATGCGCCTGTAGCGTTTCTGGCAGCGATCTCGGTGTCGCGTTGACGTACACGACGAGGGCGCCTTTCAGGCTGATGCCGTCGAAATCGTGGATTCCGTGCTCAGGAATGTTCAGGCCGTAGCCGACGAAGACCAACGGCGCATCGACCGACGCCGCGGGATCGATGCGCATGCTGATGTTGGCGTCTTCGCCCAGCGACAGCTGATCGACGGTCCCGCTGCGCACGAGGGCGAGGCTCGAATCGGCCTCGACGATGCGGCGCGTCGTAAAGGCGACGGGTTGGATGTATCCGTCAGTGCCCGCCGGTTCGAGGCCGGCTTTCTGGAACACGCCGGCCACATACATGGCCGCGCGCTGGTATCCCTGGCTGCCGGTATTGCGCCCCTCCATGCCGTCGTTCGCGAGTGCCTCGACATGAGACCACCAGCGTTTCTCGTCGGCCCGCAGACCGATCGCGATCGACAGCATCGCGGCGACCGCCAGCATCACTCGGTGCATGGCTAGACCCTCCAGAGGGTGAAGGATTCCTTGAAATCCCGAAGCTTGACTGAATAGGTCAGTTTCGGGCTCGCAGGTGAACTATAGCGGGCCGAGGCCCGTTAGAATAGCGCGCCTGATGCTCGTTGTGCTGTTCTTGACGTTTGCGCTCGGCGGCACTCCCGCCGGCGCCCAGCCGATCGACGCCGCCGCTCGCGCCGGGTCTCCGCCCGCGACCTCCGCCGACGAGACGGCCCCGGTGGCTGTGCCCGAGCCGAGCGAGCAGGCGATGCAGTATTACCGCAGCGGCAACGTGCTGTGGCTCGTCGAGCAGGCATGGTCGATCGCGGTGCTTGTGGTTCTTCTCGCGACTGGCTTCTCGGCCAGGATGCGAAACGTCGCGCGGCGGTTCGGACGATATTGGTTCTTCACAGTCGTCATCTACTTCATCCTCTTTACGATGTTGACGACAGTCATCGACTTGCCGCTCAGTTACTACGGCGAGTACGTCCGCCAGCACGCGTACGGGCTGTCGAACCAGACGTTTGCCAAATGGTTCGGCGACACGCTCAAATCGCTCGGCGTCGCCTGTCTCGTCGGGTCGCTGCTGCTGTGGATACCGTATCTGCTTCTCCGGAAGAGCCCGAAGCGCTGGTGGCTCTATAGCGCGGTCGCGCTCGCGCCGTTCATCGTGCTGGCGAACCTGGTCGCGCCGATCTGGATTGCGCCCCTTTTCAACAAGTTCGAGCCGATGCACGACAAGGCGCTCGAGGCGAAGATCCTTGCGCTGGCGGATCGCGCCGGCATCGAGGGCAGCCGGGTGTACGAAGTCGACAAAAGCGTCGACACGAAGACGCTCAACGCGTACGTCGCCGGCGTCTTTGGAACCAAGCGGATCGTGCTCTGGGACACGATCATCAAACGCATGACGGATCGCGAGCTGCTGTTCGTGATGGGACACGAGATGGGCCACTACGTGCTCGGGCATGTCTGGCTGGGTGTCGCGTTCACGATACTGCTGATGCTCGGTTCCTTCTACGTCGCGTACCGTACGGCGGGGGCCGTGCTCGCGCGCTTCGGCGGCCGCTTCGGGTTCACGGACCTCGCGGACGTCGCGTCGCTGCCGCTCCTGCTGTTGCTGTTCAGCGGATTCGGCCTCACGATCACGCCGATCGAGCTCGCGTTCACCCGTCACATGGAACACGAAGCGGACCGTTTCGGACTGGAAATCACCAGGGCCAGCCACAGCGCCGGGACCGCATTCGTCAAGCTTCAGGAGGACGCACTCGCAAATCCCCGCCCGGGGCTGCTGTTCAAGATCTGGCGGGAGAGCCACCCGCCGCTCGGCGAGCGCATTGATTTCGTGAACGCCTACCATCCCTGGACCAGCGGCCAGCCCCTGGCGTACGGAGATCGGTTCAAACCCTGAGACGTCGGCTGTCGATGACGACAGCATCCACTCTTTTGGTACTTAGCTCCCCGGATGGTATTCGCGCTCGGTGTGCCCCTTGAGCTGCGCGGGATAGAAGTACACGTCGCGAAGGTCGCCGGTGCTGTAGCGCTTCGCCTGGTCGTTGAAGTGCGGTGACGAGGGATTGCCGCTCTCGCCGCCCGCCGTGACGGCTTTCGCTCGCACTTTCGGACCGAACTCGACCACAGCGACGAAGCTGTTACCGCTTGTGCCGTAAATCTTCTTCGAGCCGCGATACGAGCGCGCACCGAAGGAGGCCAGTGAGCCCCAGGTCGCAGACGTGAACCCCACCGGGATGCTCGGTTCCGCGTCGCTGAACGGATGCACGATGTCGTCGGTCAGCCGCTGGAAGCGATTGACGTCGCCCCACGGCGTCTGCCACGTCCCGAAGTCGGCCGCCAGCTTGTCCGACGCGGCAGCGAGCGATTGCAGCAGTTGCTCCGCCGGCGCTCGGGTGGCGATGTACTCGTCGTTGGAGACGCCCGCCTGCCTCGCGGCGACGCCCACGCGCTGCTGAACCTCGTCGCCCCAGAACACCGCAAGCGACGTCGGAACCGACGTCGCGGCCCACCGCAGGTCCCACGAGCGGAGGAGTGCAATCTCGTCGGACACTTTCGCCTTGAGAGGATTCGTCGCAGGCGTCGCGTCCCACGCCTTGATCAAGGCCGGGATCGGCTTCTCGAACCAGGTGAGATAGCTGTCGTAGGCGGCCGCGATCAAGCCGTCCATCGTGAAATCCTTTTTGCTCTGAAGGACTCTGATGGCGTGTAACCCGCGCGCGGACTCGCCGCCAGTTTCCACGTACGCCGGATAGTCCGCTTTCTTCGGGCTGCTCGTCCCCGCCGCCGACCACGGCGAGTTGTTCGAGTTGTAGAGCCAGCCACTGGCAGGGTTCAGAAGCCTGGGCGACTCGTCCACAGACAGCAAAGAACCCCAGGCCGTTGCCGGATCGCTGCCGTCCACCGGTCTGGTCCAGTCGAACCTCGGATCGCGTTTCGGAATGAAGTTGCCGTGGAAATAAGCAATGTTGCCGGACGCATCGGCGAAGATCGTGTTGTTCGACGAGTTCGTGTGCAACTCCATCGTCTGCTTGAACGTCTTGTAGTCCTTCGCTTTGGTGCGCGAGTACGACTGCGTCAGCGCCTTCACCGGCTCCTGCATCAAAGCGATCGCCACCCACTTGCCGTTGGCTGAGCGGACGATCGGTCCGTGCGATGTGCGGTAGATGGTGAACGTCTTCTCAGCCAGGCCCGTGGCGATCGTGTACGGGACCTTGATGACGGACGCGGTGAGCGGACGCTCTTCACTGCCGTACTTGTAGTAGAACCGGTCGCCCTTCTTGACCACTGTTTCGAGATACTCGTCCACCGCGTCCACGCCGCTCGACGTGTGCATCCAGCCCGCGTGTTCATTGAATCCCTGATAGATGAAGAACTGACCCCACGTCGCGGCGCCGTACGCGTTGAGGCCCTCGTCGCTCGTCATCTGTAACTCAGACCTGAAGAAGAACGACGTGTGCGGATTGATCAACAGAAGCGCGTGATGCGCAGTCGTATTCGATGGCGCGATGGCGATGCCGTTCGATCCCGAGGGCTCGGTGGGCAGGCCGCTGTCCTCAACCACGGGCTCGGCTGGACCCGCGGGGGCGACAGTGGCTGGCCCGTTCCCGTAGAAGGTCTGGAGTTGCTTCAGATTCACCCGCTCGATGTCGCCACCGATGCTGCCCTCGCTGAACGTGAGCGCCATCCACGGCTCGAATCGCTTGATGACCCTCGGCGTTACTTCCGGATGCTTCGCGAGGTAGAAATTCAAGCCGTCCGCCCACGCGTTCATGAGGGACTTCAACCACGCCGGACTCGACGTGTACTGCGCCTTGATGGCGTCCGGGTCGATGAAGAGCTTCATGCGCAGATCGCGCCACACTTCGGCTTCGCCCTCGGCTTCCGCGAGCCGGCCCATGGCATTGATGAAGTTGGTCTCCACGCGGTTGAAGTCGTCCTCGGCCTGCGCGTACACCATGCCGAACACGGCATCGGCGTCAGTCTTGCCGTGGACGTGCGCGATGCCCCAATCGTCGCGCACGATCGTGACGCTCCTGGCTCGTTGCTCCCACCGCCCGAGCTCTGCTTGACTGCGCGTGACCTGCGGAGCGAGCGAAACGAGCGCGACAGAAAGAACGAAAATCAGCTTCTTCACTGCGGCTCACATTTTCTTGAAAATACTTTTGGGCAAGCGCACATGGACGCCGTGGTTCGGTCTGTCGACGAGCTGCGTAACGGCGACGTTGCCGGCGAGGCTGACGAGCTGATACGCCTGATGCTTGCTCATCTTTTTCGTACTCGCGATGAAATCCACCATTTCTTGAACGGCGATCGTCGTTGCTTTCGCGAGATCCGGATCGAAGCCCATGCTGATGAAATCAGTTGACGTCTCAGCGCGCGGGTAGTTAAGCGGCATACTCTTCCGAACGGTGAGCTGCAGCCGTCCGCGGAGTGACGTTTCGATCGCGGTCTGGTCCACCTCGCCATCGCCCTGGGCAGCGTGGCCATCGCCGATCTCGAAGAGCGCGCCCGGCACGAACACGGGGATGTAGACCGTGCTCCCGGCGACCAGTTCCTTGTTGTCCATGTTACCGGCGTGCCGGCCGGGTGGGTTGCTGCTCACGCGGCCGAGCGCCGGCGCCGGCGCGACACCCATGCTGCCGTAGAACGGCCTGAGCGGAATGATGATGCCCGGAAGGAATTCGGAGGTCATGTTCTTCCGTTCGAGCTTCAGGATCTTCGACGGCGTCCCGCGCTCGCAGTTCTCCGGCACGAACCCGCTGCAGCCGTTGTAGCCGTAATCGATCGGCAAGTCGATCGAAAGGATTTTCACTTCAAGGGCGTCGCCCGGCTCGGCGCCATCCACGTAGACGGGTCCGGTGAGGATGTGCCCGCCGGGCCCGCGGCGTTCGCCGGTCACCTCGGCCACGATCGACTTCAGCGACGCCTGGATCTTCCCGTCGGGTACTCCTGCCCGCGCGAGGCCCTCGGGGGTATTCGTGAGCAGCGTGTCGACGTCGATGATGTCGCCCGACGCGATGCGAAGCACCGGCTTCGCCTCGGCCCAGTAGTAGCCGACGGCCACGGTGCCGGGCGTGGCTTCGAGGCGATGCGTGTTCTGCGCCCGGGTCTGCGTCTGTCCAGTGAACGCCGCGGCGAACGGCAGAGTGGCGAAGGCGAGCAGCGCAGCGTGTTTCTTCATGACGCCATCAGCTCCAGACAGTTCACAGGACACGCGGGCGTGTCTCCAGAGGGCCGATTATCCGTCGCGCGATGACCTGGTCAACGGGAGTCCGGCTGACGGGCACCGCGAACGGCTATCGTCGCAGGAACATCGCCACGAGCTGACTTCTGAATTTCTGCGTTTGTGCCTGCCGCAAGGTGTTTCTGTCGGCCACTGACGGGGTGGTGACGAGCAGCGTCATGCTGCCCATTTCGTCGAACGATCCCAAGCCCCACCTGACGGCCTTGGGCGGCAGGCTCGGATTCCTGATGTTCGAAGCCGAGTTATCGTACGAAATCTCAACGTCGATGCGTGTGCCTCTTGGCAGCGTCAACGGCGACTTGTAGAAATAGGAGTCCTGCCACCCGAAGTCCCAGTCGCTGATCCACAGCAGTCCCTTGACCGCCCCATCGGGGAGCGTCGCGGTCATCTTCATCTCTTTCGCAAGGTAATGCGCGTGGCCTCGCGCGCCGAACGCCTCGACGTCCACGGGAAGCTCGAACGAGTCCCTGATCACGTACCGGTGCTCGTTGGCTGGAATGTCGATCCCCATCGCAAAGCCGAACTGCGGCGGCACCTGCACCGACATGAGGGACTTTGCCGGACGCTCTTTCGCGAAGTAAATCGCGAGCTTTCCGCGCTCGTGCTCGACCTTTCCAGACGGATGCAGATGCAGCTGCACGACGACGTTCGTGTGCGCCGGAAGCGGTTGCGCGATTCCGTCGGGGAAAAACCGGGGCGTCATCCCCGGCACCCAGCCACCAATACCTCCCGCACGATCGGCCCCGCCCGCTCGACCGCCGCCACCAGGTCCGCCCCGACCACGGCCGCGCAGTCCAGCGAGAAGTCCGGCGCCCAATCCGGGCAGCGCATCGTCGCTCCCGATCGTGCCGGAATCCTCCGACGCGCTGAGGAAGAACAGCGCGTGATGAACAACCTTGCGAGCGCTCGGCTCGAAATCGACGGCCGTGATCCATCGGTCTTCAGGAAGGTCCAGCGGCAGCACGATGTTGCGATACAGATCAGGACCGTCGGCGGGAACGATGATCTCGCGCGAGAACGCCAGTTCCGCGTCGGGTTTTCCCAGGGACCATCCGTCGGCGAACACCGGCGGCTTCGGCGCCGTCGCCAGGTCGCCGGCAGGCATCCCCGCGTCCACCCACGCGTTCAGCGTCGCCAGGTCGATGGTTGACAGGCGCCGGTCGTCACGGAATTCCGGAAAGTTCGGCGCCGCGGTCGCGTGCCATGGGGGCATATAACCGCGCGCTGTGGCGGTCACGACCTGTCGGCCGCGCTTCTTGACGTCGTCATACGAGAGCAGTGAAAAGGGCGCGGACTGGCCCGGTCGATGGCAGACGACGCAATGGTCGTTGACGATCGGCGCGATGTCGCGCGCAAAGGTCGGCGCACCTGAAACGCTGCTGGGCGTGGCGGTCTGTGCAGAAGCGGTGGCAGCGTCAAGCGTGAAGGCTCGCGCCACGCTGGCGGCGCCGCTGGTTCGCTGGACACCAGCCGTGGCCCCGACCTCCAGGCCGGCCGTGGCGAGGAACAACGTCGCAATCATCGTCCATCGAGCGCGCTCGATCATGGTTGTTGAATGAAACAACCGACAGCTTCGGTTTCCGACGGTGCGATCGGCCTTCCGCTGAGCGCCGCGTCGAGTGCCAGCCGAAGATCCTGACGCGTCGGCGTGCGCCGCGATCGACCGATGTCGATATACAGATCGTCGATTCGGCCCCTGTAAGCGCGGCCGGCGCTTGAATAGATCGCCGCTTCCGGCGTGACACGCGGTCCGACAGCTCGCACGAGAGCATGCGCGCGATCGATGATGGCCGGCACCAGAGCGCCAAACCCGAACTCCTGTCGGTGGCGCATCACCGCTTTCACGTCAGGAGCATCAGGATAGACGGCAAAGCAGCGCACGCCACGCGACTGGTAGTCGCTGCACACCCGCTGAATTTCCGGAGCGTAACGGTTCGAAACAGGGCAGTCGGAAGAGATGAAGAAGAGCAGATCGAGCTGACCGCGAGCGGGCGAGAGCAGCGTCCACGGCTTGCCGTCGACATCGCGGACAGCGAGCGGCGTGACTGAAAGCGCAGCGAGCAGGAGCAGAGCAGTCATCATCAACCACACCTTCGAGCCCTACCAACCACTGCCGGCGGTCAGCGACCGTCAGCCAGCATGGCCACCGCCGCGCGGGTAACGTCGTCGAGCCCGGCGCCCCCCTCGCGGTAATGCGCGACGATCTGTCGGCGCATGCGCGGATCCCAGAAGCGCGTCAGGTGACTCGCCACATTCTTCGCCGCTTCGCGCTTGTCGGGTTCAGCAGCCCAGAACGCGCCGATGTCGTTCGCCATGGAAACAAGGCGTTCAGCTCTCATACATGGGAACCACGACCTTCAACGCGGAGACCGCAGAGCGCGCAGAGTCTTTGGAAAGACCCTCTGCAGTCCGGGCGGACTCTGCGTCAATCGTCGTCGTGGTCATGTGCGCGTGGTCAAAACGCCCTTCAAACAGAAACTCTGCGGCCTCTGCGTTGATCGTCGTCACGCGTGCGTGGCCTGGCGTCCTTTCAGAAGCCCAATCTGCTCGTCGGTGAACTCGCGATGGCGCTTCTGCCACGCGGACGGCTCGTTCACCCGCACGATCTCGACGGCCGTCACCTTGTACTCCGGACAATTGGTGGCCCAGTCGGAGTTCTCCGTGGTCACGACGTTGGCCCCCGATTCCGGGAAATGGAACGTCGTGTAGACGACGCCGGGCCGGACGCGGTCGGTCACGTCGGCCGGCAGGACGATGTCGCCCGACCGGCTCGTCAGGCCCACCATGTCGCCTTGCTTGATGCCGCGGACTTCCGCATCGTGCGGATGAATCTCCAGAACGTCGGCGGCCGCCCACGTGATGTTCGCCGTGCGGCGGGTCTGAGCCCCGACGTTGTATTGGCTGAGAATCCGGCCGGTCGTCAACAGGAGCGGATACTTTCGCGTCGCGCGCTCGTTCGTCGGCACGTACTCCGTCACGAAGAACTTGCCCTTGCCGCGCACGAAATGGTCCACGTGCATCGTCGGCGTCCCCTCAGGTGCCTGGTCGGTGCATGGCCACTGGATGCTGCCGAGGCGATCGAGCTTCTCATAGCTGAACCCCGCGAAGGTCGGGGTGAGCCGCGCGATCTCGTCCATGATCTCTGACGGGTGCCGATACTGCATCGGATACCCGAGCGCACTGGACAGGAGCATCGTCACTTCCCAATCCTGGAAGCCGGCGCGCGGTTCCATCACCTTGCGGACGCGGGAGACGCGGCGCTCCGCATTCGTGAATGTGCCGTCTTTCTCGAGAAACGACGAACCGGGCAGGAAGACGTGAGCATACTTGGCGGTCTCGTTCAGGAAGAGATCCTGAATCACGACGCATTCCATCGCGGCAAAGGCCGCCGTGACGTGCTGCGTATCGGGGTCGGACTGGGCAGGATCCTCGCCCTGGATATACATGCCCTTGAAGCTGCCGTCGAGCGCCGCCTCGAACATGTTGGGAATCCGAAGCCCCGGTTCCGATTGAAGCGGTACGCCCCACGCAGTCTCGAACATCGCACGAACCGTCGCATCTCCGACGTGACGATAGCCGCTGAACTCGTGCGGGAAGGATCCCATGTCGCAGGAGCCCTGCACGTTGTTCTGACCGCGGAGCGGATTGACCCCGACGCCTTCGCGTCCGAGGTTCCCGGTGGCCATCGCCAGATTCGCGATCGACATCACCATCGTGGAACCCTGGCTGTGCTCGGTGACGCCGAGGCCGTAATAGATCGCGCCATTGCCGGCGGTCGCGTAGAGACGCGCGGCCTGTCGCACGAGATCCGGGGCGACTCCAGTCGACGCCGCCGTGTTTTCCGGCGAATTCTTCGGGTCGGCCACGAACGTCTTCCACTTCGCGTACGAGTCGGCCTCGCAGCGATCCGCCACGTACTGCTCTTTGGTGAGCCCCTCGGTGACGATCACGTGCGCAATCGCGTTGAACATCGCGACGTTGGTCCCCGGGCGAAGCTGAAGGTGGTACTCGGCTTCGATATGGGGCGTGCGCACGAGAGCGATTTCGCGCGGGTCGATCACGATGAGCTTCGCACCCTGACGAAGCCGGCGCTTCAGTTGCGAGGCGAAGACCGGATGCCCCTCCGTCGGGTTCGCGCCGACGATGAGGACCACGTCCGCCTTCATGACCGAGTCGAACGCCTGCGTACCGGCCGATTCGCCAATCGTGCTCTTCAAACCGTAGCCGGTGGGGGAGTGGCACACCCGCGCGCAGGTGTCGACGTTGTTGTTCCCGAAGGCGGCACGCACCAGCTTCTGCACCAGGAACGTCTCTTCGTTCGTGCAGCGCGACGACGTGATGCCGCCGATCGAATCCTGGCCGTATTTCGCCTGGATGCGTCGGAATTCTGTGGCTGCGTATGAGATCGCTTCGTCCCAGCTCACCGGCCGCCACGGTTCGTGAATGGTCGCGCGAATCATCGGTGTCGTCACGCGGTCGGGATGCGTGGCGTATCCGAACGCGAAGCGCCCTTTCACGCACGAATGCCCGTGGTTCGCGTGGCCGTTGCGGTCGGGCACCATGCGCACGACCGTCTGGTCCTTCACTTCCACCTTGAACGAGCAGCCGACGCCGCAGTACGCGCACGTAGTCGTCACGGCGCGTTCCGGGCGGCCGAGCTGAATCAGCGTCTTCTCCGTCAGCGCGACGGTCGGGCAGGCTTCCACGCACGCGCCGCACGAGACGCACTCGGAGGCGAGGAACGGTTCGTTCTGGCTCGCGGAAACCTTCGACTGGAACCCGCGGCCCTGAATCGTCAGTGCGAACGTCCCCTGCGTTTCCTCGCACGCCCGCACGCAGCGCGAGCACGCGATACACATCGTCTGGTCGAACGTGAAGTACGGATTGCTGGTGTCTTTCGGAAGGTTCTGATGGCCGGCCCCGGACAGTCCATAGCGTGTATCGGTGATGTCGAGCTCTTCGGCCATGTTCTGGAGCTCGCAATGGCCATTGGCGGGACACGACACGCAGTCGAGCGGATGGTCCGAAATGTACAGCTCCATCACGCCACGGCGCAGTTGCCTGAGGCGCGGGCTCTCGGTGCGCACCTTCAGGCCGTCGGCGGCGAAGGTCGTGCATGACGCCGGGTAGCCTTTGCGGCCTTCGATCTCCACCAGGCAGAGGCGGCACGAACCGAACGCCTTCAACGAATCAGTGGCGCACAGCTTCGGGATCTGCCGGCCCACGGCAGCAGCGGCGCGCATGATTGAGCTGCCTTCAGGCACGGTGACAGACACGCCGTCGATCTCGAGCGTCACCGTCTTCTCGGATTCGACCTTGGGTGTGCCCTGGTCGATGTAGTCAGTGGAGTACATGTCCCTGCCTCGTCGCTGCCGACTACGTTCGGACGAAATCTTCCCTGAAGTGCTTGAGCGCGCTCTGGACAGGATTGGGAATCAGACCGCCCAGGCCGCAAAGTGAGCCGTTCACCATCGTATCGCACAATTCGTCGAGCAATGCCAGGTTGAGGTCGCGTTCCTCGCCCTTCAGCACGCGGTCGATGACCTCTGTTGCGCGCGTCGATCCGATGCGGCACGGCGTGCACTTACCGCACGATTCAATCGCGCAGAACTCCATCGCGTAGCGCGCCATCTGCGCCATATCGACGGTGTCGTCGAAGACAACCACGCCGCCATGGCCGACGACCGCGCCGATGCCGCCGAACGCTTCGTAGTCGAGCGGCGTGTCGAACTGCGACTCAGGCATGAACGTGCCGAGGGGGCCGCCCACCTGAACCGCGCGAATCGGCCTGCCGGACGCACTGCCGCCACCGTAGTCGTAGAGCAACTCGCGAAGCGTCAAGCCGAAAGCCTTCTCGACGAGACCGCCATGCTTGACGTTACCCGCGAGCTGGATCGCCAGCGTGCCGCGGGATCGGCCGACGCCGTAGTCGCGGTAGAACGCGCCCCCTTTGTCGAGAATGATCGGCACGCTTGCCAGTGAGATCACGTTGTTGACAATGGTCGGCTGGCCGAAGAGTCCCTTGATGGCGGGCAGCGGCGGCCGTGGCCGGACTTCGCCGCGCCTGCCCTCGAGGCTCTCCAGCATCGAGGTCTCTTCGCCGCAGATGTACGCGCCGGCGCCCAACCGCACTTCGAGATCGAACCGCTTGCCGCTGCCGAGAATGTTGTCGCCCAGGTAGCCGCGCTCGTAGGCCGTGGTGACCGCCGAGGTCAGCGCGCGGTTCGCGTGCGGGTACTCGATACGAAGATAGATGAAACCCTGGGTCGCGCCGACGGCCACCGCCGCAATCGTCATCCCTTCGATCAGGAGGAAGGGGTCGCCTTCCATCAGCATGCGATCGGCGAACGTACCGGAATCGCCTTCGTCGGCGTTGCAGGTGACGTATTTCTGATCCGCGGGGGCGTCGAGCACCGTCTTCCACTTGATGCCGGTAGGGAAGGCCGCACCGCCGCGGCCACGGAGTCCTGAATCGGTGACCTCCTGGACGATGGCTGCGGGAGTCATCTCGAGCGCCCGTTTGAGACCTTTGTAGCCATCGTGGGCCAGGTAGTCGTCGAGGCTGATGGGATCGGTGATTCCCACGCGCGCGAACGTCAACCGTTCCTGCCTGGCAAAGTACGGGATCGATTCGACCGGGCCAATCCGCAGTGCGTGCGCCCCGCCTTCCAGGAAATCTGCCTCGAAAAGGCCGGCGATGTCGTCGCGGGAGACCGGGCCGTACGCGACCCGCCCGGCCGCGGTCCCGACTTCGACAAGGGGCTCGAGCCAGCACATCCCACGGGTGCCGTTTCGTACGATACGAACCTCACGCCCGCGCCTCGCAGCTTCAACGGCGATCCCCTTCGCGACTTCCTCGGCACCAAGGGAAAGCGCGGCGGCGTCGCGCGGGACGTAGACCGTCACTGCGTCCAGCGTCCCGGTGGAACCAACGCCAGCCTCGGCGGGTCCGGTCTCCCCGCCCCGAGAGGCGGGCTGCGGGGCGTCGGTGGCCGAAAAACCGTTCCGGGAGACGATATCGTCGAAGCGCTCAGGCGTCACGCGGCCGTACAGCTCGCCGTCGATCATCATCGCCGGGGAGCAGGCGCAATTGCCGAGACAGTAGACGGGTTCCAAAGAGAATGCCCCGTCCGTCGTGGTCTCATGAAACCGCACACCCAGTTTCGACTTGGCGTGGGCCTCGAGGGCCTTCTGATTCATCGACTGACACGCCTCGGCGCGGCACAGGTGAATCGTGTGACGCCCGGGCGGTGAGTCGCGGAAGTAGTGATAGAAGCTGATGACGCCGTGCACTTCAGCGCGCGACAGGTTCAACCCGTCGGCGATGAGCGGAACGGCGGACTTGGGCACATAGCCCAGCGCATCCTGGACGCCGTGGAGAACCGGCAGCAGCGCGCCAGGCTTGTCTTTGAACCGCGACAGGCTCTCCGCAACGGCGGCCGTGACGCGCTCCTGGGCTTCGGAATCAAAGGTCATGGACAGAACAGTTTACACGATGCGTTCGCGTCGCCTGCGCACGTCCGGCTAAAGCGGGACACCACGTACATCGCGGCTGTAACGCATGTCTGGGCGGCTTGGGTACGTAGTGTCGCCTTCAGGCGGACCGTGGGGTGTCTTGCGATTCGACGATATGCGAGCGATTGACCGCGCTCAGGACCGCCGCCGCTCGAGCAAGCTCCAGAGAATCGTTCACGCCGACACCAAAGACGTCTGCGTCGTCTCCAGACCTGCGGACGACCACGAAGACGATGACCGATCCGTTCGGCGTCTTGCCCGTATGAAGTTCCTCGTGACTCACGATCGTCACGTCCTGGCCAGATTGCCGGTTCAGCGCCTCTACCACCCCCTGAACCGAACCGTCGTCGCAATCGCCCACATCGCGGCGCGAGAACGGGTGATCTCGATTCAGGTATTCGCACTGGAAGGCGTCCCAGATCTGACTGGGCGTCACCTCGACGCCGGTACGATCCGCGATCGCCTGTATCGTGCGGCCGAACTCGACCTGGAGATCATAGGGCATCGCAATGCCGTACTCCTGTTCGAGGACGAACGCGACGCCGCCCTTTCCTGATTGGCTGTTGACACGAACGATCGCCTCATAGGTACGGCCGATGTCGCGTGGATCCATTGCCAGGTAGGGCACGCGCCAGCTTCCGGACAATGGCTGAGCGGCAAAACCTTTGCGAATCGCGTCCTGATGTGAACCGGAAAATGCGGTGAACACCAGCGATCCCGCATACGGGTGTCTCGGATGGATCGGCAGGCGATTGCACTCTTCCACAGCGCGCGCGGTTCCTGGCAGGTCGGAAAAATCCAGACCCGGTGCGACGCCCTGCGAGTACAGGTTCAAGGCCATCGTCACGAGATCCACGTTGCCGGTGCGCTCGCCATTGCCGAAGAGCGTGCCCTCGACCCGCTCGGCGCCAGCCACGAGCGCCAGTTCTGCCGCCGCCACCGCAGTGCCGCGGTCGTTATGTGGATGAACGCTCAGAACGATCGAGCTTCGGCGCGCAAGGCGCCGGTCCATCCACTCGATGAGATCGGCGTAGATGTTCGGCGTCGAGAGCTCGACGGTCGCCGGAAGGTTGATGATGGCCTTGCGGTCGGGCGCCGGCTGCCAGACCTCGGTGACGGCGTCGCACACCTCGAGGGCGTAGTCGACTTCGGTGCCCGTGAAGCTTTCAGGAGAGTACTGGAACGTCCAATCGGTGCCGGGATACCGCGAAGCGCATTCCTGCACCCCCCGCGCTCCGTCGACGGCGATCGCCTTGACACCCTGTCTATCGGTCCGGAAGACGACCTCGCGCTGCAGCGTCGATGTGGAGTTGTAGACGTGCACGATGGCCCGGGGCACGCCCTCGAGCGCCTCGAAGGTCCGCTCGATCAGGTGCGCTCTG
>Ga0068858_100002214_pt1 | contig 19679 bp, 15 predicted proteins | sample KBSSwiS12_FD_66589 | JGI IMG/M metagenome (GOLD analysis project Ga0068858, IMG submission 66589) | Switchgrass rhizosphere microbial communities from Kellogg Biological Station, Michigan, USA - KBS Switchgrass S1-2 | ecosystem: Host-associated > Plants > Roots > Rhizosphere > Soil ...
GCGCACTCCTACGGCGCCGACGGCGCGGGCTCGGTCGCTTACCTGACGACCGGCGCTCCGGCCGGCTTCAGCTACGCGCTGCAGGGCAACGGGGATCTCTGGGTCATGCAGGGCGCCACGCACGTCCTGACCCTGACGGTCAACAGTTCGACCGGCGCCTACACGGTCTCGCAGGTCGCGCCGATCGTCCATGCCGCGGGCGGCGACGAGAACAACCAGCCGTTCACGATCAGCTATCGCGTGACCGACGGCGACGGCGACACGGTCGACGGCACGATCAGCGTCAATGTCGACGACGACACGCCGGTCGCGGGTATCGCCACCACCGGCCAGACGGTGAGCGTCGACGAATCAGCGGGCGTCCAGGTCGACTCCAACGACACGACCAGCGCTACGGTCATCGCGCTCTTCGCCGGCGTCGCCAACGCGGGTGTCGACCCGAACATGGCCGCGCAATATGCGCAGAATGCTTCGGCGATCGTCGCTCCGACCGGTTCGTCGGTTGGTGCCGACGCTCCGGGCACGACGGCGTTCAGCCTGAACGTCTCGGCAGCGGGCGTCGACTCCGGGCTCAACACCACCGACGGCCACGACATCCTCCTGTTCAAGGAAGGCAATCTGATCGTCGGCCGGGTGAGCGGCGGCGCTGACGACGGCAAGGCGGCGTTCGCGATCTCGATCAACTCGTCGACCGGCGTGATCAGCATGGTCGAGTATCTCTCGATCCAGCATCCGAACACGGCGAATCCCGACGACTCGGTGTCGATCGCCAACGGCGCGGTCCTTGCGACCGTGACCGTGACCGACGCCGACAGCGACTCCGCCACTCAGTCGGTGGCCATCGGCAGCCAGCTGCAGTTCCAGGACTCGGGGCCGATCATGACCGGGGCGTCGAACATCAACATCCAGAACAGCGGCGATGTCGCCAACAGCGGCACGTTCGCGTTCAACCTGGGTGCGGACGGGGCGCCGACCAACAATGACGTGATCAGCATCGGCGCGAGCAGCGCGACGGTCAACGGGGTCGCGGTCACGAACTATGTGCTCACTCCGGGCGTCGAGGATGCGACGACGGCGAGCTATACGTTCAGCTTCGACTATGACGCGGGCACCGGCGGCACCGTTCACGAAACGGGTACGCTGACCTTCAACAAGGCCGCCGGCACCTACACGATCGATCTCGACAACCCAATCTCGGGCATCAGCATCCTCTCGACCGGCACTGCCGATGCGGGCGACTTCGTCAGCTATCAGGTGCCTTCGGGCGGCAGCGGCGCTCCGGAAGTGACGGTTGCCGCACTCGACACTGACTTCTTCGTTCAGTTCTCGGGTGTTGCCGAGCCGGGTTCGGGAACGGGCGCGAACAACCTGTTTACGACGCAGGGTTCGGCCAATGACTTCAATCCGGTGACGACGAACAACTTCGGCAATCTGGAGCTGTTCACCCAGGCCATGAGCACCGTGCAGATCTCAAATACGGCCGCGGGTGTCGCAGGCAACACAATCCAGGGCGGTGAGGTCCTCGACTTCAATCTCTACGCCACGGACCCGGGCGGAACGCTTGGCGGTGTGCCGACGACCAGCTCGACGTCGATGTTCATCCAGCTCGACGGCATCGGCGGCTCGGAAGACATGATTGTCGTCCTCAAGCTCTACGATACGTCCACGGGCCAATATACGACCCAGGCGATCATGGTGCAGAACGCCGACATCATCACGAGCAACGCCACGCTCGCCGGAACTCCGTATGCGGGTATTGTCCTCGACAACAATGACGGCCTGGTCGTCATCGAGGCCAACGATTACCAGAACGGCAATACCAACCTCGTGATCGTCGGGGCGCAGATCGCCGGTTCCGACGAGGGCATTATCGGGACGGCCACGAACCTCAACGGCGCGATTGGGGACTCGGGCGGCAGCAGCGGTACGCAGGCGTTCTCAACCGATGTCAGCGATGCGCCGTTCAAGATCACGTCGATCGGGTTCCTCACGACGACGACAACCGACCAGGACGCCCACCTGACATTCGACGTCACGGTGACGGACGGCGACGGCGACTCGATCACCCAGACGATCACCGCGGACATCACCGCCGCGGCCGACTCGTCGACTCCGATCTCGCTAAGCTCGGGGGTGACGACGGTTGCTGCTGCTCCGCTCACCACCAAGAGCACCGCGACGGCCAGCGACGCCTACCCGACCACGCACCAGTCGACCGAGCAGACCACGACCAACAGCAACGCTGTGCTGATGGGCGCGTTCGCCGCGGCCGGGCTGGCGGCGTCGCACTCGGTGGCGGCGCAGACCATCCACGGCGATCTGAGCTCAAGCGTCAGCAGCCTGGCGACGGCGGCCTATCATACGCAGGACCTGGCCCCGATCTCGCTCGATGCGGCGGGCTCGAGCCACGGCATCGACGCGATGCCGGCGCTCAACTTCGCCCGGCCGATGGGCCTGGGCGAGGCGGCGACGATCCACTCGGCGCCCGAGCAGTTCGCTGCCCACGGCCTGATGGGCTCTGCGGTCGACATGCCGCAGCAGCCGGCCGCGGCCTTCCTCGCCGGAACGGCGATGCCGGCCCATGGCGGCGGCGCGCTGGCGGCGATGGCGCCGGTCGTGGCGATGCCCGCGGCCCATCAGCTGGTCGCGCTCGGCAACGGCTCGGTCAGCGGCGCCCAGCACAACCAGGTGGTGAGCCAGGTGCTCGCCGACGCCCTCCACGGCGGCGGCGGCGCTCCGGCCATCGAGCATGCGCTGGCCTCACTGCCGGGTCACGGCGGGATGGGCAGCGGGCTCGCGCTCGATGTGCTGGCAAGCCACAACGCCGCCGGCGTTCCATTCGGGGACAGCAGCGCCTTTGCCGGCTTCTCCGCGGCTCATTCTGCGATATCGATGGAGGCCATGATGGTTCACGTCGACGCCGTTCAGCCGCACGCCTGATTTGCGTTAATTGCTAAATGGCGGGCCCCCACGTGTGGACAGTGGGGGCCCGGCAACGACCAGAAGGGGGTACCATGACTAAGAAGCACTGGACGATGATCGTTCCCGGAGCGGTGCTGCTGTGCGCGTCACCTGCATTCGCTGTGGAACTACGCGACGCGGTTCAAGCGGCGCTCAACAGCAACCCGCAAATCCGCCAGGCGGTCGCCAACACCGCGGCGACGCGCGAAGAGCGCAAGCAGGGCCAGGGGCTCTATTACCCCCGCATCTCGGTCGAAGGCTCGGCCGGCGTGCGCAGCCTGCGCAACCCGACCCGCCGGTCGATCGGCCTCGCCGACCAGACCCTGTACCCGATCGAGGGCGACCTCATCGTCCAGCAGCTGCTGTATGACAGCGGCGGCCGCGAAGCCGAGATCCGCCGCCAGGCGTCGCGCACCGACGCCGCTTCGGCCCGGGTCGAGGAGCGCTCCGAATTCGTCGCCCTGAACGTGTCGCGGACCTACATCGATTACCTGCTGCAGCAGCGGCTGGTGGCGATCGCGCAGGACAATGTGACGTTCCACGAGCGGCTCGTCGGCGACCTGCGCGAAGGCGTCGCCAAGGGCTCGATCAGCATCGCCGACCAGCAGCAGGCCGAAGAGCGGCTGCAATCGGCCCGCGCCCGGGTGACCGAGGCCCGCGAGGATCTCGACACCGCCGCGATCACCTTCCGCACGCTGACCGGTGTCCCGATCGATACCGTGGCGCTGCCGCCGGACCTGTCGCAGTGCATGCCGGCGACGCTCGAGGACGCCGAGCAGATGGCCCGGACCAACAATCCGCGCGTGCAGGAGGCGATCGCCGACTTGTCGACCGCGCGCGAGGAAGTCCGCGCCGCCCGCGCCGCGATCGGGCCCAAGTTCACGCTCGAGGGTCGGGCCCGCGCCGGTCACGACATCGACGGCTTCGCCGGAAAGACCACCGACCTCCAGGCCCTCGGCGTGCTGCGCTGGGAGCTGTACAACGGCGGCATCAAGGAAGCGAACGTGCGCGAGCAGCAGGCCCGGGCCGACCAGGTCCACGGCCGCCTGTTCGAGGTCACCCGCTCCGCCGAAGAGGATACGCGCAGCGCCTGGAGCCGGCTGGTCAACCAGACGGCCCTGGTCAGCGAACTCGAAACGCAGAGCAAGATTTCGGACGACGTGCTGCTGTCCTACCGGGAGCAGTTCAACATCGGCCGGCGCTCGCTGCTTGACGTGCTCGACGCGCAGAACACGCGCTACAACGTGCAGGCGCAAACTGAGACCGCGCGTCTCGCCAAGCTCTATGCGCAATATCGCGTGCTCGCGGCGAGCAACCGCTTGATCGAATGCCTCGGCGTGCAGATGCCCGCCGCGGGGAACGGCACGGAGCGGCGGCGCTTCCGGGTCAACCCGATCCCGCCGGGCGACCTGCAGGAGAACAGCGTGCCGTATCCGGCGATGATTACGCCGACTGCGGCTCCGGCAGCGACGACTCCGGGGGCGGCGGCCGCGGTTGCCCAGCCCACCGAGCAGCCGCAAGGCCGGTAAGAGTGCAAAGGACGGTTTGTGAGTTTCATGCATTGGCTTGATGCGGAGCGGTCGCGTGAAATCGACCCCGTCCTTGACTGCCTGACCTACCTCGCGCGGGAGGCGGACCGGCCATCGTCGCCGGTCCTCCTCCGCGCGGGTCTCGCCCTCGCCGACGACGGCACGCTGCCGTTCCACCAGATCGAGCCCGCGCTCGACCAGGTCGGGATGCGCGCCGAGCCGGTCGCCCGGCGGCTGAAGGGCTGGCCGGCGCGCAAGCTGCCGGCCGTGCTCGAATTGACCGAAGGCCGCGCCGCGGTGCTGCTCGAGATGCGGGACGGCGACGCGCTCGTCTATGCCCCCGGCATTGCCGAGCTCAACTGGATCAAGCTTGCCGAGCTCGAGCCGGTCTACGCCGGCCGCGCGGTGGTCGTCGAGACCGACCCGACCCGCGAGCGCGAGGGCGAGCGGCCGTGGGACAAGGCCAAGCGCACGCACTGGTTCTGGTCGGAAGTTTATAAGGTCCGCACGGAATTCTGGCCGGTCCTGCTGGCGGCGCTGATCGTCAACCTGCTCGCCTTCGCGATGCCGCTGTTCACGATGAACGTCTACGACCGGGTCATCCCGAACAAGGCGATCTCGACCCTGTGGGTGCTGGCGCTCGGCGTGTTCCTCGCGCTCGGCTTCGACTTCATCCTGCGCGTCGCGCGGGCGCGGCTGATCGACGAGGTCAGCCGGGCGCTCGACGCCAAGCTGTCGCAGAAACTGTTCGAGAAAGTGATGAACCTGCCGATGGCCGAGCGCCAGGGCAGCACCGGCGCGTTCGCCCGCCGGGTGTCCGAGTTCGAGCAGGTGCGCGACTTCTTCGCCTCGACCACGGTCGTGCTGGTCGTCGACGTCATCTTCCTGTTCCTGTTCCTCGGGCTGATCACAATCCTCGCCGGCTGGCTGGTGTTCGTGCCGATCGTCGGCATCGCGCTGATGCTGATCGCCGGGCTCAGCCTGCAGAAGGCGATGGGCCGCGCGGCGCTCGACGCCCAGGCGGACTCGAGCCTCCAGCATTCGGTGCTGGTCGAATCGATCGCCGGCGCCGAGACCCTGAAGGCGGCGCGCGCGGAAGGGCAGATGCTCGGCCGCTGGCGGCGCTATTCGGCGATGTCGGCGGCGACCAGCGAGCGGATGCGGCGCCTGACCGCGATTGCGGTCAACCTCGCCAGCATCTCCCAGCAGACGATCAGCGTCGGCCTGCTGATCGGCGGCTTCTACCAGTTCCAGCAGGGCGACATGACGATGGGCGCGATCATCGCCATCATCATGCTGTCCGGCCGTTCGCTGCAGCCGATCGGCCAGCTCGCCTTCCTCGTCACGCGCGGCAAGCAAGCGTTCGCGACGCTCGATTCGCTGCAGCGGATGATGGACGCCAGCGACGAGCGCCAGGTGGCGATGCGCAGCATCGTGCCCGAGATCCGCGCCGGCCATGTCGAGCTCAACGACGTCTCGTTCCGCTATCCCAATGCGGGCCGCGATTCGCTCGACGGGCTCAACCTCAAGATCGGCCCGGGCGAGCGCATCGGGATCATCGGCCGGGTCGCCTCGGGCAAGTCGACGCTCGGCCGGGTGCTGTGCGGCCTCTACCCTCCGACCGAGGGCGAGATGCTGGTCGACGGCCTCGACAGCCGCCAGTACCACCCGCACCAGCTGCGCGAGAGCTTCCGCTTCGTCGCCCAGGACGCCGAGGTGTTCAGCGGCACCGTGCGCGACAACCTCATGCTCGGCGCGGCCAAGGCCAATGACGAGCAGCTGATCGACGCCGTGGTCCGCTCGGGCGCCGACATCTTCCTGTCGCGCGACGCGGCCGGCTTCGACTTGCCGGTGGGCGAGCGCGGGTCGCGCCTGTCGGGCGGGCAGCGGGCGCTGCTGGTCCTCGCCCGGGCGCTGGTCAGCCCGTCGAAGATGCTGTTCCTCGACGAGCCGACCGGCTCGATGGACACCCAGACCGAGCTCTATTTCATCGAGCATCTGAAGACGGCGCTGGCGCCCGATCAGTCGTTGGTCGTTGCCACCCACCGCCACAACATGCTCTCGATCCTCACCCGCCTGATCGTGATCGACGGCGGCAAGATCCTCGCCGACGGGCCGCGCGACGACGTGCTCAAGCATTTGAGTGCGCCGCAGACGCCGCAGCCGAAGGCGGCAAGATAGTGAGCGCGCTCGCCCTTCGCTGGCCGATGCTGCGGACGCTGCGCCTGAACTGGCTCGCGGCGGCGCTGCTGGCGCTCGCGGCGGCGGTCGCGGTCGGCGTCAGCCTGCTGCCCAACCGCGAGGCCGACGCGGCGACGCTGAACGTCAAAATCTCTCCGGCCAAGGCGGCGCTGCTGATCGACGCCACCAGCGGCGCGCAGGCCAACCAGTTCGCGGCGGTCGGCGACCAGGCCAAGCTGATCAACGCCGCGCTGCCGTTCGCCGGCGGACCGCTCCATGTCGCGCAGCCGTTCGCGCTGACCGGCACCGGCCTCGACCAGCGCCGCGCGTTGCTGTGCCTGACCCAGGCAGTTTATTACGAAGCCGGGTTCGAGCCGGTCGAGGGCCGCCGCGCGGTCGCCCAGGTGGTGCTCAACCGGATGCGCCACCCGGCCTTCCCCAAGTCGGTGTGCGGCGTGGTCTACCAGGGCGCCGGCAGCGGCGTCTGCCAGTTCACCTTCGTCTGCGACGGCGCGCTCTATCGCGCCCCGGCGCGCGACGCCTGGCTCCGCGCCGAGGACGTCGCCCGCCAGGCGCTCGCCGGTTACGTCGAGACGAGCGTCGGCGAGGCGACCCACTATCATGCCGATTATGTCGCTCCGCGCTGGGCGCCGCTGCTCGCCAAAGTGTCGCAGGTCGGCCAGCACATCTTCTATCGCTGGCCCGGCGCGTGGGGCCAGCCGGCGGCCTTCACCGGCCGCTATATCGGCGAGCCGCGCGACCCGCTGTCGATGCGGCCGCCGCCGCCCTCAGCCGCGCCGCTGACGACCGCCGAGATTGCGTCGGCGGAGACCGGGCCGATCACCGACGGGACGGTGCTGCAACGCGCGCCGGACGACGTCGGCGGGCTGCTCGACCCGTCGAAGGGCTGGACCCTTCACATCCCGGGCCCGGACGAGAGCAGCGGAGCAGCCGCGAAGGCCATGGCCGCGCAGCAGGGCAAGCCCGCGCCGGCCGCCGCGGTGGTTGCGGCCGGGACTGCCGCGACGCAGGTAGCCAGCCGGTAAACTCTTGGAGTAAGAAGTAGTTATGGCATCGCTCCCCCTCGTCGGGCCCGCGCTCAGGCATCGCCGGCCGCTGACCGGCGCCCGCCTCATCATCGTCGCCTCGGCGGCGGCGTTCGCGATCTTCCTGCTGTGGGCCAGCCTCGCCCACGTCGACGAGGTCACGCGCGGCGAGGGCAAGGTGATCCCGTCGAGCAAGCTCCAGGTGATCACCGCGGCGGACGCGGCGACGGTCAGCGAGCTGCTCGTCCGCTCCGGCCAGCGGGTCCACAAGGGCGAGCTGCTGGCGCGCCTCGACAGCCCCGAAAACACCTCGCAGGTCGGCCAGCTCGAGGCCGAGACCCAGTCGCTGCAGTCGCGCGTGTCGCGGCTCACCCAGGAAGGCATGGGCGGGCATGTTGCCTGTACGGGCGCGGACTGCGCCGGTGAACAGGCGCTTCGCCAGGCGCGCGAATCCGCGCTGAGCAGCAAGCGGGCCGCGCTGGCGGCAAGCGCCGACCAGGCGCGCCGTGACGCCGGCGAGGCGGCGGCCACGATTGCGAGCCTGCAGGGCAGCCTCGCGCTGGCCCAGAAGCAGGTGTCGATGCTCGAGCCGCTCGCCGCCAAGCATATCGTCCCCGAGACCGACCTGCTCGACAAGCGCCGCGAGGTGAACGACCTCCAGGGCCGGATCGCCGCTGCGCGCGAGCAGCAGGGTCGGGCCATGGCCGCTGTGCGCGAGGCCGAAGCGCAGTCGGCGCAGGCCAATTACGAGTTCCGCCAGTCGGCGCTCGACGAGCGCAGCCAGAGCATGGCCAAGCTCGCGGTCAACGAGCAATCGCTGCGCGGCGCCCAGGGCAAGCTCGGCCGGACCGAGATCCGCTCTCCGGTCGACGGCGTCGTCAACGACGTCCAGGTGACGACCATCGGCGGCTATGTGCAGCCCGGCCAGAAGATCATGGAAGTGGTCCCGCTCGGCGAGAAGCTGCTGGTCGAGACCCGGGTCAAGCCGAGCGACATCGCCTTCATCAAGGTCGGCGACCGGGCGCTGGTCAAGGTCACCGCCTATGATTTCTCGACCTACGGCGGACTCGACGGCCGGGTCGTCCAGGTCTCGGCGGACTCGATCTACGACGAAGCCAAGAAGGAAGCCTATTTCACGGTGATCGTCGAAACCGAGCGGAGCTATGTGACCGCGGCCGGGCACAAGCTGCCGATCGGGCCGGGCCTGATGACCGACACCCAAATCATCACCGGGCGCAAGAGCATCCTCACGTACCTGCTCAAGCCGGTGCTGAAAGCGCGCAGCGAAGCGCTGCGCGAGCGCTGATCGGTCAGTCCGCGGCCGTGTTGGCGGCCGGGGTCAGCGCACTGTCCTCGACCGTGGCGAGATGCACCGGAGCCGGCTGGCGCACGCGATAGCCGTGGGTGAAGGTCGCGCTCGCCGAGAAGGTCAGGATCGGCCGATAATCGGCGATGCTCTCGCTATCGAGCAGCCGGTCGGTGCCGTTGTCGAGCACATACATGTGGCCGGCGGCGCGCACGACCAGGATCGCATGGTCGACGCGGCGGACCAGATCCTTGACCACGACCAGATAGAGATCCTTGTCGGCGATGCCGGCGCGGCGGGCCATCGCCAGCTTGGCGATCGCATAATCCTCGCAGTCGCCGCGGCCGCGGCCCAGCGTCTCGTTGGCGGTCGACCAGACGTCGGCGCGGCCGAACTGCCGGTCGTCGTCGGTGAACTGGACGCGCTTGTTGACGTACCAATTGACCGCTTCGAGGCGCTCGAACGGATCCTTGCCGCGCAGGCCGGCAGCGAAGGTCGCGGCCGAGCCGCCGACCGTGGCATGTTCGACCCGGTGCCAGCGGGCATCGAGCGGGGTGCGGCCGACGCGCAGCGCGACGCTGCCGAAAATGTCGGGGCGGCCGTTGGCGACCCCCGGGCTGACCGCCGGGCGATCGCGCAGCACCGCCGGAACGACGGTCGGCCGGGCATAGGACAAGGATGCCGGCTGAAGCATTTCACGAGCGGGGAGCGGCATTCCGCTCTGCTGCGCCTTCAGCGCATCGAGCGCGCTCGGGCCGCCGAGGATGGCCTCGGTCTTGCTCATCGACTGGGCGGCGGCCGGAGTCTGGAATGCCACCGCGGCAGCGGCTCCGGTGACGAGGGCGAACAGGCGCTTGGCGACAATCTTGTCCATGCCTGCGGTTGTCGCAAGACAAGGCGAAGACACGGCTAAAGAGGTTGGTTAAGCAGCTCCTAACCGTGATTTTTCGGGCCGGGCTCAAAAAGATGGACAAAGGTTCACGGAGCGACATCCGGGCCAGCGGGTTCTGACGCCTTATGACTCGCGAAATGGACCCCAATCCAAGCAAAGTCCCGGCGATCACGCTCGGTTTCTGGATCATCAAGATCCTTGCGACCACGCTCGGCGAGACCGGCGGCGACACGGTCAGCATGACCTGGCTCGGCGAGACCACGCCGAACGCCGGCGCGGCCGGCCTTAACGGCTATCTCGTCGGGACCCTGGCGTTCGGCATCGCGCTGATGGTCCTGGTGTGGGCGCAGGTCCGGGCGCGGCAGTTCAACCCGTGGCTCTATTGGGCGACGATCGTCGCCTCGACGACCTGCGGGACGACGCTGGCGGATTTCGCCACGCGGTCGCTCGGGATCGGCTATCCCGGCGGCTCGCTGCTGCTGTTCGCCGCAGTGCTGCTCGCGCTGTTCGCCTGGTACCGGGCGCTCGGCACGGTCGACGTCAACACCGTGTCCGGTCCGCGCGAGGAGGCCTTCTACTGGCTCACCATCACCTGTTCGCAGACGCTCGGCACGGCGCTCGGCGACTGGGTCGCCGATGCCGGCCCCGGCTACGGCGGCGGCGCCTTGTTGTTCGGCGCGGCGCTCGCGCTGCTGGCGGTGCTCTATCATTCGACGCGGATCAGCCGGGTCGGCCTGTTCTGGGCGGCGTTCATCCTCACCCGGCCGCTCGGCGCGACGGTCGGCGACTTCCTCGACAAGCCGATGGCCAAGGGCGGGCTCGAGTTCAGCCGGCCGCTCGCGACCGCAATCCTGGCCCTCGCCATCGTCGCTTTGGTCGTGCTGCTGCCGCAACGCCCGGCATCGCGTTCGAAGGCCGCGGCGGTCTAGCGACACGGCCGTTTCTAACCCTGATCAGCATGTGAAACCGACGGCCGTTACGGGCGTTTCGCGAGCGCAGCCAATCAGGGAGAAGGGCATGCCGACGATCAAGAGCGGCGGTTCCAAGCGCGGTTTCGCGGCGATGGACCCGGCCAAGCAACGGGAGATTGCAAGCAAGGGCGGCAAGGCCAGCCACGGCGGCGGGCGCAGGCCAAGCACCAGCCGCTAGACAGACGCGTTTCCTCCGTGCCGCGTAAGAGCGCCGGCGCGCACCCCCCTGCCGCCGGCGCTCGAGTCTTTTGAGCAACCGCAGCGAGCGCGCTAGCGTTACGGATGCGGCATGTATCGGACGGACCTCACGGGACGCGACAAGAGCGGAGCGATCGCGGCGGTGCTCGCGATCCACGCCGGGTTACTGTTCGCCCTGCTCCACATCTCGGGGCGGATCGATCTCGCCGACCCGCAGAGCGTGCTCCAGGTGATCGACCTCGCGCCCGAGCCGCCGCCGCCACCACCGCCTCCGCCACCGGCCCAACAGACGCCGAAGCCGAAGGAGAAAGAGGGCGGGTCGAGCCCGAAAAACATCAAGAGCGAGGCGACCCCTGTCGTCGCGCCCAAGCCGAAGGTCGAGACTCCGCCGGTCAACCCGATCGCCGCGGCCGAAATCCCGCGCCAGGGCAACGCCCCGACCCAGGGCGCGTCGAACGTGGTCGGGCCCGGCACCGGGGCGGGCGGGACCGGGACCGGGACCGGCAGCGGCACCGGAGGCACCGGGCCGGGCGGAGGCGGCGGAGGAATCGCCATACCCGTGAGCTTGGTCCGCGGGATCAGCGGGCGAGACTATCCGCCGGGGATTCGCGACCGCTGGCCGAGAGGCGGAATCATCTTCCTTCGCCTCCGCGTCGAACCGGATGGCCGCCCGAGCCGGTGCGACGTGATGCGGGGCTTCGGCGACCCGCTGACCGACCAATGGACCTGCTCGCTGGTGATGCAGCGTGGCGTCTTCAGGCCCGCGCGCGATGCGCGGGGCGTCCCGGTGTCGGCTTGGTTTGGCTATAAGCAAGTCGACATCGGCCGCTGAATCCTCCTAGGGGCTCACGCATGATCGAAGCGGAATGGTGGGAGTATGACTCCCTGGACGAGCTGGCCGACGCGGTCGCCGGCGACGTCGGGTTCATCGTCGAGAGCGCGGTCGAGGCGCGCAACGCGTCGCTGATCGCGGTGCCGGGCGGAACGACCGGGCCGGCGATCTATCCCAGGCTCGCGGCGCAAAGCCTGCCGTGGAAGCGGGTAACGATCATCCCGACCGACGAGCGGCTGGTGCCGATGGACGACGAGCGCAGCAACGTCCGGACCATCGCCCGGACCTTCCTGCCGACCGGCGCCCGGGTGGTGCCGATCGCCGCCGACATCGCCGACTACAAGCTCGCCGGAAACTCGGCCGACGCCCGGCTCCAGGACCTGTCGTGGCCGCCCGACCTGGTGTGGCTCGGGATGGGCGCGGACGGGCATACGGCGTCGCTGTTCGCCGGGCCCGACCTCATGGCCGCGCTCGATGCGCCCAAGGCGCGGCGCGCAATCGGGGTGATGCCCGAGCCGCTGCCGGCCGACGCGCCGGTCGCGCGCGTGACCCTGACTCGCGCCGCGATCCTCTCGGCGCGGACGATCCTGATCACGGTGACGGGGCAGGACAAGCGCGACCTGCTCGAGGGCGCGATCGCCGACGGGCACAGCTCCAAACTGCCGATCGGCCGCGTGCTGGCCGAAGCCGACCAGCCGATCGACATTCACTGGGCGCCTTAGGTTCCTCCCCATCGCCGCGCGATGGGGAGGGGAACCATGCGGAGCATGGTGGAGGGGTAACTGGCGCAGACGCAGGCGCCTTCTACCCCTCCACCATTCCCTCTGCGGGGAATGGTTCCCCTCCCCGCGAGCTGCGCTCGCAGGGAGGAATTAGATGTCCTCGAGCCGCTTGCCCGCCGTCTCCTTGAGGAACAGGATCGAGACGACCACCGAGATTCCGGTGAACACCACCGCGTACCACAACCCCGCGTAAATATTGCCGGTGAGCGCGACCAGCGCGAAGCTGGTGACGGGGAGGAAGCCGCCGACCCAGCCGGTGCCGACATGGTAGGGCAGGCTCATCGCAGTGTAGCGGACGCGGGTCGGGAACATCTCCACCAGCGCCGCCGCCTGCGGGCCGTAGAGCGCGGTCGACGCCACGGTGAACGCCAGCAGGATGAGGATCAGCGCGGTGATGTTGGCCTGCGCGGGATCGGCCGACTTGGGAAAACCGGCGCTCTGCAGAGTCGCCCCGATCGCATCGCCGGTGGCCGCCTTGTGCTTCTTGAGATCGGCGCCCGACAGGACTTCGCCGCCCTCGATCAGGACGGCGCTGTTGCCGACCAGGACTCGCGTCTGGCCATCGGCTGAGGCGCGGGTCGCGTAACTGATCCCCTTGGTGACCAGCGCCGACTTGGCGATGTCGCAGGCGGTGCTGAACTTCGCCGTGCCGGTCGGATCGAACTGCACCGAACAGGTGCTGGGATCGGTCTCGACCACCACCGGAGTCGCCTGCTGCGCGGCGACGAGAGCGGGGTTCGCGGCCCGCGCGATCCAGTGCGAGGCGGGGAAATAGAGCACCAGTGCCAGCGCCATTCCTCCCACCATCACCGGCTTGCGGCCGATGCGGTCGCTCAGCCAGCCGAAATAGACGTAGAGCGGCGCGCTGATCACGGTCATGACGATCAGCAGCAGGTTCCAGGTCGCCTCGGGAAGGCCGAGCGAGCGCCCGATGAACACCTGCACGACGTAGAAGAAGGTGAAATACCAGACGGCGCCCTGGGCGGCCATGATGCCGAAGAAGGCGAGCAGCACCTGCTTGAGGCTGTCCTTGCGCGCGAAGGATTCGCGGAACGGGGTCTTGGTGACTTCGCCTGCTTCCTGCAGCTTGGCGAAGGCGGGGCTTTCCGACAGCTTGAGCCGCATCCACAGCGAAATTCCGAGCAGGAACACCGAGGCGAGGAACGGAATTCGCCAGCCCCAGGCCCCGAAGGCATCTTCGCCGAGCGCGGTGCGCGCCGCGAAGATGACCAGCAGCGCCGCCAGCAGGCCGAACGAAGCCGAGGACTGGATCCACCCGGTCGCGGCGCCGCGCTTGTCATTCTCTGCATGCTCGGCGACGTAGATCGCCGCTCCGCCATATTCCCCGCCGAGCGCGATCCCCTGGAGGATGCGCAGCAGGATGAGCAGGCTCGGGCCGAGCGCGCCGGCCTGGGCATAGGTGGGCAGAAGCCCGATCAGGAAGGTCGCGCCGCCCATCATGGATACCGTCGCGAGGAATGCCCCCTTGCGGCCGAGGCGGTCGCCGATCGCTCCGAAGATGAGCGCACCGATCGGCCGGAAGACGAAGCCGGTGGCGAACACGGCCAGCGCAGCAATCAGCCCAGCGGTTGGATTGATCCCAGCGAAAAAGACTTTCTGGATGGTGGTGACGAGCGCGCCGTAGACGAAGAAATCGTACCATTCGAACGCGGTGCCGGTGGACGAGGCGATGACCACCCGAGCCATCGACCAGGGCTTGTGGTGGTGCGGTTCCGCTACGCTCGCCATGTGCCTCTCCCCTTGGACGAAAGGGATAGCGGCACAGCCCGGCACGCGGAAGCGAAAGAAAAATTCGGGCGGCGGGGAATAAACTCCCGCCGCCGCCGGTCATGGCATCGATCACTTGCGAAGAGGACGATCGATGTTTGATGGCGACGACACGGGCCGGCGGGACTTCCTCAAGTGCATGGCGTGGGCCGGGACCGGTGCGCTGTTCGCGGTTTCGGGCGGAGTCTCGACCTCGATCGGCCTCGATGCGGCGCTTGCCGCGCCGCTCAAGCGGTCGGCGGCGGCAACGCCGTTCACCTTCGTCCAGCTGAGCGACAGCCACATCGGGTTCAACAAGCCGCCCAATGCCGATGCGCGCGCGACCTTCCGCGAAGCCATCGCCAAGGTGAAGGCGCTGCCGCACCAGCCCGACTTCATCATCCACACCGGCGACGTGTCGCAGCTGTCGCGCGACGACGAGTTCGACGACGCCGACCAGATGCTGAAGGCCACGGGCCTGCCGGTCTTCTTCGTTCCCGGCGAGCACGACATGCTCGACCCCGATGGCGGCAAAGCGTTTCTCGACCGCTTCCGCAAAGGCTCAAAAGGCGCCGGCTGGTACAGTTTCGATCACCGCGGCGTGCACTTCGTCGCGCTGGTCAATGTCGCCGACCTCAAGCCGGGCGGAATGGGCAATCTCGGCGCCGAGCAGCTCAAATGGCTCAAGGCCGACCTCGCCGGCCGACCGTCCTCAACCCCGATCGTCGTCTTCGCGCACATCCCGCTGTGGACGGTCTATGCCGATTGGGGCTGGGGCACGGACGACTCCGCGGAAGCGCTCAAGCTGCTCGCCCGGTTCGGCTCGGTGACGGTGCTCAACGGCCACATCCACCAGATCACGCAAAAGGTCGAGGGCCGGATCGCCTTCCACACGGCGCGTTCGACCGCCTTCCCGCAGCCGGCGCCAGGCACAGCCCCGTCACCGGGGCCGCTCAAGGTCCCGCCCGATCAGCTGCGGAGCATGCTCGGCATCACCGACGCCATGTTCGTGCGCGGTCACGACCGCATCGCGCTGATCGACTCCACTTTGACCGCCTGAAGGAAAATTGCATGTCTCGCGCTTTCAAGGTTTTGACGTTCCAGGCCGCCACCCTAGTCTCCTGCGGCACCATGATGTTGGCCGTCGCCGCCATGACGAAGGCCGCTCCGGCGCCGGCCGCGGCCGCGGTGGCGATCGGCAATTTCACGTTCAAGTCGTCCGTCGTCACGGTGAGGCCGGGCACGACCGTCACCTGGACCAATGGCGACGATATTCCGCACACGGTCGTCGCCAAGGACGGCTTGTTCAAGTCGAAGGTCCTCGATACCGGCGACCACTTTTCCTTCACCTTCGCCAAGCCCGGACAATTCGGCTATTTCTGCTCCCTGCACCCGCACATGACGGGAACCGTCGTCGTCAAGGCGTGATGCGAGGGACCGGCCGCGACATCGTGAAGATCATCCCCTCCCTCCCCTTCACGGCTCGTGCCGCGGCCGGCAGCGGCCCGGCGCCGGGTTCCTCATCGCCCGGCGCCGGCCAATGCGACGAATTCCGGCGCCTGATCCTTCCGCACCTGGACGGCGCCTATAACCTCGCCTGCTACCTGACGCGCGACCCGGTGCTCGGCGAGGACATCGTCCAGGACGCGATGGTGCGCGCCTTTCGCGCCTTCGGCCAGTTCCGCGGCGGATCAGCACGTGCGTGGCTGTTCGCCATCGTTCGTAACTGCTGCCGAACCGCGCAGGCCGGCGCGGGCGGCGCGCTCGCTCTGGTGGTCAATGAGGCCAGCCTCGGCGAGGACGGCGCGGCGAAGCTCGCCCAGCACCCAGACCCCGCGCCGGATCCGGAAGAGCAGGCCGTGCAGAGCGACACGACGGCGCGGGTCCGGGCAGCGATCGAGGCGATCCCCGAGCCATTCCGGGAGGTGGTCGTCCTGCGGGACCTGGAGGGCCTGTCGTATGCGGAAATCGCGGAAGTTTCGGGGACTCCCATCGGCACGGTGATGTCACGGCTTGCGCGCGGCCGGGCGATCCTGGCCAAGGAACTGCTGCCGCCGGCCAAATCAAACGACGAGCAGTCAAGGAGCGCGAAGTAATGCCCGCCTGCGTTGATCAGGAACTGCTGCTGGGCGCGCTCGTCGACGGCGAGCTGGACGCCGCCAACGTCGCGCTGGTGGAGGCGCATGCGTTGCGCTGCGACGGCTGCCGCGAGGAGCTGGAGCGGCTCGAAGCCTTGCGGGCATTGCTGGGCAAGGAGGGCGTGCGTCATTCCGCTCCGCCCGGGCTCGTCAAACGGGTCGGCGAGCTCCCGGAACTGTCATCGCGGCGTGACCGGCGGACCTGGCTGCCAGGCTGGCTGGCGCCGGGCCTTGCCGGAGCACTCGCCGCGTCGCTCGCGATGATTACCCTGATCCCGCAATCGGCGACCACTTCGGTTGACGAGCAGATTGTGTCGAGTCACGTCCGGTCGCTCCAGCCGGGGCATCTGACCGACGTCCAGACGACCAACCAGCACATCGTGAAGCCATGGTTCAACGGAAAGATTGATTTCTCGCCGCCGGTTCCCGAGCTCGCTGCCCAAGGGTTCCCGCTGGCCGGCGGGCGGCTCGATTCGATCGACGGCAAGACGGTTGCCGCGATCGTCTACCACCGGCGCCTGCACACCGTGAACCTGTACGTCTGGCCGGCGCAGGATTCGGCGAGCCGATCGCTGATTAAGGACGGATTTGCGGTCGAAGAGTGGAGCCGCAACGGCCTGCGCTTCGTCGCCGTATCGGACATTCCGGCCGCCGAGCTCCGGCAGTTCGAAGCGGCCTTCGTCGAGCGATCAGGCTAAGCGCGCGTCCTACTGCCGCCCGGCGAGCAGCGCGTCGACCACGCTCGGGTCGGCCAGCGTCGAGGTGTCGCCGAAGCCGTCGGTCGCGCCTTCGGCGATTTTGCGCAGGATGCGGCGCATGATCTTGCCCGAGCGGGTCTTGGGCAGCGCCGCGGTGAAGTGGATTTTCTCCGGCGCGGCGAGGGCGCCGATGTCGTGGCGGACTTCCTGGACGAGCTCCTTACGCAGCGCGTCGCTGCCCTCCTCGCCGGCGTTCAAGGTGACGTAAGCGTAGATCGCGCTGCCCTTGATGTCGTGGGGGTAGCCGACGACCGCGGCCTCGGCGACCTTGGGGTGCGAGACGAGCGAGCTTTCGACCTCGGCCGAGCCGACGCGGTGGCCGGAGACGTTGATCACGTCGTCGACCCGGCCGGTGATCCAATAATAGCCGTCCGCGTCGCGGCGGCAGCCGTCGCCGGTGAAATATTTCCCGCGATAGGTCGTGAAATAGGTCTCGAAGAAGCGCTGGTGGTCGCCCCACACGGTCCGCATCTGGCCGGGCCAGGAGACGGTCAGGCAGAGATTGCCGCTGACCGCGCCGTCGAGCGTCTGCCCTTCGGCATCGACCAGCTCGACCTGGATTCCGGGCAAGGGTTTGGTGGCCGAGCCCGGTTTGGCCGCAATTGCGCCGGGGAGCGGCGCGATCAAGGCGGCGCCGGTCTCGGTCTGCCACCAGGTGTCGACGATCGGGCAGCGGCCGTCGCCGACCGCCTGCCAATACCATAGCCAGGCGTGCGGGTTGATCGGCTCGCCGACCGTGCCGAGCAGGCGCAGCGACCGGCGCGAATGACGCTTGACCCAGTCGTCGCCCTCGCGCTCGAGCGCGCGGATCGCAGTCGGTGCGGTATAGAAGATCGTCACGCCGAGCCGATCGATCGTCTCCCAGAAGCGGCCGAAGTCGGGGTAGTTGGGCACGCCGTCGAACATGACGCTGGTCGCGCGCATCATCAGCGGGCCGTAGACGACGTAGGTATGGCCGGTGATCCAGCCGATGTCGGCCGTGCACCAGAAAATGTCGCCGTCCTTGTAATCGAACACCCAGTCGAACGTGGTCGCCGCCCACACGGCATAGCCGCCGGTGGTGTGGACGACGCCCTTGGGCTTGCCGGTCGAGCCCGAGGTGTAGAGGATGAACAGCGGATCCTCGGCGTTCATCACCGCCGGCTCGCAGTCGGTGGCAAGGCCGTCGCGGACGGCGGCGTAGGAGACGTCGCGGCCGTCCTTCATCGGCACGTCGGCCCCGGTGCGGGTGACGACGATCACCGTCGCCACATCGCCCTCGAGCAGGGCCTCGTCGACGTTGCGCTTGAGCGGGATCTTCTTGCCGCCGCGCACGCCCTCGTCGGCGGTGATCACGCAGCCGGCGCCGCAATCGGCGATCCGCCCGGCGACGCTTTCGGGCGAAAAGCCGCCGAACACCACCGAATGGATCGCGCCGATGCGGGCGCAGGCGAGCATCGCCGCCGCCGCCTCGGGGATCATCGGCATGTAGATCATCACCCGGTCGCCGCGCTTGACCCCGCGCTGCAGGAGCAGGTTGGCGAAACGGCAGGTCTCTTCGTACAGTTCGCGATAGGTGATGGCCCGGCCGTGGCCCGGCTCGTCGGCCTCGAAGATCAAAGCGGCCTTGTCGCCATGCTCGGCGAGATGCCGGTCGAGGCAGTTGACCGACAGGTTCAATTCGCCGTCGGCGTACCAGTTGATGCGGAAATCGGCTTCGTCGTACGACCAGTCGCCGGCCTTGGTCGGGAATCGGTTCCAGGTCAGCCGCCTGGCCTGGTCGAGCCAGAAACGGTCGGGATCGGCCCGCGCCAGATCGTTGAGCTCGGCGAGCTCGCGCGGGCCGATCCGGAAGCCTTCGGGGACGGGATAAACCTCCTGGCTCACAGCCCCTGGCTCATGTCGATCACGAAGCGGTAGCGGACGTCGTTCTTGAGCAATCGCTCATAGGCCTCGTTGACCTGGTCCATGCGGATGAACTCGACGTCGGGGTAGATGTTCTCGGCGGCGCAGAAGTCGAGCATCTCTTGAGTCTCGGGGATGCCGCCAATCGCCGAGCCGCCGACCGCGCGATTCCACCAGATCAGGCTGGCGCCGACGAATCCGGGCATCGGCGTCAGCGCGCCGACGATCACCATCCGTCCCGACCGGCCGAGCAGCTGGAGATAGCCGTCGATCTCGTGGCTGACCGGAATGGTGTTGAGGATGAAGTCGAAGCGCGTCGCCGCGGCCTGCATCTGCGCCGCGTCGGTCGAAATGATCACGTCGTGCGCGCCGAGCTTGCGCGCGTCCTCGCCCTTGCTCGGCGTGGTGGTGATCATGGTGACGTGGGCGCCGAG
>Ga0068858_100002223_pt1 | contig 19621 bp, 18 predicted proteins | sample KBSSwiS12_FD_66589 | JGI IMG/M metagenome (GOLD analysis project Ga0068858, IMG submission 66589) | Switchgrass rhizosphere microbial communities from Kellogg Biological Station, Michigan, USA - KBS Switchgrass S1-2 | ecosystem: Host-associated > Plants > Roots > Rhizosphere > Soil ...
TGCTGCGTGATGATGCCGCCGAATTCCTCTTTCCACTGCCAGATGCGCTCGACGAAGGCTTCGCGACCGAAGTCATGGCGCGTTTTCTTCTCCGTGTTGCGGATGTGCTTCTCCACGGCCGATTGCGTGGCGAGTCCGGCGTGGTCGGTGCCGGGCAGCCAGAGGACTTCCTTGCCTTCCATGCGAGCCTTGCGAGCGAGGATGTCTTGGATGGTGTTGTTGAGAACGTGGCCCAGGGTCAGCTTGCCCGTGACGTTGGGCGGCGGCATGACGATCGAGTAGGGCTTTTTGGAGGACTTGGGATTGGCCTTGAACAGGCCGGAGTCCTGCCATTTTTTGTAGAGGCGATCTTCGACTTGTTGCGGTTCGTAAGCTTTGGCGAGTTCAGGCATAGGGAGAAATCAGGAGTTATTCGGGGACGATGTTCCATTCCTTGCGCAGATCGTCAAGGGTGCGGTGGATGTAGGGCCAGACCATGAAGTCGACCGAGAGGTCCTTGTTCATCAGGGAGCCGCGTTCGATGGCGCGGAATAGGCGACTGGCGACCCCGGGTTGACCGATGGTTCCATATTTTCCGGCAAAGTTGCCGGGCGGCAGCTGGAAGCCGGTGCTGAAGATGATCAGGCCAAATAGAGCGACGAAGACCGAATTGGGATCCTGTCGATAACCGGCGGTGAAACCGGCGACGCAGGTTTCTCCCTCGGCATGCGTGTCGTAGCCGGACAGAATATGGGTGCAATCGTGTGACACGCCGGATTCGGGCAGGGCATGCTTCTGCCCCGGCCAACCGAAGCCATTATAGAGGTAGTATTCGTGAAGTTCCCGGCCCAGCGTTTGGCGAGGCAGTTCCTTGAGCGCCTCATAACGCGCGGCCAGTTCTTTGTTTTCGGTCAGACCGGCGAAATTGGCCGCGGCGTTGGCAACACCGATGATGCCGGTATGATGGAGTTGGGTAGTGCCAAAATCCTTGAGATGGGTGCGACGGAGATAGCACAGGCGGAACATGAGCATGTGGCCATCCACGGCTTTTTGTACCGTGTCGAGCAACTCCGAGTGAACATCGAAAGCCCTGGCAAAGGCGCGGATGGCATCGGCTTGGCCTTTGGGCGGAAATTCGGCAACCAGGCTGACCGCGACCATGCCGTGAATCAACTGCAGGCGCAGGGCGGAATCGGTGATATGAGCGGCCAGTTCCTCCGGTGTAATGGGGAGCAGATCATCCAGGGGCGTCTCCGTTCCTGCCATGAATTTTTGCGCCGCCATGATAAGCGCACGAGCGGATGGATGAATCTCCCCGGCCGCGATGGCGACCATCTTCATGGCCCGGAGACCGTAGGGAGCTTGCTCGGGTGTGGGCTTGTGGAGTTGCATGGCGATTATAAATCGGTGGGAGATGAATTATTTGTTTCGAGCCAGCAGAAAATCCACGCTGTCGCGGAGGGCGAGCCAGGAGGCTTCGATGATGTCGAGGGAGACGCCGACAGTGGCCCAGGTGGAGTCGCCGTCGCTGGACTCGATGAAGACGCGGGTCTTGGCGGCGGTGCCGCTCTTGGAATCGATGATGCGCACCTTGTAGTCGATCAGCTGCATCTGCTCGAGTTCCGGGTAGAAACGCACCAGGGCGGCGCGCAGGGCGGCGTCGAGGGCGTTCACCGGTCCGTCGCCTTCCGCCACGGTGTAGACTTTTTCGCCATTCACTTTGAGCTTCAGCGTGGCCTCGGAAACGTCGACGTTGAAGTCCACGTTCTTGCGGATCGAGACGTGGTACTCCACCAGCTCGAAGAACGGCTTGTACTTGCCGAGCGCCTTGCTTACGAGCAATTGAAACGATGCATCGGCGGCCTCGAATTCGTAGCCCTGGTTTTCGAGATGCTTGATCTGGTCGAGCACCTTCAGTGCCTCGGGACTTTTCTCGCCGAGTTCGAGGCCGAGTGTCTTGGCCTTGAGCATGATGTTGGCGCGACCCGCGAGTTCACCGACGAGCACGCGTTGGCTGTTGCCGACCAGTTCAGGCTGGATGTGCTCGTAACTGGCGGAAAGCTTGTTCACGGCGTTGACGTGGATGCCACCCTTGTGCGCGAAGGCGGAGGCACCGACGAACGGCGCACGTCCGCTCGGGCGCTGGTTGGCCACCTCATCGACGAAGAGGGAGAGGTCGCGCAGCTCAGCGAGTTTCTCGTCACTCAGCACGGGTCTCTTCATCTTGAGCTGGAGATTGGCGATGGTGGTGATGAGGTTGCAGTTGCCGGTCCGTTCGCCGTAACCGTTGACCGTGCCCTGGACCTGCAAAGAGCCGACATCGATCGACGCGAGCGCATTGGCTACGGCGAGGCCGCAGTCGTCGTGGGTATGGATGCCGAGCTTGGCGGTCTTGACTGAAGCGAGAAGCTTCTTCGTGATTTCCGCGATTTCGCCCGGAAGCGAACCGCCATTGGTATCGCAAAGCACCAGATAGGAAGCGCCCGCCTTGTCGGCTTCCTGATAGCAGGCTGTCGTGTACGCGGCGTCGAGCTTGTAACCGTCGAAGGTGTGCTCGCCATCGAAGATGACTTCGCGGCCCTGGGCGACGAGATACTTCACCGTGTCGCGGATCATCGCGAGATTTTCCTCGGGCGTGGTGCGCAGGATTTCCTTCACGTGAAGCATGGAGGTCTTGCAAACGAGAGTGACGACCGGCGTGCCAGCCTCAAGCAGAAGCGCGACCTGTTTGTCCTCCTCCACCTTGGCATCGGCGCGGCGGGTGCTGCCAAAGGCGGCCACGCGGGCGTGCTTGAATTTCAGCTTCTTCGCTTCACGGAAGAACTCGATGTCCTTTTCATTGGAGCCGGGCCAGCCGCCTTCGATGTAGTCCATGCCGAAGGCGTCGAGCCGCTGGGCGATGCGCAGTTTGTCGGCGAGTGAAAAGTGGATGCCTTCCCCCTGCGCGCCGTCGCGGAGCGTGGTGTCGTAAAGCGTTATCTTGGATGAAGTGGACATGGAATTTAAAGTGAGTTGAATTGACTGAGAGAGTGATCGGGAACGGAGGATTTCGACTCAGGCAGCTCAACGCGCAAGGCGGAAAGTCTAGCCCAAGACGGCGCAACGAAGCAACGTCGCGCGTCAGCTAATTCGAATGACGACATGAGCCAGCGGATTCCGCAGCCCGACGGCAGCGGAAGAATGCAGGGAATGGTTCAAGCTCATGTGAGTCTTAATAGACATGAAGCCTTGCAGATTGTCAAGAATGCGAGAGGCTATGGTTGGGAGCCTTCTTTCCCTCTTTCCCCTTTCGTATGCGAAAAATTATTCTGTTTGTGTGGCTGCTGGCGGCGTTTTTTACGGCTCAATCCATCCTAGGAGCGGAAGATCTGTCGACTTACAAAACCGCCGATGCGTTGTGGACCCATGTGGATGACTTGAAGGGGAGCTTGAGCGACGCCATGCGGAACGGCGACTCCTCCGCGGAGACCCTCGTGCCGGAAATGCGAGCCGCCCTGACAGCCTTCAATACGCAATACCCCAAGGATGCCCGCGCGTGGGGCGCGAAACTATTGCTGTGTCAGTTGAACGGCATTGCCTTAAAAATGAAGCTGCCGAACATCCCTTCCGCCGAAGAGACGACGAAGCAACTGGAAGCCATTGCTGCCGATAAAACCGCGCCGAAGGATATCCGGGCGCAGGCCAGCTTCCAGATCATCGTTCAAATGCTTCCTACCCGCGAGAATCCTCATACCGACCTCGCCGCGCTCGATGACAAAATCTCCAGCTTTGAAAAAGAGTACGGCGATTCTTCGCTCGATGGCCGGCAGCCGACCATCCTGATGTTGAGGCAGGAAGAGATGATGGTTTTTCAAATGGCCGGAGATGAGGTGAAATATCGCGCCTTGGTAAAAAAGATCGTCGCCGACCCCAACCCGGAGCTCGCCGAATATGCGAAACAGGAACAAGGTCTTCTCCAGAAAATAGACGAGCTCAAGACGAAGCCGATGGAATTGAAATACACGGCGGTTGATGGAATCAAAGTCGACTTGAGCCAGATGCGGGGGAAGGTGGTTCTGATCGACTTTTGGGCCACTTGGTGCGGACCCTGCGTGGCGGAAATGCCCAAGGTAATAGACGCATACAAGAAATTTCACAGCCAGGGCTTTGAGATCGTCGGGATATCTCTGGACCAGGACAAAGGGACGTTGCTGGCGTTTACGAAGAAAAACGGCATGACATGGCCTCAGTATTTTGACGGACAGGGCTTTGACAACGCGATCAGCTCGGGTTACGACATTCATTCGATTCCCACGATGTGGTTGATCGATAAGAAGGGAATGTTGGTGAATACGCAGCCGAGTCTCGACCTGGATGGAGCGATCCAAAAACTGCTCCAGGCTCCCTAGGTCGATTCAGCCTTGTAGATTGCCAGAAACCGCGTGATTACGCAGAGTGAGGGGCATCCCCCTATGCGCAAACTTCTTCCAGCTCTATTCCTGTTCGCCCTGGCATCGCTGGCGATGGCCGCTCCTTCCATCGACATGTCCAAGCCACTGGCCTTGCGATTCACGGCAGTTGATGGTCGGTTGGTCAATCTGGCCGATTTGCGGGGGAAAGTGATCTTGATCGATTTCTGGTCGAGCGCGAATCCGGCCTGCCGACAGAATGAATTTCAGGTGGTCCGTGCCTACAAAAAGTATCACGACCAAGGTTTCGACATTATTGGTGTTTCATGCGACACCGATAAAAGTTCGCTCCTCACGCTAACGCAAAATTATGGCATGTATTGGCCGCAATATTTCGACGGCTTGGGAAAGCATAACCAATTGAGCAGTCGCTGGGGTGTCACTTCGATCCCGACCATGTGGCTGGTCGATAAGAAGGGCATGGTTGTGAATACGAACGTGGGTGACGACCTCGGGGCGCAGGTCAAGAAGCTGCTAAATACGCCTTAAAGCGGACAAAAAACGGGTAGTTTCCGAATTGGACATCGGTTTAACCCGAATGTAACTTGAGGTATGCAAATTCACATCAGTCCAAGAGATGTCAAACTAACCCCCTCTATTCATACTTATGTCGCTCAAAAGATCGAAAGTCTTGAGCATTTCGGGTTGAATTTGATCGGTGCACACGTGGCCCTTTGGCACGACAGTACGCGAGCGTCCAAGCATGCTTTTGTCGTGAAAATCCACCTCGCATTGCGCGGGCCGGATCTCCATGGCGAGGATCATGGCCATGATCTTTACCAAGCGATCGACATTGTCACTGAACGCCTCGCCGAGCAGCTGCGTCATCGCAAGAGCAAGTTGGTCAAGGGTGCGCGCGAAAAGAGCCGCAAGGCCAAGGTGCGTCGGCAAGTTGCGCTGGCCTAGGCCGGTTTTCTTCGGTTTCAGCCGCGCGGGAAATACCTGCGCGGCGAAAAGGGCATTTGCCCAAAACTGTCTCTCGACAAGAATGGAGACTCCGGTAAAATCACACGGTTTAACCCGAAATCTTCATTCATTTGAGCACACCTACTACTCCCTCCGTTCATAACCGCGCCAATCCGTTCAAGGCCCGGATCACCGAAAACTACTCGCTTACCTCTGAAGGTTCCGCGAAAGACACGCGACATATCGTCATCCACCTGGGAGAGAGCGGTATCAACTATTCGCCGGGCGATTCCCTCGGCGTCGTGCCCCGTAATTTTCCGGCTTTGGTCGATGAGTTGATTGCGGCTTTGAAGCTCGATCCCGCCACGCCGGTGGAACTGCCCACGGGTGCCGTGTCATTGCGCGATTTGCTCATCACGCAATACAGCATCAATCGGGTCAGCAAGAAGTTCGTCAAGGCCGTGCTGGAAAAGCTGCCGGAAGGCGAAAAGAAGACCCAGTTGGGGGAGATCGTCGGCAACGAAGAAGCCTTCGATGATTATGTTTTTACTCGCGATTACGCCGATGTCTTGGCCGAGTACCCTGTCTCTTTCACGGTGCAGGAATTCCTCCCGTTGACGAACAAGATCGCCCCGCGTCTTTATTCAATTGCCTCCTCGCCCAAGGCCCACCCGGGTGAAGTGCACCTGACGGTTGCCGTGGTGACTTATACGACGCACGGTCGCAAGAAGTACGGGATCGCTTCAGGATATCTCGGGCATGGCCAGGAATTGCACAAGGATGAGGTGCCGGTCTATATCCAACCGACCAAGCATTTCCATATGCCAGCCGGTGATGCGAACATCATCATGGTTGGTCCCGGAACCGGTATCGCTCCGTTCCGCGCGTTTCTCGAACACCGTGCCGTTGAAGGCGCCACCGGCAAGAGCTGGCTGTTCTTTGGCGACCAGAAGCGCTCGACCGACTTTCTTTATGAAAAAGAATTTGAGGCGATGCTCGAAAAGGGAACGCTGACCAAGCTTGATGTCGCGTTCTCCCGCGACCAGGCGCACAAGATTTATGTTCAGGACCGCATGCAGGAAAACGGTGCGGAAATGTGGAAGTGGCTCAAGGAAGGGGCTTACTTCTACGTCTGCGGCGATGCCAAGCGCATGGCTCGCGACGTGCACCAGAAGTTGATCGATATTGCGCAGGAACATGGCGGTCTTTCGCCGGAAGCGGCCAAGGAATACATCGAGGTGACTCTGGCCAAGACCGAAAAGCGTTACCTGAAGGACGTATACTAGGATAGATGCGCGTCGTTCGATTGGGACAACTCAATCGAACGACTTCCCCTGAAACATGGCCTCCTTTCCTGAAAAGCCGCTGGTTATCCAGACGCGCCAAGCCCACCTTTCGGCCGTGCTGCATGAAGCGAAAGGCTCGCGACTCGTCATTCTTTGTCACGGTTTTGGTGGGACGAAGATCGAGCATGGGCGACTGTTTGTGCAGGCCAGTCGCGCCTTGCAAAAGGCCGGGCTCAACGCTCTCCGATTTGATTTCGGGGGCTCAGGCGATAGCAGTGGCGACTTCAACCAGATGACGCCAAATACCCAGATCCGGGATGCGCTCGACGTTCTCGCTTGGGGACAGCGTCGTTACCGGAAGGTCGCCTTTTTAGGCCTGAGTTTTGGAGGAGGAACGACCATTTGCGCTTCCTATCAGGCGCGCCGTCGGCCCGATGCCCTGCTAACGTGGTCGTCCGTTCCCAGTTTCCGGTGGTGGCATGCCGCCGTTCCTACGGGAGTCCAGGCACCCTCCGCAACTAATCCGATGATTCCTGGTCGCCGCTTTTTCTCGGATCGCCCCAAGGTCGATGTTCCGGAGGCTTATGTCGCGCTGGATATCCCACGTTTTCAAATCCAGGGAGACCGCGATCTTCCGGAGTTCCGCGAACGATTCACCGCTTACTGCCCTAAAAATGATTCTCTCGTCCGGCATCTGGTTATTCCAGAGGCTGACCATGTTTTCACGACATGGGCGCATCGGCGTCGCGTCATTGCCGAAAGTGCACGCTGGTTGAAGAAGCAATTGGCCTAAAAAGATTTAGCTGGTTCCGAAGCGCTCCTAGCGGGCAGCTGCGATATCGGCAAGAAGGGATTCAATCAGCAGTATGCGCAATTTTCGGCCGATAGGCACTTTGTCTTTGATCAAGCGCATGCCCTAAGGGGAATAGTTGGATTGATCCGGGCTGGCTGAGAAGAAGAGGTCTGATTTACCGGGGCGTGGATTGGAGTAATCGGAGAAATAGGTCAGCTTTGAGGGAAGTTTAACTCCGGGTTTGTCATCCAACTTGGCATATCCCAGCCAATCGCTTTCATCGACATGGGCATAGGTTGGCGGTGTTGTGGAACCTGCGAAATCGAGATGGCCTGCCCACGGGGTTCCGTCGCCGAGTTTTCCTTCCATACGTTCGTCGCTGAGGATGGCGATCTGGAGGGTGCGCTGCGAACCGCCGAGCTTGCTGGCTTCAGCGGGCTCGCTGTAGGGGAAGAAGGGATGGTCGGTGGTGAAGCTCATCCGGATGGCGTTGGTGCTGATTTCTTCTCCGATGGAGCCTTTAAGTTTAAAGGCCGTGATCTTCCATTTTTTTGCGAGATAGGGTGCCAACCATTGGGCCGTACTATCGGTCCATAAGTAATCGTTCTTTCTTAGCCAGTTGCCGAGGCCGACGGGATCGCTCGCGTCCAACGTGACAGCGTGATAATCGCCGATGTCTTGTTCGGCAACGACGACGGGTTCGTTTCCATCGGTCTCTCCCGCTGGCGCCCCTGCAGCGGCGGGCGCCGAGAAATTTCCTCTGTAAATGGGCAAATATTTTCCTGCGAGGTCAAAGATGCGCTTGTCTGCCAGCGCGAGTTCGGGAGTGGTGGGCGTAGGAACGAGAAAGCCCACATCGCCTTTCGTTGAATCGATGACGGCGAACCGGATAAAATGTTCCGTGTGATGGGCTTTATCCCAAATGATGACGGCGGCTTCGGTATTGATCCCTACCGGTCCACTACCAGCGAGCGCGGCGCATCCCTTTGCGGTAGGATTGGTTACGAAAGCGAGAAAGCCGAGCCCAATGCCAATGAGGAATGTTCTTTTCATAGCCCGGAGCGCCTTTTGTTGACCCGCTTAACTGTGGAGGGCTGTAATTGAAGGGTCAATCGTCAACCTTTTTCCATCGTCGCAAAGTTGTAATAATCCTTGCTTCAGATGGCCTAAACGGGCTAACTCTCACCCCTTACCTTATGGCACGCCTTCTCGACTCCATTAATTCCCCCGCTGACGTCAAAAAGCTCTCGATGGAAGAGCTGCCCACCCTGGCCCAGGAGATTCGCGATGAGCTGATCTCAGTGCTGGCCAAAACCGGGGGGCACCTGGGGCCAAATCTCGGCGTGGTCGAACTGACGATCGCCCTGCACTATGTCTTTGATACCCCCACGGATAGCTTCGTTTTCGACGTCAGCCATCAGGCCTACGTTCATAAGCTCCTGACGGGTCGCCGCGACCGCTTCAACACCATCCGCCAGCCAGGGGGGCTCAATGGCTTTATGCTCCGTACGGAGAGCGAGCACGATTCCTACGGCGCGGGTCACGCGGGTACGGCCCTTTCCGCCGCGCTGGGCATGGCCACGGCGCGCGATCTCAAGGGCGGCAGCGAGCACGTCGTGGCTCTTTGCGGCGATGCGGCGTTCACCTGCGGTATTACGTACGAGGCGCTCAACAACATTTCCACCCATGCCAAGCGACTGGTGGTCATCCTCAACGACAACGAGTGGTCGATCGACAAGAACGTCGGCGCGATCGCGAAGTATCTCAACAGCATCGTCACCGATCCCCGTTACGAGCACCTGCACAGCAGCATGGCCAAGCTGGTCGAGCGTTTCACCGGTGAGACGGGCAAGCAGCTCGCTCTGAACGCCGAGGGCGTGGTCAAGGGGCTCCTCTCCACGGGGCATCGTCCCAGCCTGATTTTCGAGGAGATGGGTCTTTCCTATTACGGGCCGATCGACGGTCACGATTTGCCTAACCTGATCAAGACGCTCGATTTTGCCAAGCACCACGATCATCCGCTCCTCCTGCATGTCATCACGCAGAAGAGCAAGGGCTTCGAGATCGGCATGTCGAAGCAGAAGAAGTATCACGGCGTCGGCCCGAACACCTACGACGCGGAGAAGGGAATCGAGACGACTTCCAACGCGCCGAAGACCTACTCGCAGGTTTTTGCGGAGACGATGGTCAAGCTGGCCGATATGAATTCGCAGGTCGTGGCGATCACCGGCGCGATGCCGAACGGCACGGCGCTCGATCTCTTCCAACCGAAGCACCCGGATAAATATTTCGACGTGGGTATCGCGGAGGAACACGCAGTTCTCTTTGCCTGCGGCATGGCGACCAAGGGTTACAAGCCGTTCGTGGCGATCTACTCGACCTTCCTGCAGCGCGCGTTTGACCAGATTGTCCACGACGTCTGCCTGCAAAACCTGAATGTCGTGTTCTGTATGGATCGCGGCGGTCTCTCCGGGGATGACGGTCCGACCCACCACGGTCTCTTCGATATCAGCTATCTGCGCTGTATCCCGAACATGGTTCACCTCGATGCCAGCAACGAGGACGAGCTGGCCGACATGCTCTTCACGGCACTGCATCACGACGGCCCGATTGCCATCCGTTATCCGCGCGGTAACGGTCCCGGCATCGCGTTGAAGGCGAAGCCCGCGCTTATCCCGATCGGCAAGGCTGAGGTGGTCAAGCACGGTACACAGGTGGTGATTCTCGGACTCGGTGCGCTGTTGTCCATGGCCGTCGAAGTTTCCAAGGAACTCGAAGCGAAGGGTTACTCGGTTGCGGTAATCAATCCCCGCTCGGTCAAGCCGCTCGATATCGATACGATCTCGTTCTTTGCGCGCAGTGCGGATGTGGTCGTCACGATGGAAGATCACGTGCTCGCCGGTGGATTTGGTAGTGCGGTGCTGGAGGAACTCTCCGCCATCGGCATCCAGACTCCCGTGGTGCGCATCGGCTGGCCTGATGCGTTTGTGGATCATGGCAAGCCGGATGCCCTCCGCGCCAAGGCCGGAATCAGCGTGGCTGGCACGGTCGAGAAGACACTTCCGCATCTCAAGGCAGCCAAGCCCGCCGCCGCCAAGGCGACCGCAGTCGTGGCCTAACCGCGAGGTTGGGTCGTCTCCGCTATGCGTCTGGCCGCTTGTATCCTGCTTTTCAAGGAGCAGGCGTTCATCGAGGCGACGGTGCGCTCCATCTATCCGGTGGTCGATTCGATCTGCATCGGCACGCAGTACGACCGGAATATTTCCGACAAGGAAATCGTGCCGGATAAGAGCATCGAAGCGCTGCTAAAGATTCCCGATCCAGAGAACAAGATCCGGTTGGTGATGCAGCGTAATGTCAGCGATCTGCCCGGGAATGATGGCCAGGCGAAATTACGCAATGCGGCGCGGCAGCTTGATCCCAAGGCGGACTACTATCTTATTGTCGATTCGGACGAGGTCTGGTCGACCGAGACGCTGCGCAAGTGTTGGACCGAGGTGCAGAAGACGAAGTGGGCGGCGTACCGGATCAATTGCTACAACTACTATCGCAAATGGAATTATCGCGTGGTGCCCAAGGAGGGAAAAGGCGTGCGGCCACTGGCGTTTTTACGGCAGGGATTTCCGTTCAAGCATGACCGACAGGTGGACTGGCATGCACCGGCGCGGTTGAAGGAATATTTTCGCAAAGGGCGCAAGCCGAAGACGATTTATTTCCCGGCGGATTGTGCGATCCATCACGGCTCATGCGTCGGCGATGATGCGCGTATCCTGACCAAGATCATGAACTGGGGACATCGCGATGAGGTGGATCCCCAGTGGTTCGAGAAGGTATGGAAGAATTTCCGGCCCGACATGAAGGATTTCCATTACTACAAGGACGGCGCCGATTTTTACGAGAGCCTTGTTACGGTCCCGACGGCTGAATTGCCTGAAGAGGTCACGCGGTGCAAGTGGCCTGAGGATTGGATTGAGAAATAGGCTCGGGGAAGTCATGGGTGAAAATGAAATCACTGCGGGCCGTTGAACCTTGCTGTGCCAGAGGAAAAGATCATTAATAAAATCATCTATTCTCACACAGCAATTCGGGGAATAGCTGCGGTGGTTGTTCTGTTCACTCACATCAACGTGTTTCTTCGTGTCGACAGCGCCTATTTTCATCTTGTCGATTGGGGAGCTAATGCAGTGGACATCTTTTTTGTCCTGAGCGGATTTATTCTAAATTATGTCTATCTATCCGCAGGCTCGCCTGTGCCCTGGGCAGCTTATTTCACTGCACGTATTGCTCGAATCGTTCCGCTTTATTATCTGACAACGATCTCTCTGCTGCCTTTTTTTTGTTACAAGCACAGTGGAGCGGGGGATTTTCTCTCCATCTTGTTCAAGAATCTTTTCTTGGTGTCCGGCATCACGGACGGAACCAGCAAAACGATCAATTTTCCGGCGTGGTCAATCGGTGTGGAAGTTTTTTGCTACATGCTCATCTTCCCTCTGTTGGTCTGGTTGCATGCAGCCTTTCATCAAAGGCGTATGTACCAGCCAATCATGTTGATTTTACTGGCGGTGTGTTCTGTCATGCTGGTTTCCATTTACGATTTCGAGGGACTTTCCCTTCGACTCGTTGGGGCAGACCTGAGCTTCCTCGGTCGGGGCATATTTGGCTTCATCGTCGGCTTTTCATGCTGCTCGCTGTTCCGTCTCAACTACAACAACCATGTTCTTCGATCGCTGGCCAATGGCGCCATCATTGTGGCTGTGATCGCGTTTCTGCTTTCACGACTGGGATATCTTGGCCTGGGTATTGTTTATCCGGCCATTCTGATTATTTTCTTCTCGGCGTATGATATCGGGTTTGTGGCGCATGCCCTCAAAACGAGAGCGCTGCAATGGCTAGGCGAGAGATCTTATTCGATTTATCTTTGGCACATCCCGCTGATGACTTATCTGGGACTATTGGGGCTCAAGCAATGGGCTTTGCCGACTTGTTTGGTTTATCCAGCAATCATCGCTCTTGTTTTGTTGGCGGCAGATCTTAGCTATCGTTTCTTCGAGACGCCCAGCCGCACCCTCATTCGGAAGTGGACCAAGTAAAGAAAGCGCGGTCGTACTTTTTAAAGCTACTCCATTACCCAAGAGATCATTCCCATGCGGGAATTGATCGGGTCGCCTTGGGTACCGTCCTGGCTGACGGTGTGGATGATGCGCCCGCCGTTATCGGTGATCCATTTTGCGGCGACGGGACCCGTGACGGTTTCGGCGTGCCATTCGAGGATGCCGCAGCGGAAACGCTGGAGCAGGTCGGGCTCGTTGAGTAGATATTTCTCTGCGCCCTCGATATCGATCTTGATCAGGTCGGCCTTGGGGAAGCCGTGCTTTTCAATCAGCGCGGTGGCAGAAATCGTTTCGACGTTGATATTTTTTTCGCGTGAATCAGGCTTGATGGAGCTGGAGGAGCGGGTGGAGCTTTTGCTCTGGTAGAAGACGGTGGGGATGCCGTCGCCGATGCAGTCCTGCGCCGTGTCGAACGCTTTCAGGTTGTTGAGCCGGATGAATTCGCGGGCGGTCTCGATGCAGACGCCGGGATCGACCAGCAGCGCGCGGCATTTGGCGCCGTAGCCGTTTTCGCAGGCGCGATCGTAGAGCAGCGCGGAAAACATGCCCGCGTTGCAGCCGAGATCGACCCACGACAGGATCGGCGTCGGCAACTTGGCCAGCAGCGGTTCGTAGGCGCGGAGAATGAAGATCTCCTCCAGCGTCGCGAAGTCGCCGCGGGCGCGGATCGGCACGCGGACCTTGTTGGCGGTCTTGATCTGCGCGTTCGCGTAGGGGAACAGCTTCCACGCGACCGACAGGAGCAGCCTTTGCAGACTCATGGCTAGATGACTTTGCTGAGCAGGTACGCGGGGAGATCGGCGATGGCGATCCGTTCCTGTTTCATGCTGTCGCGATGACGCAGGGTGACGGTGTCCTTCTGGCCCACTTCGATCGGCTTGCCGGTGGCGGAGGTGGAAGCCTCCTTGGCACCCTCGAGCGTGTCGAAATCGATGGTAATGCCGAAGGGTGTGCCGACTTCGTCCATGCGACGATAACGGCGGCCGATGGCGGCGCTGTCGGCATAGGCGACCTTGAGGAGGGGCTGGAGCGTCTTGTAGATGTCCTTCGCGATGGCGACGAGTTCCGGCTTGTTTTTCAGCAGCGGGAAAACGGCGGCCTTGATCGGGGCGATGCGGGGGGCGAAGCGGAGGACAACGCGGGTCTCTTCCTTGCCGCTTTCCTCGTCCTTGATCGTCTCCTCGTCGTAGCCTTCGCAAAGGAGGGCCAGGACGGTGCGGTCGACGCCGGCGCTGGGCTCGACGACTTCCGCGAGATATTTGGTCTTGGTTTCCTCGTCGAAATACTCGAGCGGCTTGCCGCTGGCGTTTTGATGCTGCGTGAGATCGTAGTTACCGCGATGGGCGATGCCTTCGAGTTCCTGAATGCCGAAGGGGAACTCGTATTCGAGATCGTAGGTGCCTTGCGAGTAAAACGCGCGGTCCTTCTCCGGTACGGTGAGAACGTGAATCTTGGCGCGCGGAATGCCGATCGATTCGTACCAGGCGAGGCGCTCCTCCAGCCATTTGTCGAGCCACTCAGGACCGGTCCCGGGCTTGATGAAGAACTCGAGTTCCATTTGCTCGAACTCGCGGGAGCGGAAGGTGAAGTTGCGTGGGTTGATCTCGTTGCGGAACGCCTTGCCGATTTGGGCGATGCCGAACGGGAGTTTCTTCTGCGAAACATCGAGGACGTTCTTGAACTGGACGAACATCGCCTGCGCGGTTTCGGGGCGCAGATAGGTGATGGCGTCTTCGCTTTCGACTGCGCCGATATAGGTTTTGAGCATCAGGTTGAAAACGCGGGGTTCGCTCAGCTGTGCGCCGTTTTCGGGATTGAATGCAGTTGAATTTTCGACCTGCTCAAATTTTGTCGGCTTAATCTCAAATTCAGCTGGCAGCCCAGCTTGATCATAATATTGTCGGGCAACCTTGTTAGCCGAAGCTTCCGGTTTTCCCTTATGAACCAAAACCGCAAACTCTACTGGAGAGGGAGTTGTAGTAACTCCTGCGGCAAGAGCTGTGGAAAACGAATTCCACATACCCTTGCCGATCCGCTGATACCAATAATGATATACGGTTCCGCTTTGCGGCTCGATCTGATCGGCACGATAGCGCTTCTTAGTCAGGAGGCATTCGACTAGAGGATCAGAAAAAGTCGCTTCGTGGCCGCTGGCTTTCCAGACGGCGCGGTTCATGAGGATGGAGCCGTCGAAGCCGACGATATCGTCGCGGAGCTGGGTCATCGATTTCCACCAGAAGTCCTTGAGGTTGCGCTTCAATTCGACGCCGAGCGGACCGTAGTCCCACGCGCCGTTGAGGCCGCCATAGATTTCCGACGATTGAAAGATAAAGCCGCGGCGCTTACACAGGGCCACGATCTTGTCCATTTTTGCAACTGCAACGGGTTCTGCCATAGGGAGGGGAATTCTTCCGGCAAAGGGGCTCAAGGCCAAGGGAAATCGGTATGCGCTGAAACTAGCTTGCCTCCTGTTCGCTTCGCGAACCCGGGCAACAAGTAGCCCGGGCCACCAGAAACAAAGCATCTCGTTAACGAGCGATTTCTGCCGGGACTTCGATTAGAGGCGGGCTTTGGACGTTCTTGTAAGTTTCTTCTTCCTCCATTTTCTTCAAATCGGGCGGTGCGCCATCGGATAGTGGCCAGATATGGAATCCGCCTTTGGCATTGGAGAGAGTCCAACGTCCCCAGATGCCCTTGCCTTCCCTGTAGCCCTGATAATCGACCGCCGGGCGGGTGGGGTAAATCTTCTGCCAACAGCATTCCTGCTTTTGCACATCGTAATTGCCGGAGATGACAAAAGTATCCAACCCATCCGCACCTTCGCCATCGATCCTGCCGTTTCTAAACCGTAAATGAAGGTCCATCAGAAATCGTCTGGTGGATCGATCATAAGTGTAGAAGCCAACCCACGGACCTGAGGGGAAGAGCGCCTTCGACATGGTTTCGGACAACATCCCGCTCAGACTTGATGAGGGCAAGGCAATTTCAAGCCTGCGCCAGCGATTGAAACAGGCCCGAATTATATGCTTGGTTTTATAGTGCGATGCGAATAATCTAAAAACATGCGTTCGATAATCTTCGCTCTGGCGATTTTTCTCGTATTGATGGTCGGCTTGCAAAATGCGGCTGCCCAGTCGCTCTTGGCTTATATTGAGGCTCCCAAAGCGGAGACCTCCTCTGCGGCCGGGCTTTCGGGAGCGAAGACGGAGACATTTAATTCGCTTCCCTTGGGTAATCAATCAAGCCCCTTCGTATCCGCCATTGGGACTTTCGATTTTAGTCCGATTGCCCAAGGCGACATCCTGGCGGCCGATGCATTCGGGGGGGGCGGTAACTCGCAGTATATGTCATTTGGCGCGCAATCGGGGACGTCCGCGCCAATTACGATTCACCTGAATGGATCCTACAATTACTTTGGATTCTGGTTTTCCGCCGGTGACGTCAATAATGGGATCACATTTTATTCGGGCGGCACAGCGTTCGCCCGATTCAGCACATCGAACATTGTTTCATTACTTTCCGGTACCACGGTGACGGCCCTGAACGGAAACACCTACACGAGCAGCGCCTACTATGGTAATCCGAACAATGGCCCGAATAAGGGCCAGGATGGCGGCGAGCCATTCACTTATGTTGAGATATTCACATCGGGTCAGACGTTTGACACGGTGGTGCTGGATAATTCGGGAACAACCGGAACCGGATTTGAATCGGACAATGACACGGTTTATGCGGGGAATCTTTCTCCGCCAACCACGGATGTTTTTGTGGGTTCGTTGACGGTGGTGCCGGAGCCTGCGCATTATGCACTTCTTTTCGGAGCGTGTATTTTGCTGCTCGTTTACGGGCGGCGCATCGCGGGACAGTTTTGTCAGCGCGATGTAGAGTTTGGGAATTTTGCTTAGTTCCCAAAATTTGCGGCGACAAGCGGGCGCAGCCCGATAAATTGGGTTATGGCTGAATCCGTTCGCACCAATGTCCTCGGTGGCAAGTTGCTTCCCTGTTGTTTTTCACCAATGACCGGTTTTTATCGCGATGGCTATTGCCGGACGGGACCCGGCGATGTGGGCCTGCATACGGTTTGCATCGAGACGACAGCCGAGTTCCTGGCGTTCAGTCGTGAGGTGGGCAACGATCTTTCCACGCCGATGCCGGAGTATCAGTTTCCCGGCCTTGAGCCCGGAGACCGCTGGTGCCTTTGCGTGACGCGCTGGAAGCAGGCGCTGGATGCGGGAATGGCGCCACCGGTGGTGCTATCCGGCTGTCATATTTCAGCGCTGGAATTTGTGGAGCTGGAGGATTTGCAGGCGCATGCAGTGAAGGAAGAGACTGGGGGATAAAGTCGTTGTAGGAGTCGCTTCTCTTTAACTGCTGTCATTCTGAGCGGAGGCGAGAGGCAGGATTTGTTTCCTCAAAAGAGCATCTCCAGCCGGAGTCGAAGAACCTAGCTGAAATACGCACGAGATTGTGCAAGGGATCGGAGTTGGAATCGCTGGGAGAGTGCGCCCATATTGCTTAGGCCATCTGCGATGTCCTGGCTTTGAGAAGAGAATGTTGATATCCACAAGCGACGCGGTACGAAAATTCGGCTAGGTCCTTCGACTGCGGCTCGGTTAAGTCTTGGCAGGAACGAAAATCACCTGCTCGCCTCCGCTCAGGATGACGGCGTTTTTTATATAGAATCTTAACTAAAAAGACGGCTGTTTTCCGACTTCGAGTGGAGTTTTAAGCGGCCTTGCTATGACTGGCCAGCGAGGTGGACGGCTCCTTGGTCGGACGAGCGGCGGCTTTGCTGAGGCTCGCGCGATGACCGAGGTAATCGAGGAGCTTGCCGAGTTCGGCGCGCATTTCGACGCGGGAAATGATGCGGTCGATGAGGCCGCGATCGAGGAGGAACTCGGCGGTCTGAAAGCCCTTGGGCAGATCCTGGCGAGTGGTTTCCTTGAGCACGCGGGCACCGGCAAAGCCGATCATCGCCTTGGGCTCGGCAATGATGAGATCGCCGAGGGTGGCGAAGCTGGCCGTGACGCCGCCCATGGTGGGATGGGTCAGGATGGAGAAGAAGGGAAGCTTGGCTGCGGCATGTCGCGAAAGGGCGCCGCTGGTCTTGGCCATTTGCATGAGGCTGAACATGCCTTCGTGCATGCGGGCGCCGCCGGAGGCGCAAAAGATGAGGACGGGTAGCTTGCGCTCCGTGGCGCGTTCGATGGCGCGGGTGATTTTCTCTCCAACCACGGAGCCCATTGAGCCGCCGAGGAAGTTAAACTCCATGACCGCGACCGAGACGGGATGGGTCTCAATCTTGCCGAGGCCGCAGACGACGCCTTCCTTCAGGCCGGTCTTCTTTTGATACTTCTTCAACTGTTCGGAATAACTATTGGCGCCGGTGAACTTGAGGACGTCGACGGAGGAGACTCCGGCATCGAATTCCTGCCAGGAGCCTTCGTCGAGAAGATGGGAGAGGCGCTGATGGGCGGTAATGTTAAAGTGATGACCGCATTCCTTGCAGACCATCTGCTGGGCCTCAAGTTCCTTGTTAAAGATGTAGGCGCTGCAACTGGGGCACTTGGTCCAAAGCCCTTCGGGCATTTCCTTTTTGCGGGACGGCGTCTTGCCGTAATCGGGTTTTGGGAAAATGCTGTCGGAGGGGGGAATGGAATCGGACATAGATTTGAGTGGGGCGAATTTTAACTTCGCGCAATGGTCAATACGGCCAACCGTGCCGCCCCGGCCTGAGCGAGGGCTTGGGCGCAAGCATCTGTCGTGGCGCCAGTCGTGAAGACATCATCAATTATTAGCAGAGATCGTCCTCGGACGTCAAACTTCGGTTTCATCCGGAAGGCGCCAGCCATGTTTTCCCAGCGGCCCGAACGTTGGAGTTTTGTCTGAGAAACGGTGTCTCGATAACGATAAAGGCAATCGAGAACGGATAATTTTCGCTTGGAGCCGAGGCCTTGGGCAATTTCGCGAGCTTGGTTGAAGCCTCGCTCCCGCTTCCGTCGGTGATAGAGTGGGACGGGGACGAGTCCGTCCCATTCGCCGTGGCTCACATGTTGATCGTAAGTTTCGGTGAGCCATTCAGTGAGTTGTTTGAGGTGGTAGTATTCCTCCCGGTACTTGAACCCGATGATGGCATCGATGACCTGGCCGTGGATTTGATAACCGGACCGGTTCCATTCGAAATGCCAGTCGTGCCGGGTGCAGTTGGCGCAAATGAAGTCGGCGGAGGGATTGGACTGGAGGCTGGGGAAGGGTTCACCGCATTGGCGGCAAAAGGGGGCTTCAATCCGGACGGGCGCGGGCAGGGTCGATTCCGGCCACGGGAAGGCAAGGTTCAGGGCGCAGTCGACCCATTCTCGGGCAAAACGGACGGGTGACGATAGAAGCGCCATATCCAGAGACCTAGCAGAACAAATACCATGGAGGTGATCGGACTGGAAAGAATATCTCCACCCAGCCAGGAGACACGTGGTGGTTCGGTCAGATGCGCAAAACCTGTGAAAAGAAATACGGCGAGGATGAGGCCGCTGTGGAGTCCGGCGTTGAGCCAGAGGGTGGTGTTTCTCAACATGATGCCGCCAAGAATGAGGCCGAGTAGGAAGAGATTGAGGCCGCGACCGCAGAGGAATTCGCCGTGGATGATGGAGAGAAACGCGGAACCGACAGCGGTGATGCCGCTCCACGGGTAGACCGCTTGATGGTCGAGATCGGTCGGGACTTTGAGGAAATGGGAAAGCATGAAGATCGCAGCGGTGCTGATCCAGCCCACGCGCCAACCGAGGAAACCGATCAATTCTCGCTGGAGAAAACCGCGGAAGATGGTTTCTTCCAAAGGAGGAACGAGCAGGGCGGCGACGAGAGCGAGGAGGATGTGGTTGATCGTTTCAGAAGCAGTGGGATGAGCGCTGGTGAAGCCGACTCCGGCGAGGACGAAGCCGATGATGGCTTGTGCGACAACGAGGGCCACGGCGTAACCGAGGAGGAGTTGCTTCCAAGCGTCGCTGTTCCAAGGCCAGAGTTCCTTCAGCGGAAGACGGCTGCCAATCAAGACGATGGCGATGAGGGCGGAGACGAGGAGTCCGCGGTCCATCGCCCGGT
>Ga0068858_100002227_pt1 | contig 19597 bp, 18 predicted proteins | sample KBSSwiS12_FD_66589 | JGI IMG/M metagenome (GOLD analysis project Ga0068858, IMG submission 66589) | Switchgrass rhizosphere microbial communities from Kellogg Biological Station, Michigan, USA - KBS Switchgrass S1-2 | ecosystem: Host-associated > Plants > Roots > Rhizosphere > Soil ...
GCCCGCGCCGGTGGTTGGGGATTTGCCATCTCCGATGAAGGTTCGGGCCACTGGATTGGAAAAACTGCGGTCGCAACTGCTGTGCGGGAGGTTGAAGAGACCCAAGACACATGTTTGCTCAAAGCCATCGCCAAATCATGGGGAGTGAATTCCCACCAGCAAGTGGTAGTGAAGGCGAACGGCACGCCATCCCCCGACTTCGCCGCCCTATTTCCAGTCGTGCTTAAGGCTGCCGAAAAGCAGAACAAGCAGGCACGTGAAGTTTTGACTCAGGCGGCGAAAGAGCTCGTCGCTCTGGCGGAGGATGTCATCAATCAGGTGTTCCCCGATGCCGGCAGTGTCCCTGTGGCCATGTCCGGAGGTGTGTTCGCTCACAGTTCGCAAGTACGAGAAGTTTTCTACAATCGTCTGAGCAAGGAGTATCCCAACGTGCGACTCATCGAAGATGTGGTTGAACCGGTGCAGGGAGCGCTCCAGCGTGCGAGAAGATGTGCTCGCTAACGCCAATGTCAACCGATCCATCAAGCTCGCCTGAAATCGCGCCAGAGGTTTCCAATCTGCCGGTAGTAGATGCCATCCATAGCAATTCTGCCGAAGTTCTTGTCGCAGTGGCATCCGATCGGTCACTCAACGAAGACTTAGCGCTGACTCTACTTAAAAGAACCGATCTGCCCGGCGGTGCTCTCGAACGGCTCAGCCAAAACGCATCGGTCATGAAAAGCCGCAAGATAAAACTGGCCTTGGTAGAGCATCCAAAAACGCCCCGACATGTTTCACTGCCCATGCTGCGCCATCTATTTACCCTTGATTTAATGCGTGTTGCGCTCACACCCGTCGTTCCTGCTGATGTAAAAGCGGTCGCCGACGAAACACTTTGCAATCGAATAGAGACGATACCTTCTGGCGAGCGATTGACCTTGGCACATCGGGCTTCAGGACGCGTGGCTGCGGAGCTGTTATCGGATCCCGAATCGCGCGTGATTCACGCCGCGCTGCAAAATTCGCGCCTCACTGAAGCGAACGTGGTTAAAGCAGTGATGGCGAGTGACGCCTCGGCAGTCTTGGTTGAGGCTGTGTGCCATCACGCCAAGTGGTCATTGCGACGTGAGGTTCGTATTGGGTTGTTGCGAACCCAGCACACTCCTTTGGCGCGTGCGCTGGAATTTGCCCGTTCATTACCGGCGGCTTTGCTGAAGGAAATCCTACATAGCTCGCGTCTTCCGATGAATATTAAAGAACATCTGCTAAAAAGCCTGAATTCCTAACCTGGCGGGAAGGCAACGGCTTTCAGCCGTGCGAAATCATGTTTTACAGCACGACTGGACGTGCTCTTCCCACTTGGCAACAAATCTTGCTACACACCACCGTAATTTGCGATTCGCATTTTCAGCCCTCAAAATTTAATCATGTGGGAAATGCTGCGGGAAATGCTTGACCAGCCCTGGCGACCGGTTCCTCGCTGGTCGGCGACTGCCTGGGTGTCGTTCTACGCCGTATTTCTCGTCTATGCTTTTTCCAAACACGGCGAGTTCTTGTTTATCGATCTTGCAAATCTAGTAGTCCATGAAGGCGGACACCTGCTTTTCGGATGGTTCGGGCAGACACTTGGGATTTGGGGTGGAACTCTGTTGCAGTGGTTAGTTCCTTTCTTGCTTGCTGGCTACTTTTTCTTTCAGCGCCAAGTGTCGGCTTTCGCATTTTGCACATTTTTCTTCTTTGAAAATTGGCTATACACAGCCACATATATGGCTGATGCTCGTGCTATGGTGCTTCCCCTCGTGACCGCCGGAGATTCTGATTACGTGGAGCATGATTGGAACACGATTTTTTCTAACCTCGGAGTTTTGTCTTACGACACCAAGGTTGCGGCTGTCATTCGGGTACTTGGTTGGATTGGAATGATCGGGATCGTGGCTTGGTTCATGAAGAGCTCAATCTGGACCAATCCAACCGCAGAACAAAGCAAGGTGATTTAGCGCGATTTGCCTGATACGCTCAAGCTCTCAGTTGAAGCCTCTCTTGGCTGTTTTCCATGCAATAACTCAACTAGCACCTGATAAAGATGAGCACGCATGGCATAGCGCTCATTGGCACTGGTGATGTAGCGCAGGTGTACTTCCACACCTGATCCGGTAGGCCGCAAGTTGATCGCAGGCTTGGCCGAGACAGACTGTACACGATATCGGCTGGTGCTGTTTTGCCACTCCTGCTCGGCCTTCTGCGCGTTGGCGGCCGTCTCTTTTTCTATCAGCTTTTGAATCTCGTCGATGACCGTATAGGGATCTTTGTCCTGCGGAATGGAAAGGTCGAGTTCATCCCACAGCCATTGACCGGAAGTTGAGAAGTTAAAGAAGTGCCCTTCGATGGCAAAGCTGTTGACGAATGCTACTTTGCGGCCGGTCGGGTGTCCGCTGTCGGTCCAGTTTCCCGTTTCCAGCAGGACGGTCCGCAGCCAATTTACTTCTACGACTTCGCCGACTACTCCGTTGATCTCAACCCAGTCGCCGACGCGGATGCCGTTCTTTCCCATCAGCACGAACCAGCCAAAGAAGCCGACGATGAAGTCTTTTAAAGCGACCGTCAATCCGGCACCAGCAAGTCCGAGAATCGTTGACATCTGGCTCGGAATGCCGAACAGCACGAAGATACCGACAAGGATTCCTATTGCCTGCACCGCGAAGCGCATGATCACGCGCAAAGTACGCAGAGTTTTTCGCTCTTGTGTCAGGTCAATCAGGAAGTGATCAATCAGCCGGCAGGCGATATACACGATTAGGATGATCAGAACGATCCACATAATCGAAGCCAGAATCCTGTGAATCGCGGATTTTTGATTCGATTGCACAAGTGCCGTCCAGCTTGTGTATGTATCAGCCAGTTCTTGATAGTCCTGAATTTGCCGGTCCAGGTCGGAGAGATTCTTTTGTTTATCAGCGAATTGACGCAGGGAAGTGATCGTGTTATTCGTCGAGTCAGACGCGGCGTCTGATTGCAATTGATTGCTTGCTTGTTGCTTCAGCAGTTGCTTGGTGGTTTCCTGAAGCTGAAGTTGCTGTTCAAGCTGATCGTGCCTTTGCCTGAGTGCATTGCCGGCATCCACCGCTGTCTGGTTGGCCGTACGTAATTGAACAGCCTTAGCGCGTAGCTCCTGCAAGATCTGAAACTGTCCGAGGAAGGTGGAATCACTGGAGTCCTGTTTCGGTGCATTGGCCTGGGCACCGTTTGGATCCTGATCATTCTTGGATGTCGCCTGATAACGCGTGAACTGGCGCTGGATGCGGCTTTGCGTGTCCGCACCCGACCGCATTAAGTCTTCCTGGGCGTCCTGCAACTCATCTTGATCCAGCTCGAATTGCGCCTGCGCCAGATTGAGGTGTTGCTGGATTGAGTCCTGCCGCGACGCCGGTGCTGCTGCCAGCTGCTTTTTGAGCTGATCAATCTGATCCTGCTCGGTTTTTACAACCACTTCGGTTTTCTTGACGCGATCGAACAGTTCACGCGTTTCAGGAGTCGGTTCCTCACGTTGTTGAGCAGCTTCGCGCAGGGCGGTGGCAAAAGCCAAATCAACTGCGTGGTCGGCTGATTTTAAGGCTTGTCGAGCCAGACGTTGTTCGTCACGGCCCGAAGCTGTGGCTGCCAACTGCCGCGCAGTTTGCACGGCGCTCGTGTTTACAAGCTGAGGCCGCCTGCCCGTCGGTTTATTGGTCGTCGCAGTTTCGTCACGAGTGAACACCAAACCGACGAATCCGAGCCCAATCAGGCCAAGCAGGGAAAAGATAACAATCCAGTGGCGGCCCTTGAGGCTGAAAGTCATGCAGGTTTTTATTATAGGCGCAGGATGAGCAGTCGATGATTCAGGAGTGCATGGCTATTTGCGGAAGTGCTCAAGAATTGCCTCCGCTTGATTGCGCGTGACTACGGCTGAGAGTGCGGCTATGTCAGCCTGTTTGACCGCTTGCACGCTGCCAAAATGTTGAAGCAATCGGCGAGTAGTGTTTTCACCCACTCCGGGAATTTCTCGCAACTCCGTAGACCGATCGCGAATCTGCCGCCGCTTGCGGTGGAAGGTCACTGCAAAGCGATGGGCTTCATCGCGGATCAGCTGAACTAGATGGAGTACAGGCGAGTGATGGTCAAGTGCGATGGGCTCATTCTCCTGCCCATATACGTAGATGATTTCCTCGCGTTTGGCGATTGAGGCTAGTGGTTGGTTGATGATCTCTAATGACTCCAAAGCTTCAGCAGCCGCATGAAGCTGGCCTAGCCCGCCGTCGATCAGCACTAGGCTCGGCATTTTCTTGTTTTCTTCCTGAATACGTTTGTATCGGCGCGTGACTACTTCGCGCATGGAGGCGAAATCATCCACGCCTACCACTGTCTTGATGATGAATTTCCGGTAGTCGGATTTTTTCATGCGACCGTCTTCCCAGACGACCATGGACGCTACAGTCTCTGCACCTTGGATGTGGGAGATGTCGAAGCACTCGATGCGTTGCGGTAGGTCGGGAAGGCCGAGGGTGTCCTGCAATGCCTCCTGAATGGCCTTCATGTTCGGCTTCATCACGCGGAAACGCTGGTCGTAGGACTGCTTGGCGTTGTTGCCAGCAAGATCGAGCAACGAACGCTTCTCGCCGCGGACGGGAACAAGGATGTTTACCCGCGTGGAACGGGCGCTCTTGTCCGCAACCCGGTCGGACAACAAATCTTCCAACGCTTCTCGATCTTCAAATTCCACGGGGACATAGACGTTCCGCGGAACATAAGGCTGGCCGATATAGAGCTGTTTCAAAAAGGTGGAGAAAAACTCTCCGGGAGTAAAGCCTAAATCCAGTCCTTCAAACTCCGGTAATTCCTCCCAGAAAAATTCTCGCCGATCTAAAACTTTCCCGCCGCGCATGTGGAATAGATTCACCGCCAGCATTCCCGCTTCGTAGTGATAACCGAAAACATCCGCATCGTCACCTTCAACCGCGGCGATACGCTGCTTCTCCTGCAATTGCTCTACGGTGGAGATCAAATCGCGATATCTGGCCGCGCGTTCAAATTCTTGCACTCCCGCAGCCTGCTCCATACGTTCCCGCAGCGACCGCGACAGGTCGGTCTGCCGTCCTTCTAAAAACAACTTCGTGTCCCGCATCGCTTCCTGGTAAATCTCGGGTGTGGTCAGCTCCTGAACACACGGCCCAAGACATCGTTTGATGTAGTACTGAAGGCATGGCCGCGGATGATAGCGCGTCAGATCCACCTTGCAGGACGGCACCAGAAAATTGCGGTGAATGAGATCAACGATGCGATAGGCCAAGTTGGCAGGGAAGTAAGGGCCGTAGTAAGCGCTGCCATCTTTGCGCAGCCGCCGCGTCACATATACGCGGGGAAACCGCTCCCCCAGCGTCAGCTTCACATACGGATAAGTCTTGTCATCGCGCAGCAGAATATTGAAACGTGGCTTGCGTTGCTTGATGAGGTTGTTTTCCAGCGCTAGCGCCTCTTTGTTGTTGCCGACGACGATGTACTCCACATCTGCCGCTTCCCGTACCAGGGTGCCGGTTTTCGCGTCCTCCCAGCGACCTTCGTGGAAGTAGGAAGCCACACGACTGCGCAGGTTTTTAGCCTTTCCGACATAGATCACCTCTCCCTCGGCGTTCTTGTAGAGGTACACCCCGGGTTCGGTCGGAATCGTGCGAATTTTTTCCTGCAAATCCATGCTGGGGGAGTTGCTCCATTCTATTGAAAATGCATCTACATTGTTTGCTTGAGGGGCGATCGGATGCATCTACTAGCACCGTATAAATTTTCCATCCTCAGGCTGCGGTTTGCGCATTGGTTGCTGTCCAAGAGTCACGTGGCCGCAAGCAGGAAATTGGAGTTTAGTCCTTTGTTAGCAGCGAGTTACATGGGATCGGTCGATATTCACCATAACTTGGCATCACCCGTGCTTTAACTCAAGGCGTGATGCGCGGAAAAAAGGCCCTCCCCGATAGGCTCCCGCGCTCCCAAGTTCTGATTTGTGCATAGCAGTAGTAAAGGCCTCGCTGAGCGAGAGCCAGTAAGATTAGATGTGAAAAGGAGCTATTCGATGAATCGCACTTCGTTAGTGATTGGATTGACGGCGGCGATGCTGGCAACGGTAGGTTGCTCCAGCAAGAACTATGTAAAGCAGGAGACGACCCCGCTCATCAACAAGACCAATGAACTGGACGACCTGACCGCGAAGAATACCAACGCCATTAAAGACGTTGACGCCCGCGCTCAGGCTGGAATTCAGCAGGTAAACGCCAAGACCGCGGAAGTCGACCAGAAAGCCCAGGCGGCCGGACAACAGGCAGCCCAGGCACAGACTTTGGCCGACAGCGCTGTGCACCGCGTGGATAGCCTGACCAACACGGTTGCAAACCTCGATAACTATCATGTGGCCAATGAGACCTCTGTGCAGTTCGCCTTCGATAAGGACAACTTGAGTAAGGACGCGAAAGCGGCCCTCGATCAGCTTGCATCTGCGATTCCGAATACCAAGGGATACATCATCGCCCTCGAGGGTGGAACTGATTCAGTCGGCAATGCTGAGTACAACTATGCTCTCAGTGAACGCCGTGCCAACGCCGTTATTCAGTATCTGGCGGCGCAGCACAACGTGCCTGCTCACAAGATCTATGTGGTCGGATTGGGCAAGGACAAGCCGCTCGATTCCAACAAGACTCGTGAAGGCCGCGCCAAGAACCGCCGTGTGGATGTTCGCCTGATGACAAACAGCACCGCGGAAGCAACTCCGGCTGGCCAGCCCACGGCTACGGCAGCCCCGGCGCCGACTGGCTCCAACTAAGTTTTCCCTCCTCCCCGGAGGACTTCGCCAACCCAGGCCATCTTTTTCGAAGGATGGCCTGGTTTTTTTTGCATCAAACAATATGAATTGATTTTCTCTGCGTAACTGTCATCTCAGCCCCCTCCGCGGCTTAGGGTTTTGGGTGCTGTCGGCGAGGTACAAAATCTTGAATCGCAGAGTTCGTCGAGATCGCACAGAGTACACGGAGAATGTCCAATTGTCCGATTGAAGCGCTAAAATAAGCGTATGCGTCGTCTATTCACTACAGCTTGTGCGGTTTTACTGTTCGCGGGCTACTCGGTGGCGCAGGTTGAGCAAGTGCCTTCCAACGGCAAGACTCCTCCTAAAAACCAGGCTCCGCCGCGCTCGCAGCAAGACCAGCCGCCCAGCCAGGAAACAAGCAAAGAAGCCAGCCGCGAAGCCGGCATGAGTTCGAGCAAGAACACACAGATCGACCTCAGTCCGCCAGCCGAGGACGCTAAGAACCATCCCGACAGCGGCGCGGCCATTATGGATACAAACTCAGACGACAATCCTGATGTGCAGGAGATGCATCCCTGGGACCCGCACCGGGCGGCGAAGAACATTGAAGTAGGAGATTATTATTTCAAGCGCAAGAACTATCGCGCTGCTCTCGGGCGCTATCAGGAGGCGCTCGAATTCAAACCGAACGATGCGGAAGCCAATTTCCATCTGGCCCAGTGCTATGAAAAGCTCAACGATCCAGACCAGGCGGCGAAGCATTTTCAGGAATATTTGAAAATCCTGCCCCAAGGCGTGTTGGCGCCCGAAGCCCGCAAAGAACTGGAAAAGTTAGGAAAACCGCAAGCAGCCAACCAGGAACCCGAAAAACCGCAAGCGAAATAGTTATTTCAGCACGCGGATGAAGGCTCCGCTGGTGGCATCCACTTCTAACCGTAGCTTCCCATCACCGTAGGTCACATGCCAGACCAGCTTGCTGGTGTTGCGATCCCAGGCCAGCCGGTAGTTGATGGGAGTGTTCGCATCCGCAGTCAAAATCTTTTCTCCGCCGTGTTTCTGCGCAGTTTCGAAAACCTTGTCGGTATCAACTTTCAGGAAGGCAGGATCAAAAATCTGGGTATTGGAGTTGTTGGGATTATAGTCGCCATCGCTTCCGGGATTGATTCCACGCGCCGGAGCGTCCTGCGCGTCGGTGCCAGACCATGCGTACGGTTTGGTGGCCTTGTTCGTGGGGGAAGCAAATCCTGTGCGCCAGATAGCAGCTTTGCCATCCTTGCCGGTTGAATCGCTGTTGAGCTGTGACTCGAGAGTGTAAGGCTGCGCGTCGCGCGCCCAGGTATGCGCGGGTACGACCATTTTGTAGAAACCGAACCGGCCGGTTAGCAACTCCGGTCCCTTCGGCTTGGGTTTCTCGGTTTCTGTAGGCTTCGAGTTATCTTCACAACCAACCAGCAACGTCAACGCCGCAATCAGGATAAAAAACTTTTTCATGTGTGTTCTTCTTTCCCCACTCGAAGTTTGCCGAAAATTGTACTGCTTCAATTCTATAAGATAGTAGCGGAGCATTAGGCGTGAGTGAATACATCCCAAGGTTACAGGAGGCCATCGCCTCGGCGATCCACGGTGTGAGCCGCGAGGAGGTACTGCGTGAACGGGACGGGAAGTGGAGCGTCGCGCAAGTGCTTGAACACCTGTATCTCACCTATACCGGGACGGTAAAGGGATGTGAACGCACACTGGCCTCATCAAGCTCTCTGGCTACGCCTCAGAGCGCCCAACAGCGCCTCAAGACCATGGTGATTGTCAGCTTGGGATACTATCCGCGCGGCATAGAAGCGCCCCGGCAAGTTCGCCCCAAGGGAATTCCCGTGGATCAGGTAGTTTCTGACATTCAGCGGCAAATCACACTCATGGACGATTCGCTCAAGCTCTGCGAACAGAAACTGGGAAAAGACAACAAGTTATTCAACCATCCTGTGCTGGGCGCGTTGACCGGAGAGCAATGGCGCAAGTTTCATTGGCTGCATGGCCGCCATCACGTTCGGCAGATTCTTAAATTCAGGAAGCAATGCCTTGAGAAAGAAAATGCCCCTGCCGCGGCAGGGGCTTGATAGCGAGAGAATTTATTTGCCACCAGCCTTGCGCAGTTGTTCCTGCAACTCTTCTACCTGCTTCTTGCCGTCATCAACCGCCTTCTGCTGGTCGGCGATCTTCTTTTTGTAGTCAGCGTCTTCCTTGTCCCAGGCGGCGGAGTTACGCAGGCGGTCGCCAGCGTCCGCATAGAATGAGGCCGCACGCAAGCGGTATTCGCGTTGTGTTACGTCCAGTTCCCTTGAGGCCAGTTCAAGTTTGCCTTTTTGCTCGTTCAGCCGCGCCTTGATATCGTCAGGCTTGGCAGCGTTTGCAGGCTGTGAGTTCGCTGCAGGCGCTCCATCGTTGGGCGGGTTGCTGGCACTGGCTGCATTGCCGTCGGTTGCCTGAGCATCTGGCGTGGTTCCCACGACACTCAGATGGCTGTCCTTGGGAATGTTGTCATTGTCGAAAACCTTGGTCGCGGCGGGCTTGCTCTGCTTGCGCGCCGCTCGGGCGTAGTCGCCAAGTGAGCCCGACTGAGCTGTGCAAACTGCGGCCGCGAGGATCATTCCAGCCAGGGTGTAGGTTGTGCGTTTCATAAGTTGCTCCGTTTCTTCATTCCCTGCCTCTGCTAGGCAGTTCAAACTTGTTTCAAATTCCTGCCGCAGCCCGTGCCGTCTTCGGTTCCGCAAGAAAGCCACCGATCGTGTGGTTCAGGTGGGCTGCTTCTGAAGCGATGTCCGATGCCAGGCGTTGTACCGATTCTTCATCTTGGCCGCTCGATAACCGTTTCGCGCAGTCTTCGATGGTCGCCAGCGAGTTACGTAGTTGAAGCGCCATCTCGGCTGACATTTCTCCATGCATCGCCTGTTGCTCGCGTACACGCGCTAGCTCTGTCTGATCATTGATGAGGCAGGCCGCGCCGAGCGTGTCGCCACTTGGCGATTGAACGGATGTGATTGTGATCTGCAATGTGCGATGTTCACCGGAGGGCCTCAGATAGTGCACATCCAGCTGGTACGAGAAAAGCTTATCGCGCAGATAGCGCTGGATAGTCTCCGCTAGGCTGCTTTGTGGTTCGGAAGCCTTCTCTGGCGCTGCTTCGCGAAATACTTCCCGCAGCCCCATTCCCACCGGAGAAGCGAATCCCAGAATCTGCCGCGCCGCGGTGTTCGCCTGTCGCACCAAGCCATTGGAATCGATAAACATCACACCACTCGAAAGATGTGAAAGCACGGCCGCGCTGATATTTTCTGAAGTCCGCGCCCGGCGGCGCTCTACTTGCTGAGAACTTTGCAATTCGTGCTTCTGTTGTTTTAACTGCTGTATGACCGCGTGATAAGTGTGCAGGGGCAAAGTGTCGAGCGATGCCGGCACTGCGCTGTCGATGATTTCTTCGTCGATGTTGCGACGCATGCGTCGCATCACGATCACGCCAATCACGAAGGCCAGTGCACCGGCCATGAACACTAGTGCCATGCGCAGAACAATCGGATTGGTCAGGAGTCTCAAAATAGCCTCCAGTACCAACCGAGGAATCGGTTGCCGAAGAAGAAGGCGACCATCGCCATGCTGCCGAGGAAGACTCCAAACGGCATTTGGTGGCGGCGTAGCGCAATCACCGCCGATGCCCAGGCATGCTTGCGGGCATCGCGCGAATTTTCATGATGACGGACGATACGGCGACGGGTGCGCTTCACCCAGACCGCGAGCACCGTCCAAACTCCAAATAGCGATCCGGCAAGCGAAGCCGCGAAAATGGTGAAGATCGTCAGCTTCACGCCGAGGAAAGAACCGATCATGGCCATCAGCTTCACATCGCCGAATCCCATGCCTTCCACGCCACGTGCCCGCAGGTAGATTGCTCCTGCCCCGTAGATGAACGATGCACCGACGATCGCGCCCGTTGCAGCGTCAAACAACGAGAACAGCCGCCAGGAAACATCCGAGCTGAGCGGAAGGGAAACCACTCCGCCCAACAACTGCGAAGCTAAGTCGTTCACGGGAACGATTAGGCTAAACACGATTCCGATTGCCAGCCCCGGCAATGTCATCTTGTCCGGAAGCAGATAAGTTTCGGCGTCGGTGAAAATCAACCCCAGCAACAAAAATCCCAGAACGCAGTATTTGAGTGCGGCAAGCGTCAGTCCGAAATAGGCGTAGCAGGCGAGGAACAGCGCACCGGTTAATAGTTCGATAAGTAGATAGCGTGGCGAAATTCTGACCTTGCAGTTACGGCAGCGCCCGCCAAGCAGCAGCCAGCTGATGACCGGAATGTTCAGATAAAGCGGAATCGGTTTTTTGCAATTAGGGCAGGCAGAGCGCGGAGAAACCACCGACATATCCCGTGGCAAGCGGTAAATGCACACATTCAGGAAGCTGCCAAAGACCAGCCCGAATGCGGAAACCGAAATTGCCAGAAAAGGATCCAAAGCGCCCCTTTAAACAGACGAGTGCCGATATCGCTTTGATTATATGGCGGTTGACGCGCAGAAACTGCGGTACCAAAGTCACTGTCCGAGTGGACGATTGCCTGTGTATGTGCCCAGGTATGAGCCTTCGCGGTGAAAACTACAGGGGTACGCTGGTTGCGTACCCCCTTAAAGCCCAAAGGCAGGTTATTGCTGATCCATCTTATGCCCTTCACGCGGCCCCTTGGTCGTAGGAAGCACGTTCAGGGAAGCCTGCAGGGTGAAGTTCAGCACGGTTTCCGAAGGCAGCTTGATCTGCTGCCCCTTGGTTGCGGCTTGGACTCCGCCGCCGATTCCACCGCCGCTGGCGGCTCCTATGGCCGCGCCTTTGCCGCCACCGGCGATTCCGCCGATGATGGCTCCAATGGCTGCTCCGGCTCCGACTTTGGCTGCGGTGTTTTTGCCCCGAGAAGAGCCTTCGCGTGAGTATTGATCGGTCTGTATGTTGTAGTACTTCGATCCGACCGAGATGCGATCAAGTTGCAGCTTCAGCAGGGACTTTCCCGCAAATTTGCCGGCGCTCTGCACGTCCACTACATGGCCTTCCACGTCATATCCCGAAGGAACCACAACGTCGCCATCGACCGATAGCGGAGAATCCAGGGTTGCGTGGAAGGTTTGCCCAGCGGTAGCAGTTTCGCTATCAATCGTATCCACCAAACGAACTGCCAGCGTGGTTCCGGAAGGAATCGTAACCTTCTGCGGAGGCGGTGGAGGTGGTGGCGTTGTCACCGCAGGCGCAGGCTCCGGAGTCGCGGGAGCGGCCGAGGCCATGGTTGAACTACTGTTCGGAGCAGGCTCGTCGCGCTGGGATGCCGAAGAGTCGGCATGACGACGCGGGGTGCTCGGCTTCGGCTTTTTTACTGGAGCGGGTGTTTCCTCAGGAGCGGACGGGGCTGGCATCGGAGCGGCTGCGGCCTGAGAAAGCGTGAGGTTGTTTACCACCTGTTTCACGCCGGGCACGGAAGCGGCATATTTAGCAGCCGCATCCCGCTGAGCTTCGTTGTCCACGGCCCCCGAGAGGGTGACAGTTCCGTTAGCGGTGTCCACGGCCAGCTGTTTACCTTGCAGGCCGGAATCGCTATTGAATTTGCTTTGAATATCGCTGGTGACTTGCGCGTCGCTAGGCGGCTTGGAACAGCCGATGGTGAGGCCGATTCCGACAACAAGCATGACTGCGATCAGGCGGAGATAGACTTTGCTTTGCATGAGGATCTCCTAGTAGTTCTAACCCTATATACCTATTTTAGATGCGATGAATCTGTGAATTATTACAAATTTGCCCACCGAAGCGCATTTGGCAATGGGGCCACAGGTACAACCCGCATGGGATCAAGTACCTGGGCTTCAGTGAATGAATTTGTAGTCGAGGATGTAGGCTGCCAGCAGCGCACCTTCCTCGCTGCTTTCGCTGGTACGTTTGTCCTTCAGGCGGACAATCCGTCCCTGGCAGAGCACTGAGCTGTGGCGCTGTCCGGAGATTTCCTCCGGCATTTCGAAGCGCATTTCCACCAGAGTATTTTGCGGCAGTGCTTTGGTTCCGTTAAACAGCACACCCGACTGGCTGAGATTTTCTGTCGTTCCGGCATACCAGCCCACCAGATTTTTCACCCGATAGCGCACAGCAGTTTCGAACTTCAACCGGCGGGCACGCGGCACCCAGGTTGGCTTGGCAGAATGGCGTTGCCGCTTGGCGCGAGTGCTTTCCATTGCCGTCCTCTCCAGGCGTTCGGTGCGGCGCATGGTCTTCCAGTCGTACTTGTATTCCGCAGCGCAGAGCAGGCAGACTTGGTAGTAGTCTCCATCATCTTGACGGCGAGGCCAGGAGAACTCGTGGGAGCAACGACCGAGACGCAAAACATCCATTAACTTCTGAGCCATGAGAGTAACTCCGGAAACTGAATCATGCCCTGAGAACGGGAACTTGGGTAGGTTACCTTCGTGTCTAGTCGCCAGTCAGGATTCTGGCAACCCTAACGGAGTGTGTAACTTGCACTAAGGAAATCGCCGAGAAAGGCCGCCGGATGTGTATCATCAGCGCGTGGCCGATCTTACGGCATTCATTTTGGCTGGTGGACAAAGCCGACGCATGGGGCAGGATAAGGCCTTCCTGGAACTGGGGGGGCGGACCCTGCTTGACCATGCGCTGGCGTTGGCGAACGCCGTTTCTCCAGCTGTGCGGATTGTGGCACCACAGGAAAAGTTTTTGACTATCGCACGCACCATCGAAGATGTGTTTCCAGATCGTGGACCTCTGGGCGGGATTCATGCCGCGCTTAGGTGTACAGCGACTGAGTTGAATTTGGTGCTTGCGGTAGATTTACCGTTTGTCGAGGCGGACTTTTTGACCTACATGATTACGCAAGCCAGTCAGGTTTCTGCCTGGGTTACGCTGCCGGAAGCAGGAAAGGGGCTGCAGCCGCTGTGTGCCGTGTATCGCCGGGACTTCCGCGAAGTAGCGGAGCGGGCGCTGAGTAAAAAGAAAAATAGATCGATCGATTGTTCGCTGACGTAGAAACGCGCGTGATCGCCGAGCCAGAGATTGCTCGCATGGGGTTTCCCGTCGAGATGTTTCAGAACCTGAACACGCCGGAAGAGTTTGCCAAAGCAGAACGGTTATTCGACCAGAGCCGATCGTGAGAGATTAAAATTTAACCATGGAGTCTACTCCACAACTCGGGCCATACATCGATTTCAAAGATGTTTCCAAATCGTTCGGAGAAAACTGCGTCCTCGATCACGTCAGCTTTGACGTGATGCCGGGTGAGACGGTCTGCATTCTCGGACGCAGCGGCGTGGGTAAGTCGGTGTCTCTGCATCACATCATGGGATTCCTCAGGGCGGATTCCGGGCGCGTGATCGTCGCGCATGAAGACATCACTGATTACACCGAAGAGGAGATGGAGCACATCCGCAAGAAAGTCACGATGGTCTTTCAGAACGGGGCCTTGTTCGACTCTTTGACGGTTGGGGAGAATGTAGCTTTCCCTTTGCGTGAACGTCCCGGGATGCAGGAAGAGCAAATTCTTCAGATTGTCGATGGCTTGCTGCAAATGGTTGGTGTGCGCGAGATGAGAGACCTGCTGCCGTCAGATTTGTCTACGGGAATGAAGCGTTCTGTTGCTATTGCCCGGGCCCTTGCGGCGCAGCCTGAATGTGTGTTGTATGACGAACCCACCACCATGGTCGATCCCCTCATGGCTCAATTGCTCGGAGATTTAATCAAGCGGCTGAAAATTCAGCTTCATCTAACCAGCGTCGTGGTCACTCACGATATGCGGCTGGCGAAGAAGCTGGCTGACCGCATCGTGTTTCTTCACGAAGCGCGAGTGATCTTCTTTGGGACTTCGGAAGAAATGGAAGCGTCAACTGAACCGATCGTAAAAGAATTTTTAGAGTTGGATGAATTGAAAGTGGGAGTGTAAATCAGTTGTCAGTTCCCGGTTCTCAGTTCCCCAATCGGAGAACTCAACTGGGAACGGGGAACTAAAATCCCTGCCGTATTAGATTTTCCACCGTAATTGTCGACGACGATGCACCCTTGGTCATCTTCTCGACGTATTTGGCGATCAAATCAGCTTCCAGATTTACCGGGTCTCCCGGTTTCAAAGATTTGAGGTTGGTCGTTTCGAGCGTGTGCGGGATGATTGCCACACTGCAACGTTTCCCGTCCAGCTTGGCGACAGTAAGGCTGATCCCTTCAATCGAGATCGAGCCTTTGTAGACGGTGTACTTCTCCACGTCGGCGGGAAGTTCGATGTCCAACCACCAGTTTTCCGAATCGGCAATGCGGCCGAGCGAGAGGAGTTTTCCAACTCCATCCACGTGTCCCTGCACAACATGGCCGCCAAATCGTCCGTTGGCCTTCATGGGAAGCTCAAGATTGACCAGTGCATTTTTGCAGATGTGGGAAAACGAAGTCCGTGCCCAGGTTTCCGGAGCTAGATCTGCGCAAAAGGAATTCGCTTTGATATCCAGTGCTGTCAGACAAACGCCGCTGACTGAGATGCTGTCGCCGGTTTTAAGTTCCGTGGGCGTGTTCTGTGCCTGGATGGAGATGCGGCGGTTTTCTCCCCGTTGTTCGATCTTCGCGACCTTGCCGACTTCTTCGATGATTCCAGTGAACATTTTTTACTCACTATACGGATTCTTTAAATAGCCTTCCACGGCAAAGTCTTCGCCGAATCGATGTAATTTGATAAATTTCACATAAGCGGCGTCGTTCATGTGGCGAAATCCGTACCCCGCGGCAAATGGCACCGACCCTGTGCCGGCCAGGATTTTAGGCGCATAGTAGAGGAAAACCTTGTCTACGATGCCCGATGCCAACGCGGCCCAGTTGATCAAAGCTCCGCCTTCAATGATCAAGCTGGTGATTTCAAGTTTTCCCAAATAGCGGGAAATTCCCAGCATGTCCGGACGGCCATCGGCCGTCATTTCTTCAATTTGCTCCACCCGAATGCCGCAGTCGAGCAATTGCTGTTTCTTTTTTTCCTCGGCAAACGAACAGAGAACGATCACATCATTTTTTGCCGTTTTTACCACACGCGAATCGAGAGGCATACGGAGACGGGAATCTACGATCACGCGCAACAGAGGACGGCGGCGGGGACGACCGCTGCGGTCGGTCAGTAGTGGATTATCCGCGATGATAGTTCCCACTCCGACCATGATGGCATCGTGCTGATGGCGAAGTTCCTGAACATGATATCGAGCCACGTCACTGGTAATCCAGCCGCCGGTTGGCCCGCTCGTGCCCGGCGGAGCCTTCTCCGCGGGAGGCGGAGCTATCTTTCCGTCCAGAGTCATGGCGGCTTTCAGCGTAATAAGCGGCTCGTGGCGGCGGATGTATTTGGCAAAAGATTCGTTGAGAGGCCTGGCTTCATCCTCGAGAATCCCGGATGCGACCACGACCCCAGCGGCGCGCAGCTTGGCAAACCCCTGACCGCTGACAACCGGATTCGGATCTTGCATGCACGCAACCACCCGACGAATTCCTGCGGCGATAACGGCGTCGGCACATGGGCCGGTGCGGCCTTGATGCGAGCACGGCTCCAGATTGATGAAAAGAGTTGAGCCGCGCGCTTTTTCCCCCGCACTCTGCAATGCAAGAACTTCGGCGTGGCTAACTCCGTCGTAAGTGTGGAAGCCTTCTCCACATACGTTGCCACGGTAGTCCACGATGACTGCACCTACGTACGGATTCGGTGAAGTAAGGCCAATTCCTTGGGCCGCCAGTTCAAGCGCGCGGCGAAGAAACTTTTCGTCTGTCTCGCGATGTGACATGGATGGCTTGAAACGCTATGCGAACAGAGAATCCACAAAATCTTTCGGACTGAACGGCAACAGATCCCCTGCTTTTTCACCAACTCCAACAAACCGCACCGGAAGGCCCAACTCGCGTGAAATCGCCACAACTACGCCGCCTTTGGCGGTGCCGTCGAGCTTGGTGAGCACAATGCCGGTCACGCCCGCAGATTGTGTGAATAACCGCGCCTGCTGCAGGCCATTCTGGCCGGTGGTGCCGTCCATCACCAACAATGTTTCGTGCGGTGAGCCGGGGATCACTCGCTGCGCAGTGCGCCGCATCTTCTCCAACTCGGCCATCAGGCTGGTTTTCGTATGGAGACGGCCGGCCGTATCCACGATGACGTAATCTGTTTTTCGCGCGACCGCTGCCTGTAGCGCGTCAAACAGAACCGCGGAGGGATCGCCACCAGCGCTGGTGCGAATGACTTCTGTGCCGGTGCGTTGTCCCCAAATTTCCAGCTGCTCGATCGCGGCGGCGCGAAAGGTGTCAGCCGCACACAACAGGACCGTTTTTCCTTCGGAGCGAAAATTCTGGGCAAGCTTGCCGATGGTGGTGGTTTTGCCTGCGCCGTTGACTCCGACTACCAGAATCACTTCGGGTGTGTCATCGACCCTTACCACTGGACGCTTGTCAGTTACGTCGAGTATCGCCAGCAATTCTTCCTTGAGCAGCCGCTTCAACTCATCAACGTCTTTAATCTGTTTGCGGTCGGCTTTTTCCCGCAGGCTGCTTAATACTTGTTGAGTCGTGGCTGTGCCCAGGTCAGCGCTGATCAAAATCGCTTCCAGATCATCCAGCGTGTTCCGGTCAATCTCCTTGCCAATGGAGACTACATCCTCAATCCGCGCAGCGAGGTTCTCGCGTGTGCGGGTGACGGCCTCTTTCATGCGGTCAAGAAAACCGGGTTTTTCTTCTAGGCTTCCGAAAAGGGTCTGAATCATGGAGAAAAATACAGGGTCATAACAATTATAAAGGCGCAAACGTTATGACGCCCGAGGCCGGAGCGGATTGGAGTTAGGCCTGAGTCGAGGCTACTTCAACCGGAACAGGCGCTTCCGCGACCTGCTTCGGGGCGACAGGCGCCGGTTGAGGCTGTGCCGCTGCTGTTTGCGGTACGGGTACAAGAGGTAGTTTGACGGGCTGACGGGGAACCTTAATCTCGCCTCGCTGATGAATGGCTTCGAGCGCCCCTACAGCAGTAGGATCGAGTCGTTTTCCAGATAACGACAAAATGACTTTGAGGGCTGCTGCTGCATCGCGTGCCTGCTGATATGGACGATTGGTGGTGAGCGCGTCGAATGTGTCGGCCACTGCAATGATGCGAGCCAACTGCGGAATCTCATCGCCTTTTAAACCGTGGGGATATCCGCGTCCATCGAGCGACTCATGGTGCAACTCGATTCCAGGCAGCATCTCTTTCAATTGGGCCACCGGCCTCAGGATGTTCGCACCCTTGGTGGTGTGGGTCTTCATGACAGCGAATTCTTCTTCGGTCAGCGCGCCCGGCTTCTTCAGGATGCGGTCTTCAATACCGATCTTGCCTACATCGTGCAGTTGTGCAGAGATGCGTACCACTTCGATCTCGCTCTCGTTCAGCCCCATTTCCTTGGCAATCATCATCGAGTAGCGCGTCACACGATCAGAGTGACCGCGGGTGTACGGGTCCTTTTCATCGACCGCTCCGGCGAGCATTTGAATCGAGGCCAAAAACAGCTCGCGGTTTTCGTTCGCTGCACGCTTGAGGTCGTAGACGAATTGTTCCAATTCTTCAGACATAGTATTAAAAGTTGCAGCCAGCTCTCCGAACTCGGTACGGCTCTTCAGGCGCACGCGCTGGGAAAAATCTCCCTGAGCGATGGCGCGGCTGGAGTCGGTCAAAATCCGCAGCGGATTCGTAATAGTACGGGCCGCGATGATGCTTATGAAAACGCTCAACAAAGCCGCCAGAAATGCCCAGATCCGGGCGGTGTTTTGCATTTCGTAAACTGCGCGGTAGGCTTCCTGCCTCGGCTTTTGCACCACGACTGCCCATTCCAGGTTCGATACAGGGCTGTACGTGCCAAGCATTTTAACCGCATTTTTCCCTTGGCCAACATTAAACTCATTCGTTGCTGCGACAAACTGCGCTTTGCTGCCCTGATCGACGAAGTTGCGGACGATGTCCAGGTTGGTCATGTCCTGACCGGTAGCGTAGTCAGGAGTTGCGCCCGCCACCAAACGTCCAACAGAATCTACGACATATGGAGTGAGTCCTCCGCGGCTGACTTCCTGGAGTCGTCGGATAAGAAATTGCAGGTCCACTACTGACCCCAGCATTCCCACAAAATTGCCAGAGGATGTAACTGGCACGCTAACAACAATCACGGTGCGGGAATCCTTGCCGTTGCCAACCACCAGAGCCTCTCCGCTATAACCACGACCCTCGCGTGCAGCTGCATAAGCACGTTCCAACTCGCGTTGCAAAAATGCATCGGGTGCGATACGCCCTGCGGAGATTCCTTTTGCTTCAGAGTTCAGTAATGTCGCGTAAGCCACGTCGTTGGAAGATGAAACATAGTTTTCCAGCAAGGCACGCAGCTCCGGCAATTCCACGCGGTCCCCGGTAAGATCGCCGTTGCTGGCTACTTGCAGCGCCGAGGACAAATTAGACATCATCATGCGCGATGAATTCTGGTGCTGGGCAATGTCGTCGGCCAAGGAACGCGCGACTGTATTTTGCAGCAGTCTTTCGTTAGTGATCAGCCGCTCACGGTTGATGACTTCTACCTTGGACGAGTAGAAATAAATGGGCACAACGCTGATCAGCAAAAGTATGCTGAGGATCAGGTAGAGAATCCGTATGCGCCGGGTTGGAGCAGCTGATTTCAATGACAAAATGGCCGTGGCGCGTCCGAAACCGGCAGCGCAGAGAACGATTCCTTTGAATTTTACGTTGAGATG
>Ga0068858_100002229_pt1 | contig 19593 bp, 22 predicted proteins | sample KBSSwiS12_FD_66589 | JGI IMG/M metagenome (GOLD analysis project Ga0068858, IMG submission 66589) | Switchgrass rhizosphere microbial communities from Kellogg Biological Station, Michigan, USA - KBS Switchgrass S1-2 | ecosystem: Host-associated > Plants > Roots > Rhizosphere > Soil ...
GATCATCAGCCATTGCGTTTTGGGAAGCCGCGCTTCCACCTTTTTCTTGATCTCCGCAAGTTCACCAGCGTCGAGCGCTTCGCCGCGCTCATTGAGCTTCACGGTGAGTCCAAATTTGTCGGAAATCGTCAGATTGGTGCGGCTCTCGGCGTGCACGCGAACCGCGTCATAAGGAAATCCCAAACCCGCTAACAGCTTTTCCAGGCGCTCGCCGGCCGCGCCCCCCATGGTGAGCACGGCAGCCGTTTTTCCGCCAAAGGCGTGAATCACCTGCGAGGCGTTTATGCCGCGCCCGCCGGCGGCCTGGCTGTGGTCGAGGATGTAACCGCGATCCTCAAATACCAGGCGATCCGCCGTGATAATGCGATCCAATGCCGGATTGATGGTTAAGGTGAGGATCAAGTTAACATGGTAACCTGACCGGGCAAGTTCAATCGCCTCCCCAATTTCGCGCCCTCACGGCGCTGGCCTGTGTGTGTTTTTTCTGGGGCACCACGTATCTGGGAATCCGGGTCGCCCTGGAGTCGTTTTCGCCGGCCATGCTGATGTGCCTGCGCTACAGCCTTTCGGGGAGCGCGCTGCTGATCGGAGCAAAGTTAAGCGGCGCGCAGCTTCCCGGTGGCCGTGAGGCCTTGCGCACGGCCTTCTACGGATTGCTGACGATTGCGATCGGGACCGGCGCTCTGGCGTACAGCGAGCAATGGATTCCCAGCGGCCTGGCGTCGCTGTTTGCCAGCCTGCAACCTTTTTGGCTGGTCGGTATAGAGGCCCTCTCGGCCAGAGGCGAACGCCTTCACTGGCCCTCCATTGGGGGGATGCTGGTGGGGATGGCGGGCGTGGCTCTGCTGTTGACACCGGGATCGGGCGGAGTAAGCGTGAACGCCATGATGGGCGGATTCTTCCTGATGCAGTTCGGCGGGCTGATGTGGTCCGTTGGATCCATCGAACAGCGGCGCATGGGGACGCGGGTGCATCCTTTCGTGAGCGGAGGAGTGCAGCAGCTCGCCACCGGAATTGCGTTCGCACTCCCCGCGGTGCTCGACGGGCGGCATGAGGTGTGGGACACCAAGGGGCTGCTCGCGGTGGTTTATCTGGCGGTCTTCGGCGGAATTGTCGGATACAGTGCGTTCATTTATTCGATGCATCATCTGCCGGTGGCCCTGGTCTCGATTTATACATATATAAACCCCATAGTCGCGGTCGCGCTGGGATGGTGGTTCTATCGCGAGCCATTCGGCTGGCGCGAAACCGTGGCGATGGTGGTGATCTTCGCGGGGGTCGCCATCGTGAAACTGACTAGCCGGCACACTTTGCGGCCGGAAGAAGAATCAGTCCCGATCGAGTAGCTTCGCGCCGAGCGAGCCGCCGAAGGTCGGCAGCAAGGTCAGGAACACGAACGATTCCAGCAGGACTTTGGTGATTCCGGCGGCGGTCTGGATTTCTTTCAACGCCTGGATCACTTCGGGCCGGGTGGTTCCGGCTTGCTCGCGGACGGCGTTGGCCAGTTCCGGATTGGTGAGCATCGCGGCAAACGCGGTGAACAGCAGAGTGGTGATGAGGAAACCAAAAATGCCGGAGATCCAGCCAAGATGCGCCCCGTTCGCGATCGACAGGCGCTGTCCGGTCTTGCGTTTATAAAGGTGCACTGCAAATGCTCCTGAGGCGATGGGAGCGAGGATCGCGACCACCTGCAATCCCGGCAACTGGCCCAGCAGTACAAACAGGCACAAGCCCAATGCCCCCGCCATCAGGCCCACGCGGAGGGCAAGCAGGTTGTGAAAGCCGATGCGGGCCGGGGGAGGCGGCGCGATCTCGATGGGCGGCGGGAGCGGATCTTCCACTTCCTCGACGAACACAGGTTCGTCGCGCTGCGGCTTGCCGCATCGGTGGCAGAATCGCGCGTCGGGGGGAAGCTTTGCGCCGCAGGTACAAACGTCAGGCACGCCTCCAGTGTGCCACGTTATGCTGAGACTTGCGATGCCCCCTACCATTGCCACTCCCGTTACGATTGACGACATCCGCGCCGCCGCCCAGCGCATAAAGCCCATTGCGCGGCGGACGCCGGTTCTAAATTCGCACAGCTTCGATCGCGAGGCCGGCGCGAAAATCTTCTTCAAATGCGAAAACATGCAGAAGGGCGGCGCGTTCAAGATTCGCGGCGCGGCGAATTTCATCTACTCGATTCCGGAGGAGGATCGGGCGCGCGGCGTGGTGGCGTTTTCCTCCGGCAATCATGCGCAAGCGGTGGCGATCGCGGCGCGGTCCTTAGGAATTTCGGCGACGCTGGCGATGGCGCAGGACGCGCCTCGCACCAAAGTGGAGGCGACGCGGGCGCGCGGTGCGCGAATCGTGACCTACGACCGGTTTCGCGAGGATCGGGTGGCGGTGGGGAAGAAACTGGCGGAGGAAACCGGGGCGACGCTGGTGCCTCCTTACGACCATCCCTGGACCATTGCCGGCCAGGGGACGGCGGTGCTTGAGCTGTTAGAAGAAGTCCCGGATCTGGACGCGATCGTGGTGTGCATCGGCGGCGGAGGGCTGATGGCGGGGAGCGCGCTTGCGGCCAAGAGCCTGAGTCCGAAAATTCGCGTGATTGGCGTGGAACCGGCGGACGCAAACGATACAAAACTGTCGATCGAGGCAGGGAAGCGGGTTGAAATTCAGCCCCCCGCCACCATGGCCGACGGCTTGCGCTCGCAGATTCCTGGCGAGATGACTTTTCCGATTATGCAGCGGCTGGTGGACGAAATCGTTTTAGTGAGCGAGGACGAGATTCGCGCCACGATGAAGTTTCTGCTCACGCGCTTGAAGATTCTTACGGAGCCGAGCGGTGCGGTCTCAGCCGCGCCGGTGCTTTTCAAGAAACTGCCGCCGGGTCTGGGACGCGTGGGCGTGGTGCTCTCCGGCGGCAATGTGGATTACGAACTGCTTGCCAGTCTCTGATATCCAAATTCGGGTTGCCCGTCCGGATGAACATAGCCGCGTGCTCTCGATTTACGCCGCGCTGGGTTATCGCCGGACGATCGATCCCGCCGATACCGTTTGGCTCGCGGAGAGCGCGGACGAAGCAGCCGGCATCGTAAGAGTGGCCGCGGAGCAGGGAACTCTGGTGCTGAGAGGGATGCGGATCGCGGAACACGCGCGGCGGCAGCGACTTGGCACGCGGATGCTGGAAGCGATCGCGGAGTGGCTGCAGGATCGAGAATGTTATTGTGTTCCCTATTCGCACTTGGTGGGCTTTTACAGCCAGATCGGATTCACGGTGCTGGAACCCGTTGCCGCGCCGCGGTTCCTGGCCGAAAGACTCGCGGAGTACCGGCGCAGCGGCCAGGAAGTGATCCTAATGCGCAGGCCACCGGCTGGGCACGCAGGCGAACAGCAGCCCCCCGCGCAGCGGCGTTCGTGAAAAAATTGAAACATGATTTGGTTGATCCTCGCTGCGCTTCTTTTCGTCGATCCGTTTTGGCAGACCAAGCCGGCGAAGGAATGGACCGACGCCGAGCTCTCCAAGTTCCTAGCGGATTCGCCGTGGGCCCAGATGGCCGCGCAATCCGGCAAACCGGTGGGCGGCAAAAACTCGGGCGAAGGCAGGTTAGTGCAGGTGTACCTCGCGACGGCGGGGCCGGTGGTGAAAGCACTTGCCGAACGCGACCGGCGCATGGAACTGAGGCGTCCGGGCATCACCAAGGCGCTGGCGGAGGACCCGTTATCCGAAGAGCGCGCTGCCTGGTTCGCCGACCATCGGGCGGCGTACATCATTGTCGCCGCGCGGGTCGGAAACAATAACGCCTTTTCGATCGACAAGGAAACCAGCCGGATGGAACGCGACAGCGTCATGGAGGCGGGGCGCATTCAGGTGAAAGTGAGCGCCACTTTCCCTCCCACCGAAACCGACCCGCATGTTTACCTGGCGTTCCTTCGCGAGCCGGTCGCGGCCGGCGACAAGGACCTCAGCTTCGGGTTGTACTTGCCGGGCGTGCCGGCGCCCTACCGGAGCGTCACTTTCAAGATCAAAGAGATGATGGTGGACGGCAAGCCGGAGATGTAGCCATCAGATCAAAAGAGGGACGCCGGATTTTTCCGCGGCTGCGCGAAGCGCGGTATCCCTGGAGGCCAGCGGCAAGCCTTTTCGCTCGGCCAATTCCAGATAAACCGCATCGTATATCGATAGCGTAAATTCATCCGCTAATTCCCAGATCCGAGTGAGCGCCAGCCGCGGCCCAGCGTCGTCTATGACGGGGTGCAAACGGCTGAGCGCTCCGCGCGCGCGAGTAGCCTGTTGCAGCTGAATCTTTTTCCGCCGCATGAGCACCAGAAGCGTGTTGGCGACTTCAAACATCCACAGGCCGGGCACTACGAAAGGTTTCCCGGCGGCGACTTCAACGAGAAGCCTCGCGGAAGCCGCACTGGATTGCGAGAAGACGACCCACCCAACGCCCACCGACGCATCCACCACGAATCCCTGGTTGCCAATTTGAGGATGGAAGGCGGGATTCAGCGGCGGCCTTTCTGGATGGCGTCCCGAATATCTTTGTCGGAGATCGGCCGCGCACCTCGGCCGCGCGCCATTTCATTGCGCAGACTCGCCAGTTCGTTGACGGCATCACGTACTTCTCTCAAAGCCGGACGGCCTTCCGGGATCAGCCGTGCTACCGGCTTCTGGTGTTTGGTAATGACGATTTCCTCCCCGCGGCTCACTCTTTCGAGCAGATCTCCGAACCGGGTTTTGGCCTCGAACGCGCTGACGGTGGTCATGGGAATTTTCTCGTTTCGACTAGTCATCGACTAGTATAACTTACCGCATCAGCGCGGAGCGCAACAGCGTGCTCAGTCCGTTCCACGCGATCTGCGCGCCGATGCATACCAGGATGAACGACGACAGCCGGATCACAACGTTCATGGCCGCGTCGCCCAGCACTTCGGCAATGCGCTCGGCGAAACGATAGCTCAGATAGATGGATAGGGCGATCACTATGGCCCCCATTAACAGTCCTACGATCAGCGGCCAGCGCCACTCCGAACCTTCGGTCCGGTTAGCGCCCACTGTGATCGCCGCCGATATTGAACCCGGGCCCACCGTCAACGGCAGCGTCAATGGATAAAAAGCCTGGCGCATGTAATTGGTCTCGTTGCAGGAACCCTTGGCGTCCATGCCGGCGTCGTCAGTATCGGAATGGCGGAGTAAGGACCATCCGGTGGCGGCCGCTACCAGTCCGCCGCTCACTTGCACCACGGGGAGTGAAATCCCGAAGAAACCAAGGATGTGCGTGCCAATGAAAATCGAGACCACCATGAGCACAAAGCCATTCACGGCGATGGCCCGCGCGAGCTTCGCGCGCCCCTGGTCGGAGACCCCGCGGGAGAGCAGCAGAAAGATGGGGGCGTTGCCCAGCGGGTTGACGATTGGGAACAGCGCGCCCGCCACGAGCAGGGTGCTCGCTATCAACTGACTGAAACTGCTGCTCACGACGTGGATCTCATTTAGCGCGGCCTTGAGCATCCGCCGGGGCCTTTGTCCATAGTACTCAACTGGGTGTCCCGCCCCATTGTGGTGCGCCAGACGGCAAGATTGGAGACCTTGCCTGCGGGTAAACGTTCCAGGTTGATTATTTGGGCCCGCTGATCTTGTACATCACAAAGAGAACCACCACGACTCCAGCGAGCACTACCATCGGGTGTTCCGTCACGAATTGAAAGAGACTGTCCATGTACCCCTTTGAGTGGGAGTATATCCCAAACCGGCACCCCGCATTCTGCTATACTTTTACTTTAGATTCCTAGCCCTTGCGCCATCGCTCGCCGCGTTGCGCGCGTCTAAGAAGGAATAAGATGCCGAAACGCACATTTCAGCCGAACAATCGTAAACGCGCGAAAGTACACGGGTTCCGTGAGCGCATGAAGACCAAGAACGGGCGGGCCGTGCTCAGCCGCCGCCGCGCGCGCGGCCGCCATAAACTGACTGTCAGCGACGAGAGAGCTGTCCGGTACGCTAAGGCCAGCAGCTAAACCCGCCTCCGGCGGCGCGCTCAAGTTTTCGCAGGCTTCGCGGATTCTGCGCACTGCCGAATTCCGAGCCGTCTATGATAACGGTATCCGACTCTCCGGTCCTTTGTTCGCGGCTTTTTGCCTGGCAAACCCGGACCCATCCCGGCACACGGCTCGACTGGGACTCACCGTGCCGCGCGCGATCGGCGGAGCGGTGGTCCGCAACCGGATCAAGCGGCGCATTCGGGAAGCGTTCCGGCTGCACCGCGCGGAAATCGGGAAGCAGTGGGACATCGTGGTCAATCCGCGGCGGGCGGCTCTCAACGCGTCTTTTCCGGATATCGAGCGGGCGCTGCGGAAGGTGATCGAAAAATGCGGACCTTAGTGATGGGGATTTTACGTATCTATAAGCGATGGGTCTCGCCGTCGCTGCCGTCCGCTTGCCGATTCCACCCGACCTGTTCTGAATACATGCTGCAGGCAGTGGAAAAGCACGGAGTGATCCGGGGAGTCTGGCTAGGCGTCCTGCGCCTTGCGCGCTGCCATCCGTTTCATCAAGGAGGATTCGATCCCGTCCGGTAGGGCTGTACTGCTATGAAAAAAGAAATGACCATGGAGGTGCGGCTGCTGATCGCCCTGGTGCTGGTGGGGCTGGTGCTGCTGGTCAGCCAGTATTTCATCAAGCCGGCCGCGGCGCCCACGGCCACTAAAGAGGGCGCGGCCAAGAGCGCGCAGCCGGTGACTCCAGCGGCGGTTGAAAAGCCCCAGGACGTCATTCCTTCGCCCGCCAGGCAGAAGGCAGCGGAGACTTTGAACGCAGTGCAGGCGGCCAGTGAAGAGAGGGTGGCAGTGGACACCGACCTCTACCACGTGTTGTTTTCGAATCGCGGCGCGGTGGTGCTGAGCTGGATTCTCAAGGATTATCGAGATAGCGCGAACAAGCCGCTCGAACTGGTGTACCAGCCGGTGAAGGACCGGGTTACCTATCCATTCTCCGTTGAAGTGAAGGGACAGACGCTGGCGACAGATCCTAACAAGGCACTGTTCAAAGCCACGCGATCGGGCGACGGACTGGAAGTCTCCTTCGAGTATTCCGACGGACGCGCGCTTACCAGGAAGACTTTCCGTTTCATGCAGAAGAGCTATTTAGTGGGCGTCACATCCGAGATCACGCAGAACGGAACGGCGGTGCCGCACTCACTCACCTGGCGCGGCGGATTTGGCGACGCGACGGTGCGCAATCCGGAATCCGTCCAGCACGCTTTGTACTACGATCTGGCAAATTCCAAGCTCAAGTCCCTCGCGTTCAGCGATGCTAAGAACGGTCCCATATCCGCCAGCGGCCAGTTCTCCTTTGTAGGGATCGAGGACGGGTATTTCACGGCAGTCTTTCTGCCGGGCGACAAACCATCGGTGGAGCAAACCACCTATGCGGATGCGGTTCCCAATGCGGAAGGCAAGGACGAGAAGCGGGTCGGCGTGGGCGTGGGCGGCGAGGGACTCAACGCCCTTTCGCTGTTCGTCGGGCCCAAGGACACGGACCTGCTCCGCAAGGTGAATCCCAAGCTGGAGCAGGTCGTCGATTGGGGCTTCTTCGGCGTGATCGCGAAGCCGCTGTTTCTGGTTCTCAACTGGACCTCGGATCATGTCGGCCAGAACTACGGGTGGTCCATCGTGCTGGTGACGCTGGCCATCAACATCTTGCTATTTCCGCTGAAGATCACGAGCATGAAGTCCTCCAAGAAGATGCAGGCGTTGCAGCCGCAGATCAAGGCCATCAACGACAAGTACAAGGGCATCTCCATGAAGGACCCGCGCAAGGCCGAGCAGAACCAGGAAGTCATGGATCTGTACAAAAAGAACGGCGTGAATCCGGTGGGCGGATGCCTGCCGATGCTGTTGCAGCTTCCGTTCCTGTGGGCGTTCTACAAGGTGCTGAGCGTGGCCATCGAGATGCGCGGCTCGCATTGGCTATGGGTAACCGATCTGTCGCAGCCGGAAGCGCTGGCGATTCACGTATTGCCGGTGCTGTTGGTCATTACGCAATTCGCGATGCAGAAGATGACGCCGCAGCCGGGCGTAGATCCCGCGCAGGCGAAAATGATGATGTTTATGCCGCTGATGTTCGGTTATATGTTCTACTTTGCGTCGGCGGGACTGGTACTATACTGGTTAACCGGCAACGTGGTGGGCATCGTGCAGCAGTGGCTGTTGAACCGAACCTTGCCAGCTGCGCCTGTAACGGCGCCGGTTCCTATCAAGAAGGGCAGGAAATAAATTTTGGCCCAAAAGAAATATACAGTTGCCGAAACCGGACCGCGCATCGACGAATTCCTCAAACAGGTATTTCAACTGGCGGGATTTCAACTGGCCTTTACCGTGGCCGAAGGTGAGACGCCGCATCCGGATTTCGAAAATCCCGACTTGATGGTCCGCTTCACCGGCGCCGACGTGGATTTGCTGCTGGGCAACAAGGCCGAACTGCTGCTGGCTCTGGAGCAGTTGACCATGGAAGCCATCGGAATGGCTCCCGAGGAACATTCGCGGATCTGCTTCGACGCCAACGATCGCCGCATCCTGCGTATCGAAGAACTGCGGATGAGCGCGCAGGCCGCGTCCGACCGCGTCAAGAAATCGCGCCAGCCGTTTCACTTCAGTCCCATGAACAGCCGCGAGCGGCGTATTCTGCATCTGGCTTTGCGGGATGAAACCGATGTGCGCAGCGAGAGCGTGGGCGAAGGTCCGATTCGCCAGGTGGTGATCGTGCCGGCGGAGATGAAGACGCTGCCGGAGCCGGTGATTCCACCCAAGCCACGCCCCGAATTGGATTCGACGGGTGGCAGGCCGGGTGGATTCCGTGGCCGGGGTGGGCGCGATGGCGATCGCCGCGGTGGGCCTCCATCACGCGGCGGTCCTCGTGGCCCGCGCCGCGATCATCGCTAGTGTAAGTGAAGCTCCACGACACGATTGCCGCGGTATCGACGCCGCCGGGGCGGGGCGGCATCGGCATCGTGCGCGTCTCCGGACCGCAGGCTCGCGCCATCTCCGAAGCCATACTGCGGTTTCCGGGTGGCGCCACTTGGGACCCCTGGAAGGCAACCCTGGCCGAGCTTCCCGGTGCTTCCGGCCATGCGGTGGATCAAGTTGTCGTCACTTATTTCGCGGCTCCGCGTTCCTACACCGCCGAAGACGTGATTGAGATTTCGTGCCACGGTGCTCCGGTGGTCCTGCGTTTTGCGTTGGAGCGCGCCTGCGCTGCTGGAGCACGCCTGGCTGAACCCGGCGAGTTTACCCTGCGGGCGTATCTCAACGGCCGAATCGACCTGCCGCGCGCCGAAGCGGTTAGCGATCTGATCGACGCCACCACGCTTTACCAGGCCCGTATCGCGGCGCAGCAAATGGGCGGATCGGTTTCGCTGCGTCTGAAACCGGTGAAGGAACAGTTGCTGGAATTGATCGCGCTGCTGGAAGCGGGCATCGATTTCGCTGAAGACGACATCAGCGTGGCGGCGCCGGACGAGATCGTGCGGCGGATCGATCCGGTGCTGGCCGCGGTGCGCGCGCTGATTCAAAGCTTCGCTTACGGAAAGCTGGTGCACCAGGGATTCACGCTGGCGATTGTCGGCCGTCCCAACGTCGGCAAGAGCAGTTTGTTCAACCGCCTGCTGGAGCAGGATCGCGCCATTGTCACCGATGTTGCCGGCACCACGCGCGACCTGGTGTCGGAGACGGCGGTGATTGAAGGAATCCCCGTGAAGTTTGTGGACACGGCGGGCATCCGCGCGGGACAGGACGTCGTCGAGAAATTTGGCATTGAGCGCAGTTATCAGGCCATGGCTGACGCCGATTTGACCGTGGTGGTGGTGGATTTGTCCGGGCCACTCGACGCCGCGGATCGGCGGTTGATCGAAAAAGCTCAGCAGCAGGGGAAAAGCATTGTCGCCGGGAATAAGTGCGACTTGCCAACGCAGGCGGATGCGGCCGGCGCGATGCGCGTCTCCGCGCTCACGGGCGAGGGCCTCGCAGAACTGCGCCGGGCGATCATCGATGCCATCGCTCCCGGCGGGCGGCTGGAGCAGGAAGGCGGTTTCATCACCAGCCTCCGCCACGAACAGCTCCTGCAGGAAACCCGCGAGGCTCTGGAGCAGGCTCGCACCGCAACCACCCATGGAATTCCGCATGAAATGCTGCTGCTGGATCTCTACGCGGCGCTGCGGCCCATCGACGGCATCACTGGCGCGACCACGGCGGACGATATCCTGAACCGGATTTTCTCCACCTTCTGCATAGGAAAATAATGCGTGGTAAAGCATGACCCGACGCGAATCCGAACTGCGCGCCATGTTTGCGCTGGCTGCTCCGCTTGTGTTAACCGAGTTGGGCTGGATGGCCATGGGAATTGTCGACACGATGTTTGTCGGCCGGGTGAGCGCGGACGCGATTGGCGCGGTGAGCCTCGGCACCTCCGTTTTCTACGCGATTGCGATCTTTGCGAGTGGGCTTCTGCTGGGGCTGGATACGCTGGTTTCGCAGTCCTTCGGCGCGGGCGATCTGAACGATTGTCATCATTCGCTGGTCAGCGGCATCTGGCTGGCGCTACTTTTGATCCCAGCCGTGATGACGGTTGTCTGGCTGTTCGTTCCGTTGATGGCGGCATTTGGCATCGATGCGGGCGTGCTGCGCGATACTACTCCCTACATTCGCGCGCTGAACTGGAGCACCGCTCCGCTGCTGTTGTTCTTCTGTCTGCGGCGGTATCTGCAATCGGCCGGCATCGTGCGCCCGATTCTGCTCATCCTGATCACGGCGAACCTGGTCAACGCCGCCGGCAATTGGGTCTTCGTGTTTGGCAACCTCGGCGCGCCGCGGTTGGGGGCGGAGGGAGCCGGCTGGTCCACCTGCGTCGCGCGGGTTTACATGCTGGCCGCGATGGTCTGGGTGGTCTGGCTGCGGGATCCCAGAGCGTTTGCGGTTAGCTGGCGGCCGGACTGGCGGCGCATCGGCAGGCTGTTGAAACTGGGGCTTCCCGCCGCCGGGCAGATTGGCTTGGAGATGTCGGTGTTTGCAACGGTCACGGTGCTGATCGGCAAGCTCAGTGCCGATATCCTCGCCGGACACCAGATCGCATTGACGGTGGCTTCGACCACTTTCATGATGCCGCTAGGAATTAGTTCGGCCGCGGCGGTGCGTGTAGGACATGCCATCGGAAGGCGGGATCCCGAGGGTGCGTCGCGTTCCGGCTGGACGGCCCTGGGATTTGGCGCGAGCGCGATGTCGCTGGCGGCGCTGCTGCTCCTCAGCTTCCCGCATGCGATTGCGCGACTGTTTACCCCTCAGACCGCGATCATCGCGGCCGCGGTTCCCCTGCTGCGCGTTGCTGCATTCTTCCAACTCTTCGACGGCTTGCAGATTACCGCCACCGGAGCGTTGCGCGGCGCGGGCGATACCCGCACGCCGATGCTGTGCCACTTGGCTGGGTATTGGATCCTGGGTCTGCCGCTGGGCGTCTTCCTGTGTTTTCGCGAGTCGCTGGGAGCGGTGGGGCTATGGATGGGTTTGTCGGCGGGACTAATTGCGATCGGTCTGGTTCTGCTGTGGGCTTGGCGCCGCAAGGCGCGCGGCTTTCGTGAAAATGTTGCGGTGGCCGGAGCTGAAAAATAGTGGATCGCCATCGGCCGGTGTTACAATAGATAAATTCGCTCTGAGGTTCCAAGGCCAGGTAGCTCAGTTGGTAGAGCGCAGCCCTGAAAAGGCTGGCGTCGGCGGTTCAAGTCCGTCCCTGGCCACCACATTCTAAAGCCGTTATCGGTGGCCAAAAACATAGGTTTCTACTCGTGGGAACAATACGGGAACATCTAAACGGCTGCTGCCTCCCGCTCCCCAATTTCTGCATTCATCAACTTCCACATTCCGCGTGCTGTGTTTCCGGTGTTCGCGATATGCGTCTTGCCCAGCTTGGCGTATCTTTCGGTCATCTTGATATTGGCGTGACCCAGGATCTTCGCCAGTTCGTACAGGTCCCCGCCGTTCATCATGTACCACGATGCGAACGTGTGCCGGAGATCGTGAAAACGGAAATCTTGAATTTCCGCTAGCTCAAGGATGGTTTCGAAGCTGCCCTCCACTCGCTGCCGCTCACCCTTCGAGCCCCGTTTCGGAGGAAACAAATGTTCTTCCCCGATTACAGCGGGATATTTTCGAAGTTCAACGGCCAGTTCGGGAATCATCGGAACATACCGAATCTTCCCGCCCTTCAGTTTGGAGCGAACTGCTATCAGCCGCTCACTGTAGTGGAGATCATTCCAGGTCAGTCCAAAGATTTCAGCGATCCGCATTCCGGTTGTGAGCGCGATCAGTACGATCATGCGCAACCGGTAAAACGTGCGGTTGATCTCCCTCGCGTCGGCTCGATACATTTTCTGATCGAGTGAACGCTTAAGAGAGCCGATCTCTTCGGCTGAAAGGTAGCGTTCCCGCTGGTCATCCGGTCGGCAAACCTCGACTTGGTCCGCCGGATTCCGGTCGACGCCGGTTTCCTTCGACCAAATCACCGACGCCTTCTCCATCATGTGATGCATGACATTGAAGTGCCGCACCGCAGTCCCAGCAGAAAGCCCCTTTCCCTCCGTCAATCCTCGGTACCATCCTTGGACGGCGGTTCCGTCCACTTCGCGAACAAATAGATGGCCGAGATCTTGACGAATGCCTTCAAGAATGCTTTTTTCGCGGTCCCAGGATTTCTTTTTCCTTGCGTACTCATCCTGGTAACGTGCGATCAAGGCAGACATTCGAAAATTAACTTCGCGTCTCACATCCAGGTGCCGGTTTTCATCCCGAGCTGACATTTTCTTGCGTTCGATCTTCTTCGCCAGCTCGTGCGATCCGTGCACCCGAATGTTTCGATTGCGACCTCCCTCGCGCCAACGGACTCTATAGATCCCGTCGCGTTCTTTGTGAATCGACATTTTTTAAACAGTCTCCTTTGGTCAAATGGTTTCGATCGTGTGTTCTTCAATGAAGCGCTGAAGCGCCACCACATCGAACCGCAACGCTCGACCAACCTTGACGCTAGGAAGCTCGCGAAGCCTCGATTTCTTATAAACGGTGTCTATTTCAAGACCGAGATACTCCGCGGCCTCCCGAACGTTCAGGAGCCGCTTACCGACGATCTCATTAGAGCGCATTTGGTCCCGAGAGCGCAGCTGCGTTGGTCTCTGTTTGGATGGGATCATCTAGGGCCTGCACTTTTATGCCATGGGTAGGCTGGGCGATGATAGGGAGTTAGGCGGTGTCTGGAAGCGACGCAATGCCCCCATCTCCTTTTGAGGTATTGAATTTTCTATGCGTGACGGTGGCACGTAAACCACCGGCCTTGTCATTTCGGCAGGGAGCCGCAGTTGCGCGCTACCTGGATGATCTCGTGTATGAACTCCCACCAGGTCCCGACCGTCAACTTGTCTTCCGACTTTCTCAGGTGATCTGGGGCAAGGTCTTCCAGTTCTCGAAGTTCAAGACCGCCACCAAGGAAGAGGCGATTGAGTTCTTGGAAGACTTTCGCCTAACGCACTTGGCGACCTACAACGTGGAAGCGGCAGTGAAAGCCGTAAGTTCCGCGAAGGTTTTGAAAAGGCACGTGTATCCGACGGTTTTGCGGTCCCCCGGCCAAAGTGTGACACTAGGCGCTGGCATGGGCCGCTACTCGGACGATCTTTCCGAGCGAATCTGCGCGGGGTACTGGGTGCTTCGGTTAGCGGGCATCCACGGGGCTCGAGAACATGTGGCCAAGGCGCTCAACCATCACGGGATTCGAACCCGTTCACGCGAGACTGGCCCCTGGACTGGCTTTGAAGTAGCCGAACGAGTAAAACAATACGAGGCGCGGTTTTTTGCAAAAGGCAGCCGCCGCCGTAAGCTTGCCCGTCAGGTCCTCGTAGGGAAGTGGTCTAGGACAGTCTACTACCCAATTGAATTGCTTAGTCCGTACGAGCCAAAGACGACTCTGGTTTAACGTATCCGAGCCACTTTTTGATCGCAAGGTAATAAGGAATATCGTATTCCAGGCCAACACAGAGTTCCACGAACCCAAGCTCATCACTTCTAAACTGTTCAATAATTAAGTATTTCGACAAGTCGCACTGTGGAGGCGTCGCTTCTCGTGGAAAAGCGTCGGATTCGGTTTCGCTGAATGCCGACCAGCGTAGTTTGAGCCGATCTCCGCGTGCATTTTTTGGTGATGCAAAAAAGACGTTTTTTGCAAAAAATGTATACCATTTTATATTCTTGATTCAAAAAGGGTTACGTATTTATTGCGCCTCGCGCGCGCGAGTATATATAAATATAAACACTCATCGGGCACGCGTTTCTCAGCGGAAGTTTTTGATTGTTACCTGCGTAGCATTCCACTCCAGTTGATCGTTTTGCGGCCCATGATCAAAACCAAGTTCAGTCACTCCTGGTGCTCCACACGCGGCGCCGAACGTAGAGCGCGTCCCAATATTCATTAAACGCGTCCCAAAACTCGCGGGAACGTCGGCATGAGGGTAGCTGCACGTAGACTGACAAGAACGCTTCCTAGGATTCATAACAGAGCGGACGCAAATGCCGTTCTCGCGTGCCGCAAAAGAAGTTTCTATCGCGGGTTACGAGGTCGGTAATGGGCATTAACGGTAGCTATCTCATGCGACATTACCTCTGAAAGCGTGACACATCAAGCACAGAATCACGAACGAGGCGTCCCTCGTTGCACTGGTTGTGAGCGCCATGCGCAGGATGTAGAGTCGAACCAGACCTGGTGTGAACTCGAATTAGCGCTTTCCGTGGATCGTGATCACCAGCGTCGCCGTGCCCGTTCCGCTCACATTGGTCGCCCCGATGGTGACGTTCGTCGTCGCCCCATTCCGCGGAGTGCCGCTGATGAGCCCGCTGGTTGTGTTGACCGATAGTCCCGCCGGCAGGCCGGTAGCACTGTAACTGGTAGGGCTGTTAGTGGCTGTAATCTGGTAACCGAATGCCTTGTTGGCGTTTCCCGACACCGACAGCGGGCTAGTGATGACTGGCTGTGTGGTCGTCGGTAGAATCCCGAAGACTCCCACTCCGTTTGGAGTCCCCACGTAGACCTTGCCGTTGGCGATCATCGGCGTGATGAACTTGTTTCCGGATCCAAAATTATCCCGTCCGCCGGGCGCTTGGTTGCTCGCGTACAACTGATGCAAATCCGCAGCATCGTAAGCATGCAGAATTGCGGGGTTAGTGTTCTCGACAGCCCACACGATCCCATTGGTAGTGCCATTGGCCGAAATACTCGGCGTTGCGCCTGGATAACCAAAGCTGTTCGCAGTGGTCCATGTGGGTGGCGACACGAGCCTGGCGCTAGAGAACTGAAAGCCCTTAATCACGTCGTTCACGCCCCCATAGTAGAGGCGACCATTAAAGTAAGCGGGTGTGGCAAACTCCCCGGCGGGAAGAGCAGTGGGCAGATCTTGAGAGTTGCTGTTGGCACTTGGGTTAAACTTCCCCATATTGTCGCGATCGACGAGATAGATATGATGATCTTTGCCGGCGCCCACAGCTAGATGCCGTGTTGTGCCCGTGGAATCGGTCATATCAGGCAGTATCAGCGCGCCTCCTGAGCCCAGGTCCTGATCCGCACCGGATTCCGAAATCGTGTCGAACATCGTGAAATAATCTGCTACCGCCAGCAGGTTGTTGGTCGTAGACAATTTCAGGAAGGCGTTGCCGTAGTCTCCCCCATTCGGAAATCCAGCAGCCAGGGTGGTATCGAAAGTCCCATTGGCCGCCAGAAAATAGATGTTGCTATTGGCGTCCGCGGCCAAGCCTGCACCCGCCATCCACACGGCGCCCTCGCTTCCGTTGGGTGTGAAATTGAACACGCTGGTTTGCGCAAGAGTGGATGCCGAGTAGCCGATTACCCATCCCGTGTAGAGACCTATGTCGCAGTGAGAAGACCAACTTGTATAGACCACGCCATTCAACAAAAGCAGTCCGGCGCGTTCCTTGTACTGTTTTGGATCAAAAACGACTACCGTGCCGTTGGTATTGTCGCCGGTACCCGGGAAAGTGGCCTGAATCTCCTGCGGGCCGGAGAACTGCTCTCCGCCGGTCGTCAAGTCGAGCGCGTGCAGCCGCTGGTGATAGTTGCCCGAGCTATCTTTCGTCATCGCCACGACGTAGATCGTGCCGTTGGGTCCGATACTCCTTGCAATCACTGGCGTGGATGTGACGCCGATCTCCGGCGTTACCTGGCTGCAACTCCGGTTATCGGACGGCGTTTCGCCGGCTTGAAGCATTGAAACTTTCCACAATTGCACGCCGCTGTCGGCATCGAACGCGTAGACACTATCATGCTCGGTGACTACGTATAGGGCGTTACGCGTCCCCTGGCCGGGGAATGTAATGGCCGAAAGATAAAGCGGCTCAGCATCCACCTTCCCGTCCGCAGGAATCACAAGCAGTTTCCCGAAGGTGTTCGGGTTGACGTTCACGGTCGTCAAGATTGTCTCGTTCAGATTTTGCCCTGTCCGAGCGTTATCGTTGTGGTAGGTCGCAACATCCGCCCCGCAAACGCAAACCATTCCTAACAGCATTAACAGGAATCGCTTGAGCATGTCCCCTCCTACCGGGGGCACACTTTCCCCGGGTGTAAATTGGAGAGCGTTTTGAAGCCGAGATTGTTTCAGGTTTTTGTTGAGATCCACGGCGGGTCTGTCCGGCGAAACCTCGGCCTAATTTGATAAATGCCGTTATGCAGCATTATCGGAAGGCTTGGGAGGCTATGACTTTTGAATGTTCGGCACAGGAACCAACATATTGGCATCACGCGCAAACACCCATTTGCCGCTTTGCCTTTTTAGGATCGTCAATGTATGGCCTGCGCGTTTAAGAGGCTGGGCCCCGCCGGGCGGAGTGAGGACGACTGTAAGCTTGGTCCACATAAACGCCCAATCTCCGAGAATCCGGATCTCTTGAATTTCGCTTGAAGCGTCAAGCTGTGCGGGGTCTTGTTTGGTCTGAGCCCGCGCCGCGGCAGCGAAATCGGCCTTGTGCATGACCGGTTGGCCAGGCAGGAGAAAGACTACATCATCCGTCATCAGAGATAAGATTTGGTCAACGTCGCCTGCCTTAGTTGCTGCTATCCACGTAGAAACGAGTTGTCGTATTTCTTTTTCATCGATGTTCGCGCGCGGCTCGCTTCCCATCGCCCAAGCGGGCGAATCACTCGCAGGGAATGACTCTTGCGATGCTTCCTCTATTGAATCAACAGAGTTGTCAGGCGCTTGCGTGTCAATGGATTGCGTCTCTGACGTTGGAGCAGGATTCAAGTCGCCCTCGACGGGAGCGACTGAGGGAACCTTGGTTGGCGATGGCCCCGCGAGCGCTTCGTCATAAATCTTCTTCACACCATGCCAAAAACTCTTGGTCAATACTTCCTTCATTGATATCCGTCATCGTATCTCGTTACGTGAACAAAGATACAGTCACGTTCTGATCTGCCAACACGATCATGCCGGATACGATCCGGTGATGTAGTTCTGCAAATGGCGAATTGTATCGTCCTGCGCGCTGATGATCCAGTTCACTAAGTCGCCGATGGAGACGATACCGATCACGTGGTCGCCTTCGAAAACTGGAAGATATCTGATCTGACGCGAGGTCATTACGTACATACATTGGCCAACCGTCTGCTCTTGCGTCACAACCAATACCGGCGTGGTCATTATCTCGCGAACTTTCGTCCCGCGCGATTGTCTCGCTTTGAGAACAATCTTACGCGCATAATCGCGTTCCGTGATGATTCCGACCAAACGTTCAGCGCTAAGAACAACTAATGCTCCTATGTGCCTCTCTGACATGATGGCCATAGCTTCATAAACGCTGGTCTCGGGCGAAGTTGACCAAAGCGTCTGTCTCTTTTGGGCTAGTATCGAATTCACACTTTCATTCAGATCGATAGCACGGGGTGATGCAGTGGAATGCATTGCGTTTACCTCCTACGTTGATACCGACTTCGGCTCAGTTCCTTCCAGCATTACAATAGGCCGTTGCTGCTTGACACAGAAGCGATCCATGCCTTGGCTGGATTGAACCGAGGCGTTGCGAAGCGAGTACCTAGCCAGCTTGGACCTTCAAGAGATTATTGACTCGCTTGACGCCTTCGGTCTGCTTTGCGGTTCGCTCCGCTTCATCCTTAGCGGCGATGGTTTCCACCTTCCCGTGCAAGGTAACAACCTGATCGATAACGTCAATGTTGATCTTTCGCGCTGGTGTGTCGGGATTATCAATGAGTTTCGCTTCGATCTTGGTGTGAATCCAGGCATCATCCAGCGAGTTTCCTATCTTGTCGCCCAGCTCCTTGGCCTTCTCGCGTGCAGCACGTGCCATCTCCCGTGTATACTCACTGCGGGCGACTTGGCTCGGTTGCACGTCGATTTTATCGGTAACCACCAAGTTCGGGCGCCCGTTCTTGGCCAGATCGACAGCCTTAGTCCTAAGATCCTCGGTAGGCAGGGTGCCCGACAGAGTCACTTCATTCTTGTCCGCCTTTGCATCCACTGCGATCCCCTGAAGTTGCGGCTCTGACGAGAGCTGCGTCTTGATGGACTGCTCCATTTCTGAATTGCTAACCACGCTGTTGGTCCCATTGGTGGAACATCCGTACAGCAGAAGACCCACAATCGATGTGCTAGCGAGTAATATCCGCATGGATCACCTCCCGACTATCAGATCGTTTGAGGAGCCCTACCGTTGCGCCCAAGGAATCGCTTGAAATCAAAAGAGATATTTTCGCGCCGATTGGCACATGGGAGTGAGCCGCCCCACGCAAGCCATGCAGGAATGAAGCCTGACAATCCCGAATTTTGTCCCGCGTTGTAGAGTTTAACCAGAGGGGCGAAGGGCGGGTACCAAAAATATCCATCGAACACCCACCCAGCTCTATCCTCGACGCGCTAGGGAGCAGCCCTCCGGCTTCCGCGGAGGCCGGCTTGATATGGACTTTTGCCGTGACTTACGGGCATAGAAATAGTTATTGTCAGCCGAAGAGCCGCAGGTTGCGGCAGTGCTGGCGTGCCCGATAACGAACATGTCTGAAAGCGCTACGAAATTCAAGCTGTTCTTTCTTCCGCCATTGCACCAACATGCTCGCGTGGATACACTACAAGCGGCCGGAGCGGAGGATAAGCCTCTGCTGGGAAGCAAGCTGAGCGCCGACTCCGGGGCCAAGACCAAGCTGGGGCCGGCGTCGAGCTGACCCCAGCGGCAAACTTATTTCACTGGGATTGGCATCAATGCGATAAATCCCAGGGGCCTGGGGACGGAGTCCCCAGAAAAACGTTCCTCCCTTTACTGGCAACTCATTTCGTCATTCCGCTCTCGCGCAGATTCCGTTCTTTCGTCGGAAACATGTCTTCGCCCTCAACTTCTGCATGAGCCTATTCCGCTGACAGGGTGTCGCAATCATTATTCAGCCTCATGGGCTAGTTCGATAGCCGCGCTTACCCGTGCGTCGACGAAAGAGCTTGTTGCCGCGGGCCATGCGGCTCGCGATAGACTTCCTGGCTGGTGAGCACCCACCAAGCCGCCTCGGCCAAG
>Ga0068858_100002231_pt1 | contig 19580 bp, 17 predicted proteins | sample KBSSwiS12_FD_66589 | JGI IMG/M metagenome (GOLD analysis project Ga0068858, IMG submission 66589) | Switchgrass rhizosphere microbial communities from Kellogg Biological Station, Michigan, USA - KBS Switchgrass S1-2 | ecosystem: Host-associated > Plants > Roots > Rhizosphere > Soil ...
AACGCCACGATCGCGCGAGCCACGTGCGCGAACCAGAGCTTGCGCATGAAGAAGTAGTGAAACTGGAAGGAAAGGCCCGGAGTGATGAAGGCATTCGGTCGCTGTTCGTGGGGGAGGCCGATGTTGAGCCCGATCGTCCGCCCGCCCGCCTCGGCCGCCCCCCGGTTCGCGGCCTCCATGATCCCGCCGCCCCCGCCCGTGCAGACGACGAAGCGGTGCGCCGTGGAGCCCAGGCTTTCCGACCAGGAGGTGATCGAGCGCGCGAGCTCGCGCGCATCCCCCAGGTAGGAGCCGAGCGGGTCGCTCTCCCGAAGTCTGGCCGATCCGAAGAAGACGATGGTGTCGTGGATGCGCCTGCGTTGAAAGACCTCCAGCGGCTGGAGGTATTCGGAGAGGATGCGTATCGGCCGGCCTTCCTCGCTGTCGAGGAATTGCTTGTCGTGATAGGCGAGGGGCGGTGCGATGCCTGTCTGGTCGGTCCTCGTCATGCGACCTCCTTGTGCCGGGCACGTGATTGGAGTGCATACTGCGCACGTCTGCCGCCCTGGCGTTTCTGAAAGGCGTCACATTCGCACCCATGATCGCTCGACCGCAACCGCACTGGCCGAGGAAGGAGTCGAATGAAAGCGTCCGTGCTCTATCGAATCGCCGCCGTTCTTCTTGTGTTGTTCGCGGCAGCACATACTTTGGGCTTCAGCCAGTCCGACCCCCAGTGGGGCGTAGATGCGCTGGTCAGCTCCATGCACTCTATTCATTTTGACATGCTGGGGGTCGATCGCACGTACTGGGATTTCTTCATGGGGGCAGGGCTCTGTGTCGGCGTGTTCTATCTGTTCGCCGCGACATTGGCCTGGCAGCTGGGTGGCCTTCCGGCCGCGACTTTGGCGCTCATGCGGGGCACGTCGTGGGTGTTCGCTCTTTGCTTTGCCGCCATCACGGCCGTGAGCTCGATCTATCTCTTCATCATTCCAGTCATCTTCTCGGCCGTGATCACAGTGTGCCTGACGGCGGCGGCATGGCTTGCAGCGAGGCCCGGTTCCGTACCGAGGGATAGTACTCTTGCATCCGGAGTCGGTCACGGCCCGCCCGTGACACCGAACGCCCTCACGATCAGGAGTGTGTATGAAAATGCTGGCCGGAGTCCTCGCCATCGTGTGTGTACTGACATTGCCTAGGAACGGGTACGCGCAAGTGGACGTCAAGCCCGCCCCGGATCAGGCCCGGCTCTTGGGCAGCGCGGATCCTCGGCTGGCGGCCAACAAGCGCCTGGTCTACGACTTCTGGCGCGAGGTGCTCGAGGCCGGGCACATGGATCTGGCGCCCAAGTACATGCGGGAGTCCTACATCCAGCACAATCCGAACGTGCCCACCGGCCGCGCGGCGTTCATCGACTTCTTCACGAAGATGTCCAAGCCGAAGCCGATCCAGCCCACGATCCAGGCGCCCCTGGTCGCGGTCGTCGCGGAGGGGGATCTCGTGGTCCTGAGCTTCGCCCGCAAGGCACCCGACCCGAAGGACAAGACGAAGACCTACACCACCACGTGGTTCGACATGTTTCGGGTCGACGGGGACAAGATCGCCGAACACTGGGACTGCGATTCGAAGTAGAGAGCCCGTGTGGCGCCCGCGCGATTCGGGTGCTAGGTTGGGTTCGACCATGCGAGCCCTGTCACCCAGGGATCGCTTTCCCAGGAGGACCGAATCATGATGTCACGGAACTGCTTACTCGCCTTGGCGATCGCCGCATCTCTGGCGACCGGTGCGGCAGCCGGCGCGCAGGAGCCGCCCGCCGGAAGCCAGCCGCCGCCGGCAACGAGCACTCAGCCGCCACCGGCCGAAGCGACGCCGCCACCCGCCACCACGCCACCGCCTGCCGAAGCGGCACCTCCCGCCACCGCGCAACCGGCGCCCACAGCGGCGGCCACCACGCCCGAGGGCCGGATCGACGCGATCAAGCAGTCGCTCGCCAGCAGCGTGGGTGTGCTCCAGCAGTACGAGTGGTCGCAGAACGTAGCGCTATCGGTGAAGGGCGAGGAGAAGGCCCACAAGAACTTCAAATGCTCGTATGGCGCCGATGGGAAGATCCAGAAGACCCTGGCGGCCGCACCTGGGGAGGAGCCCAAGAAGAAGAAGGGACTCCGGGGGAAGGTGGCTGCGAACAAGATGGAAGACATGGAGGCCGCGCTCAAGGCGTCCATGGCGCTGATCGATCAGTACTCGCCCCTGGAAGCGGGCCGCGTGCAGGCCGCGAAGGATGCGGGGAACGTCAGCATCTCGGTGCCAGGCGCCGACAATCGCGTCCGGATCACGATCAAGAACTACCTCAAGCCCGGGGACCAGGTGGAGCTCGTGGTGGACGGAGTCAAGAACACGCTTCAGTCCGTGTCGATCACGTCCGCCATGGAGGGGGATGTGAAGGGTCCCGTGGCCGCGAAGGTGACGTACGCCGCAATGGCGGATGGGACCCTCTATCCGTCACACCAGGCGCTCGATCTGAAGGAGCAGAACCTCAAGATCGACGTCGAGAACAGCGGCTACACCAAGAAGTCTTCGTAGCGTCGAACGCGTGACTGCGGAGCGAAGCCCCGGCGCGCGTTCGCCGGGGTTTTCGCTTTGCGGCGAGGTAGCGTCGCGATGAGATCGAAAACACTGATCATGATTGGAATGGTGGCCGGGTCCATGCTCGGAGGCTGGATTCCATCGCTGTGGGGCGACAGCGGGCTGTCCATGGCTTCCGTTCTCACCGGGGCGATCGGCGGCTTTCTCGGTATCTGGGCCGGATACAAGATCTCCCGATAGCTCCTTCGCCGCACGCCGCGTTTGCCTACCTCAGCAGAACCACCTTCTTCGTGTCGCGAACCGCCCCTGCCTGGAGGTGAACGAAGTACACCCCGGCGGGTGCGCGCTCCCCACCCTGGGTTCGTCCGTCCCACGCGATCGTGCCGGATCCCGACAGGACGGCATCCGTGAGTCCTCGGACCCGCGCCCCGGACGCGTTGTAGACCGCGGCCATCACCCGAGTGGAGGGCGGCACCGCGTAATGCAACGCCGTCTCCGATTGGAACGGATTCGGCGCCGCCGGTGCGAACAAGGACGCGCTGGCCGGCGTCGCATCGTCCACCCCCGTGGCCGTGGAAACGGTGGTGAGCTGTGCGAACCGGCTGGGAATGGTGATGAGGGGGCTGCTGCCAATCACCGTCGCGACCACGCTGTAGTAGCCGTCATCCGACGAGCACGCGTTGCTGATCGTGAGTGTCGGTGAGTTCGCTCCGGAGATGTTGCCGCTGTTCGTGAGCGGCGTCATCCCGCGGCGCCACTGGTAGGACAGGGTCCCCGGCGGGCCGGGGTTGCCGATCGTGAAGGTTGCGGTTCCGCCGCAGGCCACCGTCTGATCGAAGGGGAAGCCGGCCGTTCCTTGGAGCGTGTCGACGGGATCGATGAAGAAGATGCAGGAGTAGGCACCGCCGCTCGTGAATTGTTCCGTACGCCAGTCGGTCTGCGTCTGTCCTTGAAGAACGTACTCGCCCGGCCCCAGCGTGCCGGTCGTTTGGAGAACACCGTACTGAGTGTAGTGGAGCGTGAGGTCGGGGGTCGGGCCCTCGAGCGAGGCGAAGACGGCCCCCGGATCGAGATCTCCGTTCTCCGCGTATAGCTGGATGGTGTAATCGACCGGGACCTCGATCCGGAATCGGATCTTGCAGATCGACGAGAACTTGTAGAGCGACGAGCTCTCCCCATCCCAGCTTCCCGACCCCTCACCCGAAAACTGGATGCCTTGCGGGAAGATCGAAGAATTTTGCCCGGCGTAGGCGTCGCAGTGGGTCAGGGTGCAAAGGTCCGGCGGCGTTGGGGGATCGCAGGGTCCCAGCTCGTCGACCCATGGGCTCGAGCTCACGACGAACGGTCCGAACTGGTCCGGATCCGTGCTATATCCCTGGCCACGTGTGTCCACACCCTCGATCTTTGCCTGCGCGAAAATGGACCGCTCACTCAGCAGTGGGGTGAGCTGCGCATACGAGCGGGCGGCCATGACGAGCGTGGCGACCGTGAAAGCGAGCGAGAGTTGTCTGGGTAGCGAGCGTGCGTTCATGGGCCCCCCGAATGGTTTTGTGGTCACCCATCCACGCGCGGAAAAGGGCCCAAATGGCTCACGGTGGGGGCAGGGCGGGCACCCCAGGCACCGCCGACGGGGAAGGCTGGCGCAAACGCCCCCGGACGCGGTACACTACCCGCGAGCAACGACACCCATCCTCCATGACTAACGCTAAGTGAAACCGACCGATACCCGAAATCCCGACTACTACCACAAGGTCGTCGATTGCCAATGGGCCTGCCCGGCGCATACCAATGTGCCGGAATACATCCGTTTGATCGCCCAGGGCCGCTATACCGACGCCTATATGCTGAACCGGGAGTCCAACGTCTTCCCGGGCATCCTGGGACGCACGTGCGACCGCCCCTGCGAGCCTGCCTGCCGCCGCGGGCGGCTGGAGGGTGACGCGCCCGTAGCCATCTGCCGGCTCAAGCGGGTGGCCGCCGACCTCAAGGGGGAGATCGGCCACCTCCTGCCCAAGGCTCCCGCCCAGAAGATCGGGAAGCGCGTGGCCCTGATCGGAGCCGGTCCAGCTTCCCTGACGGTCGCCAACGACCTCGTGCCCCTGGGGTACGACGTGGTGCTGTTCGAGAAACACGACCGGCCGGGCGGCCTGATGCGCACCAACATTCCCTCGTTCCGGCTCCCCGAGACGGTGCTCCAGGAGGAGTGCGACGCCATCCTCGATATGGGGGTGCAGGTCCGCTACAACTCCGAGGTCACGAGCATGAAGGCGCTCCTCGCGGAAACGTTCGACGCCGTGTTCGTCGGCAGCGGCGCCCCGCGTGGCAAGGATCTCGAGCTTCCGGGGCGCGCCGAGGCGGCGGCCAACATCCACATCGGGATCGACTGGCTCGAATCGATCGCGTTCAAGCACGTCGAGAAAATCGGCGAACGGGTGCTGATCATCGGCGTGGGCAACACCGCCATGGACTGCTGCCGCTCCTCGCGCCGGATGGGGGGCAAGGACATCAAGGTCATGGCCCGTCGCCCGCGCGGTTTCTTCAAAGCTTCCCCTTGGGAGCTGGAGGATGCCGAGGAGGAGGGAGTCGAGATCCTCGTCAACCATGCTCCGAAGCGTTTCGTGCTGGAGAAGGGGAAGCTGGTCGGGATGGAATTCGAGCGACTGGAGTGGGACGCCGACGCGCGGAAGTCGAAGACGATCGATTCCATCATCCTTCCCTGCGACGACGTGATCCTGGCCATCGGCCAAGAAGCGGCGTTCCCCTGGATCGAGCGGGATCTCGGCATCGAGTTCGGTGAATGGGAGATGCCCACCGTGAACGAGACCACGTTCATGTCCACGCGCTCCGGCGTCTTCTTCGGCGGAGACGCGGGCTGGGGCCCGAAGAACATCATCTGGGCCGTCGCCCACGGACACGAGGCCGCGATCTCCATCCATCAGTACCTGCAGGGTGAGCCCCTCGACCAGCGGCCGCCGCGCGGCGTCAATCTGACGAGCCAGAAAATGGGCATGTCGGAGTGGAGCTACTCCAACGACTTCAATCCGGTGCATCGCCAGAAAATGAAGCACGTCGATCTGGCCAAGCGCTTCAAGGAGCTGTCCGTGGAGGTGGAGCTCGGCTTCACGCCCGAGCAGGCGGCCCGCGAAGTGGAGCGCTGCCTCAATTGCGACATCCAGACCGTCTTCGACGCTCCCCGCTGCATCGAGTGCGATGCGTGCGTCGACGTCTGTCCCGTCCTCTGCCTGACCATCGCGCCGAACGGCGAGCCGAACGATGTGCAGAGCCGGCTCACGACACCCGCGGTCAATCCCGATCAGGCTCTCTTCGTCTCCGAGGATCTGCCCCAGACCCATCGGGTGATGCTCAAGGACGAGAACATCTGCGTGCACTGCGGACTCTGCGCCGAGCGCTGTCCCACGGCTGCATGGGACATGCAAAAGTCGGTCGTCCTCTTGCCCTACGCTGGAACGGGTCCATGCCTGAAGCTAACGCCCGCGTAAACGACTTCGCCTTCAAGCTCGCCAACGTCAACGGCACCGGTTCGGCTTCCGCGAACGGGCTCTTGATGCAGGCGATCTTCCGCATGGGGATTCCGGTCTCCGGCAAGAACCTGTTCCCGTCCAACATCCAGGGACTTCCCACCTGGTACGAGATCCGGGTGAACAAGGACGGAAGGACGTCGCGGGCCCTGGACTACGACCTGATCGTCGCGATGAACGCACAGACGTACGCTCGCGACGTGAAGGAGGTCCACCCCGGCGGCTACCTGCTGTTCGACTCCACCTGGCCCCTCGACGAGGACCTCCTGCGTGACGACGTGACCTACCTGGGCGTCCCGTTCGCGCAGCTCTGCATCGAGAACTTCAAGGAACCGCGCGAGCGGATCCTCATGAAGAACATCGCCTACGCGGGCAGCCTGATCGCTCTCCTCGACATCGAGATGAGCGTGGTGGAGGAGCTCCTGCAGGAGACGTACGGCAAGAAGAAGGCCCTCCTCGAGTCCAACCAGAAGGCGTTGAAGCTGGGCTACGACCATGCCAGGCAGAACTTCAAGCCTCTGCCGTTCCGGCTCCAGAGGATGGACGCCAACAGCGACAAGATCCTGATCGACGGGAACACGGCCACCGCGCTGGGCGCGCTCTACGCGGGCTGCACGGTCGCCGCCTGGTATCCGATCACGCCCGCGACCTCCGTCATGGAGTCGTTCAAGAGCCTGTGCGAGCGCTATCGCAAGGACCCCGTGACGGGGAAGAACAACTTCGCCATCCTGCAGGCCGAGGACGAGCTCGCGGCCATCGGCATGGTCATCGGTGCGAGCTGGGCCGGCGCGCGGGCCTTCACGTCCACAGCGGGGCCCGGCGTGTCCCTGATGAACGAGTTCCTGGGACTTGCCTACTACGCCGAGATCCCGGCGGTTCTGGTGGACGTGCAGCGGGTCGGCCCGTCCACGGGAATGCCGACCCGGACCCAGCAGGCGGACATCCTCTCCTGCGCCTACGCGTCGCACGGCGATACGAAGCACATCCTCTTGTTCCCGGCGAATCCCGCCGAGTGCTTCGAGATGGCCGTGACCTCGTTCGACCTCGCGGAGAAATTCCAGACGCCGGTGATCCTCATGAGCGATCTGGACATCGGAATGAACGACTGGGTGGTGCCGCGCTTCAGCTGGAAGGACGGCTACAGGCCGGAGCGCGGTCGCGTGCTCTCGGCGGAGCAGATCGAGAAACTGGGGCACTTCCATCGCTACGCCGACGAGGACGAATTCTTCGTGACGCCGCGCACGCTCCCGGGAGTCTCGCCCAAGGGGGCGTACTTGACGCGCGGCTCCGGCCACAACCGGCTGGGCGGCTACACCGAGCTGCCCGAGGAGTATCAGGAGGTCCTCGACCGGCTCGCCCAGAAGCACCGGGCCGCGGCGAAGTTCGTGCCTCCTCCCGTGATCGACCATTCGCGAAGCGCGAAGGGGAATGGGAAAGGCAAGACTCCCGTTTCCTTCGTGACACTGGGCGGATGCGACGCGGCTGTTCGCGAGGCCCTGGATCTCCTGGCGGAGCAGGGGATTTACGGCGACTACATGCGAATCCGCGGCTTCCCGTTCGGCGATGACGTCGTCGAGTTCTTGAACGCCCACGAGACCAACTACATCATCGAGCAGAACCGCGACCACCAGCTCAAGTCCTTGATCCTGCTGGAGACGAGCGTTTCCAAGGCGAAGCTCGAGTCGCTGCTCTATTACGGCGGTTTCCCCCTGAGCGCCGGTCTGGTCGTGGAGGGCTACCTCGCCGCCATCGGCAAGCCGGGCGCGGCCGCACGCGGACTCGGGGGCATCCACAAAGCCCTGAGCGGCGCCGAGGGATAGCGACGATGCCATCCATCTCCAAGCCCATAGCGGCCCCCACGGGCTCCCAGCGGAACGACATCGGACTGACCCTCCGCGATTACGAGGGCGCGATGTCCACGCTGTGCGCCGGCTGTGGGCACGACTCGATCACCGCGGCCTTGATCCGGTCCCTCTGGGAGCTGTCCATCCAGCCGCACCGGATCGCGAAGATGAGCGGCATCGGCTGCTCGTCCAAGACCCCGACCTATTTCGCCTCGGGAGCGCACGGCTTCAATTCGGTGCACGGCCGGATGCCCGCCGTGGCCACGGGCGCCGCGGCTGCCAATCGCGGCCTCCATTACATAGGGATCTCCGGCGATGGCGACTCCCTTTCGATCGGATTGGGACAGATGTCGCACGCCATCCGGCGAAACGTCCGGATGCTGTATGTCATCGAGAACAACGGCGTTTATGGTCTGACCAAGGGGCAGTTCTCCGCGTCGGCGGATGTCGGATCGAAGCTGAAGAAGGGGGAGCAGAACCAGATGACGCCGATCGACCCGGTGTTTCTCGGGCTGACCATCGGCGCCTCCTTCGTGGCTCGGAGCTTCTCGGGCGACAAGCAGCAGCTGGTGCCCATTCTCAAGGCCGCCCTGAAGCACCGCGGATTGGCCCTGGTGGACGTCATTTCGCCTTGCGTCACGTTCAACGACCACGAGGGCTCTACGAAGAGCTACCTATACACCCGCAGGCACGAGAAATCGGTGGCGCAGGCGGACCTCGTTCCCCCTGCCAGCGAGATCGTGGCTCCCATCGGGCCCAAGGGTGTCACAACGATCGCGATGCACGATGGTAGTGTCGTACGCTTCTCATCCGTTCCGGAGGGCTACGACCCTCGCGACCGGGCCGTCGTCCTGCAATACCTGCAGGGGCAGCAGGCCCAGGGCGTGATTCCGACCGGGCTCCTGTACCTGGACGAGTCCGCTCCCGACATGCACGAGATCAACAACACGAGCGATACGCCGCTGGTCCAACTCCCATTCGAGTCCCTCTGCCCGGGATCCGCAGCCCTCGAGAAGCTGATGGAGGACTTTCGATAAGGGTCGTTCCGGGAGTCTCGATTTCCCGGCGCATGTGGAAGTTACTTGGGTTCAACTGAGATCATGCCGATAATCCAGACGTCGAGTACGGCTCGGGAGCGGGCCGGCGAAGCGTCCAATTCTCCGGAGGTTCTACTTGGGGCTGGTTCCAGGGATCGTGGTCGCGTTCTTCGTCGGCGTCGTTCAAGCGAGCTTGTTCGAGTGGGCTTTCCACCGATATTGGTTGCACCGTCCGTGGCTGCCGAAGGAATGTTTCACACAGCACACTCTGATCCATCACCAGCTCTGCAAGTTCGACGACACCTTCCACGTCGAGGAAGAGGAGCAGCACGAGGCCCTCACGTTCATGTGGTGGGGAGGACCCCTGCTGGTCGCGATCAACGCCGTGCCCTGGGCCATTCTCTCCTTCCTGCTCTCCTCTCAGGACGTGGCGCTGCCGTATCTCGCGTTCGTGATCACGCTTGCCGCGACGATCGGCATCTATTACGCGGGCTATGAGGGCCTGCACTACCTCATGCACAAACCGTCGATCCCGTTCGTGGAGAACTCGCGCTATTTCCGGTTCATCAAGCGGCACCACCGCATCCACCACGTGTACATGAACCGCAACCTGAACGTGCTGCTCCCGCTCGCGGATCTGATGCTCGGGACGCTCGTGACGGAGATGCCGGCCGCCCGTACGACTCCGGAGCACGCGCGGCAGATCGCGCGCCGGCACAGCGCGTATGGGCGGACGCAGGTGGACGGCAGCCCGATCTCGGACGACGAAACCATCGAGGAGAGGAAGCAGGCGAGTGGGTAGAATCAGCAGGCCGTCCGTACTGAAGAGGCAGAAGGAACAGAAGCGCCTGGAGAAGGCTGCCCGTAAGCGCGAAGAGCGCCAGGCGCGCAAGACCCAGAAGGAGGGCCCGCCGGACGGCCTGCCCGAGGGCTTGCCTGATGGCCTGCCTGAAGAGGGGGCGCCTCTCGAGACCCCGGAATCGACCGGGGAGTCGGTAGGGCCTTGACTTTGGAAGGGATCTGCGCTATACTTCTTTTCGTAGTGGTACCTGACGGTCGTACAGCAACAGTACGCGATGACTTGCCGCAGGGATGATTACCTGCGGCTCTTTTTGTATCCGGACGAATCCGTCCGGAGGCCCGGCCAGAGTGGTCGGGTCCGTCGCGCCGAAAGGGGCGACTAGTTGGGGCGATGGCCCCGGTAAGTAAGGAGCAAAGAGTGGCTGCTGGAACCGTGAAGTGGTTCAACGAAGCGAAGGGGTTCGGGTTCATTCAGCAGGAGGGTGGCGAGGACGTCTTCGTTCACTACTCGGCAATCACGGGCGACGGCTTCAAGACGCTGGCCGAAGGCGAGCGGCTCGAGTTCGACATCGTGCGCGGCCCGAAGGGCCTGCAGGCGGCGAACGTCCGTAAGGCATAAGGACTAACACCGCAGTACAGCGGAGGGGCGGTGCCTGCAGGCGCCGCCCCTTTCGCTTGGAGCGGCTGAAGGTGCAACAGAGAGCCCCGGCAGCAGCAGCTGCCGGGGCTTTTCTGTGTCCGTGCGAGCCGCTAGAACCGGGCGATCAGTCCAAAGGTGACCGAATCGAGGTCGTCGCTGGTCAGTCCCTCCAGCGCTTTCGTGTTCTGGAATTGATACGACGCGAATCCGTCCAGCTTGAAAGCACCGAGCGGCATCGCGTACCCGGCTCGCAGCGCGTAGAAGGGCGAGTCCTGCCAGCCATTGTCGATGTAGCCGATACCAATCCCCGCACCTGCATACAGGCTGCTGCCGACCAGCACGTAGGCCTGCGGCTGGATCATCGAGTGGTCCGTGCCGCCGAAGTCGTTGATCCACTCCACGTCGCCTTCCAGCTTCAGGAGTCCCGCTCCGTGTTGATAGGACCCGATGAATCCGAGGGCGTTCTTGTCCCAGTTGGGGTCGTCCTTGATGTCCCCGACGGTCTTCAGATAGTGGACTCCGGCGCCAAGGCTGCCGGCCACCGCCGGAACGGCGAATGTGACGAGCATGACGGCTAGCGCTGCCATTGCGGCGTAACGTTTCATGAGTTCCTCCCTGAGTCCCGAACCGAGCCCCACCCCATGGAACCATGGTAGCGCGTCTCGGGCATCTCCGTTGAGCCGAATCGGACCCGTCTAGCGCGTGTACCCATGGAGGCCACCCTGAGCGCACGCACATACCCGATCCTGATACCGATTCTCCTCCTCGTGCTCGCGTCAGGCCCGGCGGAGGCAGCTCCCGCACGCCCCACCACCCCCAAGCCCAGCTTCGCGGCCGTCCCTTCGTGGACCCTCGAGTACGAGTTGAAGGTCGACGGGGAGACCGAGGGATTCCAGAAGCTCCACGCCGTGATCGTGGGACAGGTCGTGCTCGGCTCGCGCAACCTCGGAGCCGCGCTCTCTACGAACATGCCCGCCGCGTCGGACATCAAGCCCAACATGAAGCCCTCGGATGCGATCGCGCTGAGCCAGAAGATGCTCGCATCGTTCGAGCATTCGGCCACATGGGCGCGGACACCCCCTGGTGAGAACGTCACGTCGGAGGCCGCGCTCAAGGCCTACATGGACTCGGCGAACGCCACGGTGAGCGGGACCTACGACATCGATCAGGGCAACCGGATCGTGCGAGCGCATCCCGGCGGCGAGATCGTGCCGGCCACGATCCCCATGTTCGACCTCGATGAGACAAAGAAGGTCTACTCGCTTTCGTTCCCGATCAAGTTCGCCGAGACGGAAGGGAACAGCGACTGCGTGCGCGGCGAGGAGAGAGTCAGGCAATCGGACGGAAGCTGGGTCACCAATCCCTTTGCGATGAGCTGGGGTGTCGCCGACGCCTATGAGGCGGACGAGCCCGTCAAGGACGTGGGGAACGCGTGGGTGATCTCGGGGACGCTGCCGGATTCGCTCGCACCGATCAGCGGACAGCGATCGTTCCGCATCCGCTACAACACCACCGGCACCGGGACGCTGATCGCGCGCTACACGCTGAGGTACGAGACTCCTCCCGAGGTCCGGCTGGTCTTCGACGCCCAGGATGCGATCTGGCGCCCCACGCCCGGTCCTGATGAGGACACTCCGGACAAGGACAATCCCTGTGAGGTCTACTGGTTCGTCGATCAGCCGAGTGGGAAGAAGGTCGACGTCGAGCGAGTCACGTTCGATCTCGTGAACGTGAGCGGCTACCCGGGCGTGTGCATGAACTGGCCCGAGACTCCGAAGAACGACCCGCACGGAAATCCGCCGGATCTCCGTTTCGAGCACGACCCGAGCCAGACCGACATCCAATGGGACGCGGATGGCTTGTCGATTCGAATCACCGGAAAAACCGCGGCCAAGAGGCAAGGGGCCATCACGATCCAATCGTTCGACGGCGCCGCCATGGGACAGGTCGTGGCCACCGCAAAGCTCGCCGATGGGCGCGTGATTACCGGAGAGGTGCCACCCCATGGACTTCGCCCCGGCCGTGGCGAGCTCCTCGTGCCCAATCGGGATCAGAACTCCGACATCGCCAGGAGCTGGATCGACGAATACGCGAACGGGAAGGGCGAAGGATCCGATGAGGATGCGAAGCCCAAGGGCGACGGACAGACCGGTGACGGGCTGACGATGTGGGAGGAGTATCGGGGGTTCTGGATCGGTGGCGCGTGGACCGATACCGATCCGAACGTGAAGGACCTCTTCATCGACAACCGGGTGGGGCCCATGGCCGAGTCGGGCATGAAGCTGCTCGAGAAGGCCTCCGGGCTCAAGGTTCACGGGAAACTGACCAAGCTCGAGCACAAGATCAACCGAGTGATCAACTTCAACGCCCGTTCCGACCGGCACGTCGTGGACCAGCACTGCCTCAGAGTGCGGGAAAGCGCGACCAAGGAATACGGCATCGCCGAGCCGGTGGCCGGCGCGCGCTTCGACGGTCCGCCCAAGAACACGGACTGGATCAACGTCCTGTTGGGCTTGTCCACGAGCACTCTCTATCCCGATCCGAACATGCCGAGCGGCTACGCATCTCAGAGCGACCAGGCCGCGCATGTGGCACACGAGCTGGGGCACGGCATCGGCATCTACCATCACGGCGACCGGGACGCTTTCCTGGGGGTGTACTGGGTCCGGCAGCCGGCAGACCTGGTCAAGGAGAGAGGGAGAGGCATCATTCAGATCGTGTTCGATCCCGCGCTTCAACCCGTGAACGTCGGTCAGTTCTTCCGGGGCAGGTCTGTGAGGCGCGTGTTCCTGGGCGAGAAGTTCGGGCAGCACAGCGGCGACACCGACTGTTTCATGCGCTACAACTGCGCCCGCGCCTATCGATTGGTGGCGAGTCCGACCAAGCGGGTCTGGTTCGGGTCGATCCAGCCTCCTGGGCGCACCCTCTGCACGAGTCCGGCAGGAACGGGCTTCAACATGCCGAACCAGGATCCCGAATCCTGGTTCAGCGGCGCGGACAGGCTGCGTGGGGATTGCCTCCACCAATTCGTGATCAGCGACGCGCACGAGATCACGTACCGCGACGAGAAGGCGCAGGCGGGTCCATGAGGCATCGACCTACGATCGCCATCACGGCGCTGTGCGCCCTGGCGATGATCGGGCCAGGGGAGCCCCGTCGATCCCCCGCGGAAGGTGGAGAAACCCGCGGCGAAGGTCGGCATGGCCCGGCCCAGCGCGCCCGCGCTCTCCCTCGGCATCAACTGCCTTCGCGACGCGGTCACCACCGAAGGGGCGCCGCTCTTGTTCGAGGTCTTTCTATCGCTGGACGCGCGCGAGGCGGGGCCGAGCAGCCTCACGATCTCGAATCCACAAGGTGGGTGGAGCGATCTCGTCCGGATCGAGGTTCGAGGCGCGACAGGGCCCATCGCGGGGCTTTCGTTGGTCGCTGCCGAGAGAACGAAGGCGTCGATTACGCTGAGCGACAGCGTGTCGGGACACCAGTGGTATGCGTTGGAAAGGGGATCGCTCCGGCCCGGTGATTACACCGTGGTCGCGGTGCTCCAAGCTCCGCCGGCGTCGGTCGGGGCGTGGCAGGGGACCGTGTCGTCTCCGGCCTGCCAGCTCACGGTGCGGTCGGACGGCCAGGCGCTCTCGAAGGACGAGTCGGATGTGGCGGCGCTCACGGCGATTCGCGTCCCCATGTTCTTCGGTCGTCCGGATTCGGCGCTCGCGACCGCGGATCGCCTGCTCGCGAAGGACGGAAGGAATCCGCTCCTGCTCGAAGCCAAGGGGGACGTGCTCGCTCGCGCGGGGCGCTATACCGAGGCAGCCGCGATGTACGACTCCGCGCTGGCGCAGGTGGGGCCTCCGCCCGAATCACCCCTGCGCGAGCCGCCGGAGCTGCTCCTTCGAAAGCTGGACGAGGCGGAAAGCCGGATCAAGTGACGACTGCTGTCTGATCCACTATCGCCAGAAGGCCCACCAGGGCTTCCGCTGGCGATTGCGAAGCATGCGCCAATGCTCGCGTGTGTCTGGTTGAGCTGAGGCCGCGAGTCTCACCGCCTCACGGCACTGCTCCGTCGCTCGTTCCAGCTCGGGCAGGTCGACCAGGATCTCTGGATGTTCGGATACGAGCTGCTCCAAGTGGGCCAGGGAGCGGTTGTCCGAAGCGTTGGCCTGGGTCGCACGAACGAAGTACGCGGCGGCGTCCGTCCATCGAGCTTGCCCCAGGAAGGCGAGGCCCAGATTCTTGTAGGCATTCGATCGACCTTGATCGATGCCAATGGCCTCGCGCAGGTAACGCTCGGCCTCCTGACAACGTCCTAGCTGAACCAGGGAATAGCCGAGGTTGTTGTTGATCCAATACCAAACATTGGAATTGGAGGGGCTCATCTCGAAGGCGGCTCCGTAGTAGGTCACGGCTCCTTCGAAGTCGCGGGCCCTCTCCCGCTGCGCGCCCATCGCAAGGTAGCACTGGGCGCGTTGATCGAGATCTTCGGTGAGCACGGCGAGCTTTCTCAGGCATTCCAGGGATTGTTCTTCTCGGCGGGTTGCGCTGTAGATCACGGAGAGATCCCACAACGTTTGCTTCCTCGACGAGCTGTCGCTTTCGAGCCGTTTGAGAGCGATCTCCTCGAATTCCTCCGCGGTCACGGCCTGGCCATCCGGGAGGGGGGGAACCGTAAACCTGAACTCCAACGGCTCATTCATGGCAGGGCCCCTGGCTGAACGTCGATGTCGGGGCAAAAGCCGACCTCATCCATGGTAGGCGTGCTCAGCGCTGGCGGGTTTGCCCTCGATCCTGGCTCTGATCCTTGTCCTTGCTCGAGTCGGATGACTGCTTCTGCTGATCGCGCTGCCGCGCGTCGTCATCCTGCTGCTGCTTCTTCTGCTGCTCCTGCTTCTCCGCCTCCTGCCGCGCCTGCTCCCATTTCCGGCGCAGCTCCTCGCGATTCTTCATTTGCTCGCGGTCTCGCTTCTCGTCTTCCACCTGCGCCTTCTGTTCCTCGTCGTGCTGCTTCCGAAGCTCCTCGCGCGACACGCCGGGCGGAGGATCCTTGATGTCCTTCTGCTGCTCCTGCTTCAGCTTTTCGCGCTGCGCCCGGATGCGCGCGTCGAGATCTCTCTGCTCCCGCTCTTGACGCTGAATCTCGGCCTGGCGCTGGGCTTCCGTCTGTCGTTGGGTCTCCTGGTCCAGCGCCTCCTGGAACGTGGACGGCTTCGAGTCGGACGAGGTCTGTGAGTCGGAGGATCTCGACCTGGTCGAGGGATTCGATTCCGAGGTCGGCTGCGACTCGGTTCCAGTCTTGAAGCCGGTCGCTGGCGCCTGCACGTTGGGCTGATCCATCCGCCGTCCCGGCGGCTGGATCTGGCTCCGCTCCTTCTGGTTCTCCTCGGTGCCCCCGTTTCGCTGTCGCTCGGCCCGTGCCTTCTGCCGCTCGTCGAGGCGCTGCTTCTCGCTCGGCCGATTCTTGGTGTTCGGCGGCAGCTGATCGCCCTGGGGTGCGCGGGCTTGGATCCTGGGGCGATACATCTCGACGACGTTGCCGCGCACGACCGCCCCGCGATCGCGACTGACACCGGGCGCGTCGGAGACTTCATAGCGCTGGATCGTATGCTTCGTGTCTCGCTGGAGCATGTCGGAGGTCAGTCCCTCTTCCACGGGCCGACCATCGAGGGATCGGTATCGCGTCACGTCCCTCGTCGTCTTGAGAAGCGTGACGTTCCGGCTCCGAGGAACCACGACAGTCCGGATGCGGGTGTTCGTGAAGTCCTTCTCCTCGCAGAACGACCAGCGGTATCGGCTGATGTCCTGGTCGACGTTGTACGACCCATAGTCGAGGCCCTCCCCGCTCCATCCCACCTGCGGCGGCAGGGGCGCCCAGCCGACCCAGCCATCCCCGTAGCGCCACGCGACCCACGCCGGCGCCCAGACGTTCCCCGGTACCCAGAGCCATCCGTAGTAGCTGTCCCAGGTCCAGCGGCCGTAGTGGTAGACGGCCCAGCCCCAGGGGTCATCGGAGAGCCAGGTCCAGCCATACGCGGTCGAGAGCCACTGGCCGTCCGTGTAGGGCCTCCAGCCGGCCGGAACGTCGTAGGGCGTCCAGACCCATCCGTAGGGGTCGACCTGGTACCAGGCGCCGTAGGGGGAGAGGACGTCGTAGAAGTAGCCATAATCGGCGTCGTCGGAGGCGTAGTAGTCGGGCTCCGACTGCTGGTAGCTCGTTGCGGCGCACCCGACAAGGGCCACGGTCAACACCAGGAGGAGCGCGAGGGCGTGGGATGAATGCCTCATGGCGATCTCCTTTCGTTCGACGAGTTTGTCCATACTCGACATTACCCCGAAGCGGTGGCCGCCGTTGGCCGGATCTCCGAAATACTGTATAATGAAGCGCTTGCGTCGGCTCGTGGGGCCGGCCATCCGCTCCCCGGTTTCTGTCGAGCGGCCCACCGATTCGCCTGGACTCATGCCAGCACCTGACGATCCGCAGAGCGAGTCCCTCAAGACTCCGCCACCCGCTAACGCCCCGGCCGTCCGGACGTGGGATCGAATCAACGCGCTCTTTCACGCCGCGCTCGATCTGGAACCTGACGCGCGCGAGGCCCTGCTCGCACGCATCGACAAGCGGGATCCGACGCTCGCCGCTGAAGTACGCTCGTTGATCGCGTCCCACGAGGAAGCCGGCGAGTTCCTCGAGACGCCCGCCACGGTGCCGCTGCTGCAATCGATGGCGCCGGGGGATCGGCTCGGTCCGTATCGCATCGTCGAGGAGATCGGACGCGGCGGAATGGGCGTCGTCTACCGCGCCGTCCGCGACGACGAGCACTTCCGCAAGGAAGTCGCGATCAAGCTGATCGACCCGATGATGCGCTCGGACCAGATCCTGAAACGCTTCCGGGCCGAGCGGCAGATCCTCGCGATGCTCGATCACCCCCATATCGCGCGCCTCATCGATGGGGGGACTTCGCCGGATGGAAGTCCCTATCTCGTCATGGAGTACGTCTCCGGCAAGCCGCTTCTCCAGTACTGCAACGAGCGGCGGCTCGGAGTGGACGAGCGCCTTCAGCTCTTCCTCACCGTTTGCGACGCCGTGCAGTTCGCGCATCAGCGGTTGGTCGTTCACCGCGATCTCAAGTCGGACAACGTCCTGGTCATGGAAGACGGTTCACCGCGACTCCTCGATTTCGGCATCGCCAAGCTGACGGCGAGTGGACCGGGCGAAGCGGCAGCGACGGTCACCGGACCCATGGGGCGCATGTTCACGCCCGACTACGCCAGCCCGGAGCAGATCCGGGGCGAGACGATCACCGTGGCGAGCGACGTCTACTCCCTGGGCGTGGTCCTATACGAGCTGATGACCGGGGAGCGGCCCCTCCACTTCGACACCCGCTCTCCGGAAGAGATCTTGCGCGTCATCACGGAGGAGGAGCCGGCCGTTCCCAGCGCGGTGGCACGCGCGCGTTCCGTTGAAACGGCGTCGATGTTGGGCACGACTCCGCCGCGTTTGCGGCGCCGACTCTCCGGCGACCTCGACTACATAATCTTGAAATCGCTGGAGAAGGATCCAGGCCGCCGCTATCCCTCGGTCGATCAGCTCAGCCGGGACCTTCGCCTGTATCTGGACAATCTCCCGGTGCTGGGGCGCGGGCGGACCACGGGTTATCTCCTCTCGCGCTTGGTCCGCCGCCATCGAGTCGCGTTCGCCACGGCCGGTCTCGTGACCCTCGCCCTGATCGCCGGCCTGATCGGCACGGCGTGGCAAGCTCACATCGCCGGTGTGGAGCGGGATCTGGCGAAGCGGCGATTCGAGGACGTGCGATCGCTCGCGCACGCCGTGGTCTTCGACCTGCATGACGCGATCGAGAATCTTCCCGGATCGACCAAGGCCCGCGAGCTCCTGGTGATGCACGCCCTGAGATATCTCGACAACCTGAGCCAGGAAGCCGGGAACGATCCGGGGCTCCAGCACGAGCTGGGCGACGCCTACGGAAAGATCGGGGACGTACAGGGGCGGCCCGAGTTCTCGAACCTCGGCCGCACCTCCGACGCGCGGCGCAGCTACGAGCGATCGCTCGCGCTGCTTCGAGCCGCGTCGTCGGCCGCTCCAGACTCTCTGTACATCTCCCGCGATCTCGCCGTCACGATGCAGAGACTGGGCGACCTCTTGTTCCGGCTGGGCGAGCGGGACAAGGCACTGAGCCTGCACTTGGAGGCCAAGAACCGGATTCTCGCGGAGCGGGTCAAGCATCCCGACGAGCCTCTGCTCCTGGGAGATCTGGGTGTGGCGTCGGACAGGCTCAGCGACATTCGGCTGGCGGCGGGAGACACGCTGGGAGCCGTCCGAGAGGCGATGGATGGAGCGGGTTCCGCGGAGACTCTAGCGCGTCAGGACCCAAGCGATCCCGGGCGGCGACGAAATGTGATGGTGGGCTACGCCAAGAGAGGAAACCTGCTCGCGGTGAGCGGAGACCGCGCGGGCGCTGCGCGGGATTATCAGAAGTCCGAGGAGCTCGCGCTCGAGTGCGTCCGCGATCTCCCGGACCGCACCGACCTGAAGCGAGACCTGGCCGTCGTGTACAGCATGCGCGCCACGTTCATGGCCGACGATGGCGAGATCGATTCAGCGCTCGTGCTCTACGGCCGCAGCATGGCCATTTCGGAGGCGCTCGGCGCCGTCGACCCGAGTGACGCACTCCAGCAGGCCGACATCGCGAACGGCTACTTCGAGATGGGCGACATCCTGATGAAGGGCAGACGTTATCCCGAAGCCGAGGGCCGATTCGGCGAGGCTTTCAAGCGTTACAGCGGTCTCGCGGCGAAGGATTCCGGAAACGTCGACCTCCGGGCCCGCATGGCGAAGACGAGCCGCAAGGCGGGAGAGGCTTGCCGCGTGCTTGCGTCCAAGCGTTCGCCCGCATCGTCCACCTGGCGGTTCAGGGCGCTCGATTGGTACGGCAAGAGTCTGGGTCTCTATCGAGACCTGGGCCATTCCGGCGCTTTGGGCGAGGAGGAGCGCGGCGCTCCGACGGAGATATCGAGGGAGCTAGCGCTGCTGCGAAGGGCTGAGTAAGAGGCCGCGCTGCGAGCGCCCGGGTACCGTGCTAGGGCGTGCTTGCCGACTGGCCCGGAGCGGATTCCGAGGGGGCCGCCGGCGCAGACTGCATCGCCGTCGTCGTGG
>Ga0068858_100002239_pt1 | contig 19548 bp, 14 predicted proteins | sample KBSSwiS12_FD_66589 | JGI IMG/M metagenome (GOLD analysis project Ga0068858, IMG submission 66589) | Switchgrass rhizosphere microbial communities from Kellogg Biological Station, Michigan, USA - KBS Switchgrass S1-2 | ecosystem: Host-associated > Plants > Roots > Rhizosphere > Soil ...
AGCGCGCTGCACGGCATGCAGGTCGGCGAAAGCAAGCAGGTGCCGGCGCGCTTCCCGGATGATTACGCGGCCAAGTCGGTGGCCGGCAAGGACGCGATGTTCTCGATCACCGTCAAGCGCGTCGAGGCGCAGAGCCTGCCGGAGCTCGATGAGGCCTTCGTGCGCGGCTTTGGCCTCGCCGAGGGTGGCCTTGAGGAATTCCGCACGCAGGTGCGTGCCACCATGGAGCAGGAAGTGGCGGACACCACGCAGCAGCGCGTGCGCGAGCAGCTTTTGGAACTGCTCCACAAGGCCAACCCGCTGGAGCTCCCCAAGGTGCTGGTCGATGAGCAGGTGCGCGACCTGCAAGTGCAGGTGCTGCGGCGCATGGGCGTGCAGAAGGTCGAGCAGTTGCCGCCGCGCGAACCCTACGAGGAGGCGGCCCGCAAGCGCGTCGCGCTCGGACTGATCATCGGCGAGGTCGTGCGCGCTAACGGACTTAAGGTCGACCGCAGCCGGGTCGAGCGACGGCTCCATGCGGCCGCCGCCGCTCACCCGGACCCGGAAGGCATGCGCCGCCAGTACCTGCAGAGCCGCGAGGCGATGGGGCAGCTGGAGTCGGCGGCACTCGAGGACCAGGCGCTCGACTGGGTGCTGTCCCAGGTCAAGGTGACCGACGTGCCGGGCAGTTTCTCGGATCTGACCGGCTTTGGCCGGCCCAAAGAGGTAAACAGCTGATGAATGAACGTGCCCTTGGACTGGTGCCCATCGTCGTCGAGCAGACGGCGCGCGGCGAGCGTTCCTACGACATCTATTCGCGCCTGCTCAAGGAACGTGTCATTTTCGTGGTCGGCGAAGTCGAGGACCACATGGCTAACCTCGTGGTCGCGCAATTGCTGTTTTTGGAATCCGACAATCCGGACAAGGACATCGCGCTCTACATCAATACGCCGGGCGGCTCGGTCAGCGCGGGCCTGGCGATCTACGACACCATGCAGTTCATCAAGCCGGACGTGAGCACCATCTGCGTAGGTCTCGCGGCCTCCATGGGCGCGGTGCTGCTGGCGGGCGGAGCGGCCGGCAAGCGCCATTCGCTGCCCAATTCCAAGATCATGATCCACCAGCCCTCGGGGGGCTTTCGCGGGCAGGCCAGCGACATCGATATCCAGGCCCGCGAGGTCATGGACACCAAGGAGCGCCTAAACCGCATCCTGGCCCACCATACCCACCAGTCCATCGAGCGGATCAAGGTCGACAGCGACCGGGACAACTTCATGAATGCGGACGCCGCCGTGGCCTACGGCATGATCGACAAGGTGCTCGAAAAGCGGCTGGACGCAGTGCCCACTCCCAGCCCGGACCGGCCTGCCTGAGGGTTATCTTCTTTGATAACAAGGCCTTAGGTGGAACGCAGTTCTTTGCGCCTGCGCGGTAGGGCATGTTATATAAAGACCCTCAAGGGTGGATTTTCCGCCCTTTGCCCCCATCCCCATAGGTCTTAAGGGCCTAAAGGTGATCTGCAGTGAGCGATGATTCCAAGGGCCGGACTGACGATGGGAAGCTGCTGTACTGCTCCTTTTGCGGCAAAAGCCAGCACGAAGTCCGCAAGCTAATCGCCGGCCCCTCGGTCTTTGTCTGCGACGAGTGCGTCGAGCTGTGCAACGACATCATCCGCGAGGAGCTCGAGGATCGGGCGGACAAGGCGCGGGACAAGCTCCCCCGGCCGCACGAAATCAAGAAGGTGCTGGACGACTACGTCATCGGCCAGGAGCGCGCCAAGAAGGTGCTGTCGGTGGCTGTCTATAACCACTACAAGCGCCTGCAGACTCGTGGGGCGGCAAAGCCGAAGGACGACATCGAGCTGGCCAAGAGCAACATCCTGCTGATCGGCCCGACCGGCTGTGGCAAGACACTGCTGGCCGAGACCCTGGCGCGGCTTTTGAACGTGCCCTTTACCATCGCCGATGCCACCACGCTCACCGAGGCGGGCTACGTCGGTGAGGACGTGGAAAACATCATCCAGAAGCTGCTGCAGAAGTGCGATTACGACGTCGAGAAGGCGCAGACCGGCATCGTCTACATCGATGAGATCGACAAGATTTCCCGCAAGAGCGACAACCCCTCGATCACCCGCGACGTCTCGGGCGAGGGCGTGCAGCAGGCGCTGCTGAAGCTGATCGAGGGCACCATCGCATCGGTCCCTCCGCAGGGCGGCCGCAAGCACCCGCAGCAGGAGTTCCTGCAGGTCGATACTTCCAACATCCTGTTCATCTGCGGTGGCGCGTTCGCGGGGCTCGAGAAAGTCATCCTCAACCGCACCCAGCGCAGCGGCATCGGCTTCACCTCCGAGGTGCGCAGCGCCAACCAGAAGCCGCACGGCTCGGACCTGTTCCACGAAGTCGAGCCTGAGGATCTGATCAAGTTCGGCCTGATCCCGGAGTTCGTCGGCCGCCTGCCGGTGGTGGCGACGCTCGATGAGCTGGATGAGGCCGCCCTGATGATCATCCTGACCGAGCCCAAGAACGCGCTGACCAAGCAGTACCGCAAGCTCTTCGACATGGAAGGCTCTGAGCTCGAGTTCCGCGACGAGGCGCTGCGCGCGGTGTCGCGCCGCGCCATGCAGCGCAAGACCGGCGCCCGCGGCCTGCGCACCATTCTGGAGAACGTGCTGCTCGACACCATGTACGAGCTGCCCTCGCTCCGCAACGTCGCCAAGGTGGTGGTCGATGAGGCCGTCATCGAGGGCACGACCAAGCCCTACATCGTCTATCGGTCAGAGGAAGAGCGTCTGGTGCCCGTTGAGGAGCCGCGCAGGGCCGGGGGCATCGGCCACGCCTGAAATCCACGCCGGTTGCGGGGCCGTTGAAATTGCAGTGCAGCGTCCCCATTAGCTTTGGTGCATGGTCCGCGCGCTCATCGGCGGCCGCTTGAAAAAGGAACGCCCGTGAGCCAAGAACCCGAGTCGACCTCCCTGGTCCCCGTCCAGCGCATACCGGTGCTGCCGCTGCGGGACGTCGTGGTGTACCCCCACATGGTGATCCCGCTGTTCGTCGGGCGCGAGAAGTCGATCCTGGCGCTCGATGCGGCCATGCGCTCGGACAAGCGCATCCTGCTGGTGGCCCAGAAGCAGGCCGACATCGACGATCCCAAGCTCGAGGACCTGCACGCCTTTGGCACCGTGGCCACGATCCTGCAGCTGCTCAAGCTTCCGGACGGCACCGTCAAGGTCCTGGTGGAGGGCGTGGATCGTGCCCGCGTGGTGCAAATTGGCCTGAACAGTGGGACGCCGGCAGCCGAAGGTGCGCAGCACTTTTACGCGGCGGCCGTGGCGATCGAGCAGGATTCGGATCAGTACGATGAGCGCGAGATGGACGTGCTGGTGCGCTCAGTCGTCTCCCAGTTCGAGCAGTACGTCAAGCTGAACAAGAAGGTCCCGCCCGAGGTGCTCACCGCGCTGGCGGGCATCGAGCAGCCCGGGCGCCTGGCCGACACGGTGGCTGCGCACATGGCCTTGAAGCTCTCCGAGAAGCAGAAAGTTCTTGAGATCCTCGACGTGCGCAAGCGCCTTGAGCACGTGCTGGTCGCCATCGAGGGCGAGATGGACGTGCTGCAAATCGAGAAGCGCATCCGCGGGCGCGTCAAGTCGCAGATGGAGAAGAGCCAGCGCGAGTACTACCTGAATGAGCAGATGAAGGCCATTCAGAAGGAACTCGGCGACATGGAGGATGGCACCAACGAGATTGGCGATCTGGAGCAGAAGGTCGCCAAGGCTGGCATGAGCAAGGAGGCGCGCGAGAAGGCCACCGCCGAGATCAACAAGCTCAAGATGATGTCACCAATGTCCGCCGAGGCCACGGTGGTGCGCAACTACGTGGACTGGCTGGTCAAGGTGCCTTGGAAGAAACGCACCCGGCTGCTCAAGGACATTACCCACGCCCAGAAGGTCCTGGACGAGGATCATTACGGGCTCGACAAGGTCAAAGAGCGCATCGTCGAGTACCTGGCGGTGCTGCAGCGGGTCGAGAAGATCAAGGGCCCGATCCTGTGCCTGGTGGGCCCGCCCGGAGTAGGCAAGACCTCGCTAGGCCAGAGCATGGCGCGCGCCACCAACCGTAAGTTCGTGCGCATGTCGCTCGGCGGCGTGCGCGATGAGGCGGAGATCCGCGGGCATCGGCGCACCTACATCGGCTCCATGCCCGGCAAGATCCTGCAGAACATGGCCAAAACCGGCGTCCACAATCCGCTGTTCCTGCTCGATGAAGTCGACAAGATGGCGATGGACTTCCGCGGCGATCCTTCATCGGCGCTGCTGGAAGTGCTCGACCCCGAGCAGAATGCCGGCTTCTCCGATCATTACCTCGAAGTGGACTTCGATCTTTCCGAGGTCATGTTCGTGTGCACGGCCAACTCGCTGAACATTCCCCCGCCGTTGCTCGATCGCATGGAAGTCATTCGGCTCCCCGGCTACACCGAGGACGAGAAGCTCAACATCGCGCGCCGCTACCTGGTGCCCAAGCAAATCAAGCAGAACGGACTCAAGGCCGGTGAGCTCAAGGTTTCGGACCCGGCGCTGCTGGACATCGTGCGCTACTACACGCGCGAGGCCGGCGTGCGCAATCTGGAACGCGAAGTGGCCAAGATCAGCCGCAAGGCCGTCAAGCAGCTGCTGCTCAATCGCGATCAGGGCCGCAAGGTCACGGTCACGCCGCGCAACCTCGACAAGTACCTGGGCGTCCGCCGCCATCGCTACGGCAAGGCGGAGGACCAGAATCGCGTCGGGCAGGTCACGGGACTGGCCTGGACCGAGGTGGGTGGCGAGCTTCTGACTATCGAAGCGGCGGTTGTGCCCGGCAAGGGCAAACTGCAGCACACCGGGCAGCTGGGCGAGGTCATGCAGGAGTCAATTCAGGCGGCCATGTCGGTAGTGCGCTCGCGCGCCGAGGTGCTGGGCCTGGATCCGGACTTCTACCAGAAGAACGACGTGCACCTGCACATGCCCGAAGGCGCGACGCCCAAGGACGGACCCAGTGCTGGCATCGGCATGTGCACGGCCCTGGTCTCGGCGCTCACGCGCATCCCGGTCCGCTCGGATGTCGCCATGACAGGCGAGATCACGCTGCGCGGCGAAGTCCTGCCCATCGGTGGCCTGAAGGAAAAATTGCTCGCAGCGCAGCGCGGCGGAATCTCACTGGTCATGATCCCGGAAGAGAACCGGAAGGATCTGGTGGAGATACCCGACAACATCAAGGGGAAGCTCGACGTGCGTCCGGTGCGCTGGATCGACGAGGTGCTGGAGATCGCCTTGACGGCGCGCCCGGTCGCGCGTGTGCAGGCCACAGCCGTCGTCGAACCGGCAGCGGCCAGTGGCAAGCGCCGCGGCAAAGCGCGCGGACCCAAAATAGTCCAGGCGCACTAGCGCCTCGCGCAGTCTCTACTTTAGAATCGCGCCGCCTCTTGAACAGGGGCGGCCGCCTAAGGCCTTGGTTCTTACGGGTGCTTAGCTCAGCTGGTAGAGCGTCGCCCTTACAAGGCGAATGTCGGGGGTTCGATCCCCTCAGCACCCACCAATTTCAGTATTGGGCAGCGCGGCTCGACTCAAAGGTCATGAGACTCGCACGACGCCGCCACGTTGGCGATTGCGCCCGGTGCTACGCCGGCGCACTGCTACACGAGAGGTTCAGGCGATGCCGCCGGGCAGGGGCAGACCGGCAAGAAACGCATCGAAATTAGCCAAAACCGCGCGCGCCATGTTCTCGCGAGTTTCGGTGGTGGCGCTCGCCACGTGCGGTGTGAGTATGACTTTCCCGGATTCTCGCAGCGCCATGGGGACATTGGGCTCGTCTTCGAAGACATCCAGTGCGGCACCCGCGATCCGATCGCTGGCCAAGGCCTTGATCAGTTCCGCCTGATCGACTAGGGAGCCTCGGGCAACGTTGACGAGGTAGCCCGACGGACCGAGCGCATCCAGCACGGCCGAGCCGATCACACCACGTGTGGTGGCGTTGGCGGCGGTCGCCAGAATGAGCACGTCGCACCATTCAGCCAATTGCAGCGGCGAGTCAAAATACTCGTAGGGCACTTGCTTGCGAATGACGTCGCCGTATCCCACCGTGCCAAACGCCGCCATTCGCAGCGCAATGGCGCTGCCAATTTGTCCCAAGCCCAGTATGCCAAAGCGTCGGCCAGACACCTTATGGGCCAGAGGACGATCACCCGTGGTCCAGAGGCCCTCGCGCACAAATCGATCTGCGCCCGGAATTCCGCGCAGCAGTGCAATCGTCAGTCCCACCGCCAGATCTGCGACGTCGTCCGTAAGGACGTGCGGAGTGGTCGTAACGCGCACGCCGCGGCGTCGGCACTCATCCAGATCAATCTTATCGAAGCCGACACCGTTGATGGCGACCATGCGCAAGGACGGCAGCCTGGCCATTAGCTCAGGCCGAATCCCGATCTCACCGCCCGTTACTACCACCTGAATATGCAGTGCGTGCTCGGCCAGGAAGTGGTCCGGCTGCTCCACCTCGAACCAGCGATGCACCTGGCCCCGCGCACGCAGTTCCCGCTCTAGCCATGGAGAAAATGGCCGCATCTGCAGGGTCTGGATATCCATTAGGGTGGCGCCTGTGAGCTTCAGAGCACGGCCAGAACGCCGCCGTCCACGTAGATCGTCTGACCATTGACGAAATCCGAGGCCCGGGAGGCCAGAAAAATCACTGCGCCGTGCAATTCCTCGATTCGGCCCCAGCGCCCTGTAGGAGTACGTTTGCATAACCAGTCATTAAAGTCGGGATCGGCTACCAGAGCTTTGTTCATCGGAGTATCAAAGTATCCGGGTGCGATCGCGTTGATTTGCAAGCCAAACTGCGCCCAGTCCGCGCACATGCCCTTGGTGAGATTTTTAACGGCGCCCTTCGATGCGGTGTACGGCGCTATGCCGGGCCGCGCGGCCGCGCTTTGCAGACTGGCAACATTAATGATCTTTCCCCGGCGCCGCGCGATCATCCGCCGCGCGATTGCCTGGCTTACATAGAACACACTGTCCAGATTGACGCTCATTACCTTTCGCCAGGCCTCAATTGGAAAGTCCTGAAGCGGCTGACGGTGCTGAATACCGGCATTGTTCACCAGAATATCGATCGGACCGACGTTGGCCTCTATGACTGCGATGGAGCGCTCGACCTGCTCAGGGTCAGTCACGTCGAAGACGGCTGCGGAAACCTGCAGCCCCTGGCTCGCCAGTTGCGATACGCACGCGTCCAGCCGGGCTTGATCCCGGCCGTTGAGCAGCAGCGAGGCGCCAGCCCCTCCTAGAGCCTGGGCTAGGGACAAGCCGATACCTTGGCTGGAACCCGTGACTAGGGCCCGTTGTCCACTGAGATCAAAAAGACCCAATGCCGCACTTTCTGCCATGCCAGCAATTCTCGTCGTAATTTGGACGGTGCAATAAAACTTGGGCTAAAAGCTGGCCAAGGAGCCGGCCGAATGTTATCGGTAACATTATACCTTAGAATGTCTGCGAGTCTAAGGACTGCGGTCGTAAGGTGACTGGGCGCGCCGGAGGGCGATATGTCGAGCAATTCAACAATGAGCCGGGTGGCCCTTGTGACGGGCGCAGGCACCGGCATAGGCCGGGCCGCAAGCATTGCGCTGGCCGAATTAGGCTTTACGGTGGTGCTGGCGGGCCGAAGGGCAGAGCCTTTGAAGGAACTGGCCGATGCACTGGGCCAGCGCGGGCTGGCCGCCCTCGCCGTGGCCGCCGATGTCGCCGATGAGAACTCCACACACCAACTGTTCGAGAAGATTAAAACGCAGTACGGACGCCTGGATCTGCTCTTCAACAATGCCGGGATCGCGGCGCGCCCCGTCCCGCTGGAGGAATTGACGCTCGCCGAATGGCGCGCAGTGATCGATGTCAACCTCAACGGCGCGTTCTTGTGCACGCAACAGGCGATTCGGATCATGAAGCAGCAGAATCCGCGCGGCGGGCGGATTATCAACAACGGATCCATATCCGCGTACACGCCGCGACCAAACTCGGCGCCGTACACCGCCAGTAAGCACGCCATATCCGGCCTGACAAAGGCCACGGCGCTGGATGGGCGTGCCTTCGACATTGCCTGCGGACAGATTGACATCGGCAATGCCGCCACCGCGATCGGTGCACACGTGCAGCAGGGTGCCTTGCAGCCGAATGGATCAACGCTGGTCGAGCCCACCATGGACCTATCACACGTTGCGGCGGCGATACGGTACATGGCGAGCCTGCCGCTGAGTTCCAACGTGCTCAATCTCACCGTGATGGCTACGCAAATGCCCTTTGTGGGTCGTGGTTGATAGATGGTTCGAGATTCTGCCGGCGAGGACGCTGCCTCCGGGGGTCTGCGCCTTATCCACGGGCCCGTGGGGAGCGAGGACATCGTCCAGGTTCCCGGGACGCCGTGGCTCATAGCCAGTGGGCTTAACCTCGGCGCACCCGCCCAGTTTTCCCTGATCGACACGCGTAGCAAAGCTGCGACGCGGCTTTTGCTGGACTGTCGGCCCGGCGCTGAGGGTGATGACGGTGCCCCGCCACCGGAGTTCTCCAGCATGTCGACCGATGGTCTCGCCTTGCGTTCGCTTGCCGCCAACCGGCATCTGCTGTTTGCCGCCAATCACGGTGACCGCCATGCCATCGAGATTTTCGCGGTTGAGGCCGGGCACGAAGTGCCGACAGTCCACTGGGTCGGTTGCGCGCTTTTGCCTCGGACAGCCCTGCCAAACGCCGTCAGGCCACTTTCCGACGGTAGGCTGTTGATCATCTGCCCCTACGATCCGACTGACCCGGACAGCTGGTCAAAGATGGCCCGTGGCGCGCCCACAGGGAAAATCCTGACGTGGGAGCGGGGTCACGGGGTTGGTGTACTGCCCAATAGCGCCATGTCGGGCGGTAACGGCCTTGAGATCAGTGCCGACGGCGCCCTCGTCTATGCCAGCGCCTGGAGCGCCCGCGAACTGGTGGTGCTGTCATTGCGCCGTGGCACGCGTCACGCCATTGCTGTGGATTTTCTTCCCGACAATATTCATGCACTCGCTGACGGCACGTTGCTGGTCGCCGGTCAGTGTTCGACGGTGGAGGCCATCGCCGCTTGCGGAGCCGAAAGCTGCCCGCAACCTTGGGCCGTTGCCCGGGTCTATCCGCAAAGTGGCGAAGTGCGGCGGGTGTTCTCAGCGGAAGGTTCGGTCAACGTAAATTACGCCTGCGGTGCTCTGGTGGCCGGCGATGCGTTGTATTTCACGGTGCGCGGCGATCGCTGCATTGTCTACAAGCCGCGGAATGAATTGCCGGCGCTGGACTGAAATTGATTCAGAGTTCCGTTTTGTACTGCAGTTGCAAGTCGGCCATGTGTTCGCGAAAGGCGTCGGTGACGTAGGCCATATTGTCGAACTCCTGCGTGCCTAAGTGCTCCTTGTGGAAAATTCGGATGTCGCCAAAGCGACCCTCCCGGACCTTGCGCACCCACTGCGAGTCACTGATGTTGCTCCGGCCTGCAGCGACCAGATCAAATTCGTGATTGGCAAATCTGCGCAAAAGTTCTTTAAGCCCACGTTCGACTTGTGGGGTGACTTCCTTTCCGGCAAAGCTCTCCATAACATCGAGTTCCAGACCGACGCTGCCAACGGTAATCACCGGCATGCCGCTGAGCTTGCGCGTCCACCCCGCCAGCCCCAGATCGCTGCCGGGCCACTCTGGCTCAAAGAACCTCCGGGTGGAGACATGAAATAAGTCGACGCCGGCGCTGCGCAAGGCACGCAACAACACTCCCAGTTCCTCAGGAGTGCGTACGATCTTGGCCTTGAAGTCTATTTCCTTCCATTGCGAGAGGCGGAAGGAGATCGCGAAATCCTGGCCTACCGCCTCGCGCACCGCCGCCACCACCTCGGCTGGATATCTCGCCCGGGCTGCAATGTCATCACCGCCGTAGCCGTCGGTGCGGCGGTTAGTTTCGGCCCACAGGAATTGGTCGAGCAGGTACCCATGGCAGGAATGAATCTCTACGCCGTCCGCACCGAGCTTACGCGCGGCGAGGGCCCCGCGCACAAAGGCTGATTTGATGGATTCTAAGTCCGCGACAGAGGCTGCTATACCACTCGGGGTGCCGCCTCTGACCAACCCCGAAGGGCTCAGCGTGCGGTAACTGGAGTAGTCACTCAAGGGACCTTCTTTCCGGATCGCGCCCTCGTGCCACAACTGGATGAACATGTGGCCACCGGCGTCCTTGACTGCTTGCACGCATCTAGCCCATGCCGGGAAGGCCTGGGAGGTCATGCGTGCGTAGGAGGGGGCCTGGGTCGCGGAGGGATGATCCACCGCCACTGCTTCGGTAATGATCAGCGACACGCCTCCTTCCGCGCGAGCGCGGTAGTACTCGACCATTTTGGGAGTCGGGGCGCCGCCGCGGCACCAGCCGCGCTGCATGCCGGGCATTACAAACCGATTGGGGAGTGTCAGGCGCCCGAGCGTGAGCGGTGTAAAGAGGGGTGAAACGTCAGTCGTTTCCACGGAATTACATCCCGGAGTTGGCGCGTCAGCTTGACGGAGCACGGTCGGCTGGCACCAACGCGTCACCGCCTGGTGTAAATCGGTACCGACCCAGCGAGGCGATACACAGGATTGTCAGGACAATTCCGGCCTCAAAGGCCCACAAGGCACCCTGGTACGAGTGTGTGTCCTCAAAGGTCCGGCCCATGATGTACGGACCTAGCCCACCGGCAATCGAAGCAAAGGCGTAGATGCCGCCGTAGAGCTGCCCAAAGCCCCGCAATCCGAAATAGCGACTGATGTAGTAGGGCATGAGGCTGTACTCGGAGCCAATGCCCAATCCAAAGAAGGCGACTCCGCACAGCATGGCTACCGGACCGGTGCCATAGTTGATCAGCAACAGGCCGGTGAGGACGGAAAGGGCGAACGGCAACCCGACCCGAGGCGTGTCCATCCGGTCCAGCAGAAATCCTGACGCGAACTGTCCCAGGGTGGTGGCGATGGCGACGGTCGAAAGCGCGGCTGTTGCAATGCCAAGAGAGATGCCACGGTCCGTGAGAAGCGGCGCCAAATGCACGAGCAGGCCGTTGTTCGCAAAGCAGCTCAGAAAGATCGCGGCAAAGATTAGCCACAGGCCGGGTTGCCGCAGCGCCTGCGCCACGCTTAGACCAAAGGGAACCGGTTCTTGATGGGACGCGGTCGGCAACGGCCGTTCCCCTCTCAAGAGTATGAAGACCAGTGGAAATGCGACCACCAGCGGTATCAGGCCAAGACCCAAGTAAGCGTGGCGCCAGCCCAGATGTTCAATCAACGAGTGGGCCAGGGGCGGGGACAGAGCCGCACCCAGGCCTCCTCCGACACCAAGACAGATGCCGAGCGCCTTGCCGCGGTTGCCGTTGAATGCACCGGCGAGCGCGCGGCCATAGACCACACCGCTCACCAGGGTGCCGGCAGCAGCAACCAGGAAGAACTGCACGTCAAATTGCAGTACTGAGCCGCGCAGGAACGCCAGGGAGATGAGCGTTGCACCCAGTAGCAGAATGCCCGGTAGCACCACCTGTCGAGCACCGCGGCGGTCCACAAACCTTCCCACCAGCGGATAAAAAATGGTCGTGGCGCTAAAGGCGAACAGCACGGCCGTTGACATGGCATCACGGCCCCAACCGAACTCCCGCGAGACCGGCTGCAGGAATAGCGAGAACGTCGCGCCGACGATCGAGGGCATGTTGGTCATCATGCCGACGATCACCGCTATGGCGAGCGGCATGCCGCTTGGCCAACGGCGCGCAACAGGAGCCCCGCTCGCCATTAGCGGTACCGGCCGGCGCGACTACCCAGTGCAGGTTGCTCTGACATATCAGACCCGTACTCCGGTCCTCCGGCGCCTCAGAGGACTCTGCAGCCACAGTTGAGCCATAGGCCCGCAAGCAGCGCCATTCACTTGGCTAGAATTTTATGCGGGCTCCCACCGTGTAGTACCGCCCGACGTTGTCGAAGAATATGGCGTTGTGGAAGCTGGGCAGAAACGGGGGCTGCTCATCGAACAGATTGTTGATGGCGCCGAAGAGCTGAACGTAGTTGCTGCCACTCCTGTGGATGTCATAGTGAGCAGCAAGATCCGCATACCAGGCGGAGGCCACCGTATTGCGATTGATGCTGTTGGGCAGGTTAGGATCATAGTTGGACTTGTCCGGCCCGATGAGTTCGGGATCGAACACGCCGCTGGCAATGTAGCGGGCCTGGAGGCTGACCGATCCGGGTCCCTGCGCGTAGGTGGTAAGCAGGTTGATGTTGTATCGCGGCATGCCCGGGGTTCCCAGCAGTTCGATACCCGTTTGGCTAGCCCGATCCACCGTATGGCCGCCGCTGTCAGTGAGCCGTAGGTGGTAAACGTAGTTTGCAACCAAGCCGAAAGTCAGCGTGCCCGTGGCGGCTGAGGAGAACTTGGACAGCGGCAGGGTGTAGTCGGCGGACAAGTCCAGCCCGCTCGTGTCGAGTTTGTCGAGGTTCAGGTACGTGACCGTAAGGTCGGTGACATTGCCGCTGGCATCGCGCGTTACGTACTGGCAGTACAGCTGATCGCCGGCCGCGCACCTGTCCAAGATCGTCTGCGGATTGACGATATCTACGGCATCCTTGATTTTGATTTGATAATAGTCCAGCGAGGCCTTGAGGCCCTCCATCATCGAGCGCCCCTGGAAGACCACGCCGAAGGTGGTCGTGTCGCCGGTTTCCGGCTGCAGGTTGGGATTGCCCCCCTGATGCTGGGTGACAAACACCTGGGTGTTGGTTACCGGGTCGATCAGGATCGTCGGGTGACTGTTAGTCGGCCCAAACAGTTCGTCCATATTGGGCGCGCGGAAGTCATGCGACTGGGTGGCACGCAGGCGGAACATGTCCGTCATGTCCCACACCAGGCCAACTTTCCAGGTATTGGCATTGCCTGTGGTGGTGTAGTGCGTTTCGCGGTCGGCCGCATTCAATGTCAGGCTCTTGGCGAGCGGAATGTCGGCCTCAATGTAGCCTTCCGTTACCGAAACGGCACCATCGATCGGCGTCCCTGCATTATTCCACCAGCCTTGCGCCGCCGAGATTGCATCGACCGTGCCGTTAGCAGTGTCCCTGCGGGTCTCGAGGCCGAACGCCATGGCCACTGGGCCCGCCCAGCTCTGGAAGGGCGAGCCACTGAAATTAACGGCTCCGACCTGCTCTTCGAGCACCCGGGTAACGTATGAGGTCCCGTTCACGTACATCTTCGAGCTGTCGCTGGATACGCCCGAGCCGAACAGGTCGACGGGATGACATCCGTTGTTAGGGTCGGTGAGGGTGGACCGGCATACCACCTGCCCATTCGGGGCGGTAACCGCGTCTACGGCTAGGGCCCAATTCGCGTTGATGCGGTTGTTGCCAATTTGCGAGTCGTTCGTATGGCGACCGTACTGGTAGTACGCATTCCAGTGCCACTTCTCGCCTATCAGGCCCGTTAACCCAGCAACATAACGTTGGTCTCTGTCCGCAGATTCAGGCACCAGGACGCCGAAGTCATTGTTCTGGCGTTTGAACTGGAAACTGGTTTCGCCAGCGCCGGCCAGCGTCGCCTTCAGCGAGTCGGGCAAGAAGGCATTATCTGCCTGTATGGTGGTGGGAAACTCGACCGGCGGAATCGAATTGGCCGTTGCATTCACCTGTGCGTACGAAGCCTCGAGATACCCCTGCAAACGATCTGTAAAGTCAAAGTCGACGTGCGCCATCACGTTGCCGCGCTGCACCGCTTGCGAGATCAGCGCGCCTTCGAGCCAGAGCTGCTTGCCGTTGTCCGAGTCGCCGCCGTGCATGAATACGAATCCAGGCATCGCGCCATAGTTGAATTTTGTCGGCGTTCCGTTTGGTGTGAAGGTCGTTCCGGCTAGCGCTCCCGAGATAATCAGGCCATTGGCCGAATTAACCGCATACAGGTCGGGCAGCATCATGTTGTAGGGCTGCCCATTGCCCGGGGTCGGATTGGAAATGATATTTATGTTCTGGGCGCAAGACCTGCGGGAAAAGCAATCTCCCGAGCCGCCATCGTCGAGTAACTCGCCACCAATCAGCAAGTGGCCGCGGCCCCCCGCAAACGCTGTACCGGCTTTGAGGGAGAAGTATGGCCGATTCATGTCGCCAGCCTGTGAGCGGCCAAATGTACCTTCGACCTCAAGGCCGTTGTAATGCTTGTCGAGTATCAGGTTAACGACGCCTGAGACGGCATCGGCGCCATAGAGCGCCGAGGCGCCACCGGTCACCACATCCACGCGCTCGACGAGGTTGGTGGGAATGTTGTTGAGATCAACCGTACCTTGGGAATTGCTGGGTACAAAGCGGCGTCCATCCACGAGCACTAGGGTACGACTCGCGCCGAGGCCGCGCAGGTCGGCAATACGGCCCGCGATGTTGGTAGGTGTGCCGTCGGCGGTGGTCTGCGGAGTCAGCGTGGGGCGGAAAGTGGGGATCTTGTTTAGTGCTTCGGCGACATCTGTGACCGCCATGTCCTGAATGCGCTCTGCGCCCACCGCCATTACTGGATTGGGCGAACCGTAGCCGCCCGTGGTAATGCGCGTGCCGGTGATCATTATCTCCTCAACCTGATTGTTGTCCGCGACTTCGACTGCTACGGCAGTAGGCGAAACCGGTTCAGCGGCGAGACTGCGTCCGCTTCCCGAGGCGGCTAACAGACCCAGCGTCAGGGCCTGGGTCCAGGCGAGCATTGACAGCCGGGAGGAGTGGACTCGGCTCTGCAGGCTGCTGTGAGTGAGCGCAATCCGGCGTGATTTCATAGCCATTATTCCCCCAAAGATCTAGTGGACAGTCCTGTGTCTGACTGGTGATGTGGTTGGCTCCGCAAGCCACTCGCTGGATTATAATGGTACCGGTACCATGTGGCAACGACGCTTGCCGGGGCGGCGTTGACGTGCAAGAGGTTGGCCGCCTGAGACCGGAGAGAATTCTTCGTGCGAACCGGGCGACGGGGTACTGAAGAATCATGTGCCCTGCACGAAATTGGCAGTTCTTTAAGGTATTTAATGGATGGGTGGTCCAGAGCAGCGTGCTGGCAGTGGATTGACGGGGATTGTGCCGCGATCAGCAGCCTGGAGGCCGTGTGCAGCGATCGATACCTGGAATAACTGCATGGATCGTAAATCTCTGATACCGTGCACATCGAAATAAGGGCCTAACCGAATGCTTGCCGCCGTCTGTCACGGACAGAAAGACCTTAGGATTGAACCGATTGAAGATCGGCCACTGGCTGCCGACGAAGTCCGCGTTGGGGTGGCCTTTGGTGGCATCTGTGGTTCTGACCTGCACTATTACCACCGCGGCGCGGTTGGGGACTTTGCGCTGCGCGAGCCGCTGACCCTCGGGCACGAGGTATCCGGCGTGGTCATTGAGCTTGGCGCTCAGGTGCGCGGGCTTCAGCCCGGCATGAAGGCTGCACTCGATCCGAGCCGACCGTGCCTCAGCTGCGATCAATGCCGCGGTGGGCGGCGCAATCTTTGCAGAAATATGCGGTTTCTGGGCAGCGCCGGCCGCTTCCCCCATGTGCAGGGAGGTTTCGCGCAGCATCTGATTCTGCGTCAGGATCAGGTGGTGCCGGTGCCGGACGATACCGACCTGTTGGCACTTGCCGTCGCTGAACCGCTCTCGGTTGGCCTGCACGCCGCCAACCGTGCCGGAGTGCTGCAGGGCAAGCGGGTGCTGGTCAGCGGATCGGGTCCCATCGGGCTGTTGACGGCTCGTTCCGCACGCCACGCGGGTGCAGCGGAGGTGGTCTCGACCGATATCGAGGATGCACCGCTGGCGGTGGCGCGTGCTTTCATGGGAGCTGCTCGTACCTTCAATGTCTCGGCCGGTACAGAGCCGTTGTCAGAGTTCGAGGCTGACGGCGGTTATTTTGATGTGGCCTTCGAGGCGTCGGGGTCGCCGGTGGCGCTGAATTCTATGTTCAAGGTCATACGCAGCGGAGGGCGCATTGTCCAGGTCGGCATGTTGCCCCCCGGGAGTGCGCCAATTCCCGTCAATGCACTGCAGTCACGAGAGATCGACTTGGTCGGGGCGTTCCGCGCCAATGATGAATTCAGGTTGGCCGTGGAGCTGATCGTTGCCGGAAAGATCGATGTGAAGCCAATCCTGTCGGGTACGTACCCGCTGGCCCAGGCTGTTCAGGCGCTGGAGCTTGCCGGCAACCGCTCGAAGGTCATCAAACTCCACTTAGCACTTGGTGCATAACGGCTCTTCTTATTTATAAGGAGTGCCCGCCGTGCGTGGCTCTCGTGATTAAGGAAGGCACATGGTCGTCCGGCTCGACGGGCCTGGCGGCGGCCAGTGCCAGTTTTGTCAGCCCTTGTGCCACTGTTCACTGCTCGGGGCTCGGTATACCGTGCACACCGATGCGCTGAATCGAGTGGAGTCCAGAAGATGCGGCCAAAAAAGAAGGTGCCACCGGTCAGGTTTAAGAAGCGTGCCGGCAAACGACCCACGATTCGCGAGGTTTCGCGCCTGGCCGGCGTCTCGCGAATGACGGTCTCGCGAGTCATTCGCAATCTCGATCTGGTGCTGCCCGAGACCCGCGAGCGCGTCCACAAGGCGATCGCTGATCTGGGCTACGTGCCAGACCGCGCCGCCGGCAGCCTCGCGACCCACCGCACCGGATTTATCGCGCTGCTGCTTCCTACCTTAACTAATGCCAATTTCGCGGCCGTGGCGCACGGTCTGACTGAGGCGCTGCGGCAGGCGGACTATCACCTGTTGATTGCCTACACGGACTACTCACTGGATGAGGAAGAGCGCCAACTCAAGAATCTGCTTGCTCGCCGCCCCGAGGCGATTGTGCTTACTGGAGCGGTACACCGGCGCGCGGCATCGCGCACACTTCTGGCGGCCGACATTCCGGTACTCGAGGTCGCCGATCTGCGCCAGCATCCGATCGAGCATGCCGTCGGCTTCTCAAATTATCAGGCAGGTCGGACGGCCGCGCGCTACCTGATAGACCGGGGCTTCAGCAAAATCGGGGCCGCCGGCAGTCTGCTCGAAGCCGACGTGCTCGATCAGCGCGGTGAAGAGCGCCTGCGGGGATTCGAGGACGAGCTGCGCCATTCCGGTCTAGATACCCAACTTGTGCTGCGCCATGGCAATGCGCCCGTAAGCTACGACCATGGTGCCAAGGCAATCGCAATTCTTCTTGAGCGCGAGCCGGGTTTGGAGGCGGTATTTGCCGTGTCGGACCTTTCGGCCGTGGGTGTTGTGATGGAATGCCAGCGTCGCGGCGTGCGGGTACCGGACAGACTCTCTGTCATGGGTTTTGGCGATTTCGAAATTGGCCGCGAGATTAATCCGCCTCTGACCACGATCCATGTGGACTTTCGCGCTCTGGGCCAGCGCACCGGCCAGCTCATTCTCGATTTGATACCGGGGAAGACCAGGGACACTGCCAGGATCATCGATGTCGGGTTAAAGGTACTCGAGCGCGCCTCCGTCAAGGGTCACGCATGATGGTTTGTGTCTGCGCCCAGAAGCGACGATGAGAGGGGCCGTGATCATCATGGGTGTGAGCGGCTGCGGAAAATCGACGCTGGGCGCGGCGCTCGCTGACGCGCTGCATTGGCGTTTTGTTGAGGGTGACGCGCTCCATCCGGCCGAGAATGTCGCCAAGATGGCCTCAGGAGTCCCCTTGAGCGATGCGGACCGCTGGCCATTCCTGGAACGCGTAGCGCGAGTGATGAACGAGCGCACGGAAAACGGGACGGTGGTGGCCTGTTCGGCGCTGCGACGCAGCTATCGGGACTTCATACGCTCGCGGACTGGTGCGGTCATGTTTGTGCTGCCGGTCCTGGACCGAGCGGTGCTCGAGGCGCGACTGCTGAGCCGGCAAGATCACTACATGCCCGCGTCGCTACTCAAAAGCCAGCTCGAAGTTCTCGAGCCGCCTGCAGCCGACGAGCAAGCATTGCTCGTTGACGGCAATGCGCCGACGGCAATTCAGGTTCGGGAGGCGGTGGCTGCTGTGCAGGCGCAGCTCCCGGCGCTGGGCATTAAGGCCAAAACTTAGAGTCGAGATCCCGAGACAGGCGCCGCGGCGTTTCGGGAATGTGCTCGTGTACACGGAGGAAATAACGGAATGGCCAAGAAATCCCTGAAGCAGTTACTGCTAGATTCAAAACAATGTGTAGTGGCGCCCTGCGTCTACGACTGTGCTTCCGCGCGCGCGGTGGAGATGGTGGGATTCCCGGCGATGATGCTCAGCGGTGGTGAGGTGTCCATCGCCATGAACGGCGTAATCGATTATGGATTCATGAATCTGACCGACATTGAGTGGATCACCAGCAGGATCAGTCAGACTTCGGCGCTACCATTGGCAGCCGACATTGAGGATGGTTTTGGAGGGCCCCTGGCCGTCTATCGCACTGCCAAGCGTATGGCCAAAGCCGGCGCCGGCGCGCTGCAGCTCGAAGATTCAAGTGATATGGAGGAAGCAACCAGCCTGCTGCCACGCGAAAAGTATTACGACAAAGTGAAGGCAGCTCTAGCTGCCCTTGAGGGCACGGAGTGCATCCTGATTGCGCGAACCAATGCCGACCCTGCAACGGAGCTCGATGAAGGCATTGAGCGCTGTCGCCGAGCGGTCGAATTGGGTGCCCAGATGACCACTGTCGTCAAACTCAACAATCTAGCGGACGCGCGATACGTGGCCAGCAGAGTCCCCGGCTGGAAAATGTACCCCGATGCGGCGGGCAGCAACGGCGTCCCGGAGGTCACCGTGGAGGACATCTATCCTCTGGGTTTCAACATGATGACCGTTCATTACCTGCTGAAAGCTGCGATGGACGGCATGCTGGAGCACGGCAAACGCAACGTTGCGCAGCAAGGCTGTCTGTACACCTGCGATAAGGTAGACGCGACCGGAGTGCTGGGCTGCAGCGCCACGCCGCTGTTTGATCCCAAGGGCTACATGGAACTGGAAGGTAGATTCAGCGGCATCCGCAAGGAATACACGATTGTGGGGCACCAGGTGGACGAATTTCCCCAAGGTTTCGTCCGCACTCCTATCACCGACAGGCTCTGAACGCCCAGGGGCTCGGCCCGTGGCGCGAGGGGTTGGTAGGACCTCGCCCACACAAGATGAATATCAGAGGTTCGATGCGCTCAGAGGCCAGCGTAGGCGGCTGTGCGGGAGCGAATACTTGCCCATGGCGAGTCCATCTGCAGACCGCCTGCCAAGGAGTGGCTGGGCACATTTTCGACCGAAGTTGGGGTAGACTGCGCCCCCCCCCCGCGGCGGGCCCGGCGGCCTGGTGCGGTCAATATGAGGCTTTTTCGGGGTATTGAACTGGATACCTCGCTGCGTAATAAAATTATTGGGTTATGGGTTCATTTGGGGTCCCCTTAGTACCCCTCACTACATCGGAGCGGTAGTTCAGTTGGTTAGAATACCGGCCTGTCACGCCGGGGGTCGCGGGTTCGAGTCCCGTCCGCTCCGCCATTCGTAAAGTATGCTGCAGAACATCGGTGACATCCTCAAG
>Ga0068858_100002240_pt1 | contig 19545 bp, 18 predicted proteins | sample KBSSwiS12_FD_66589 | JGI IMG/M metagenome (GOLD analysis project Ga0068858, IMG submission 66589) | Switchgrass rhizosphere microbial communities from Kellogg Biological Station, Michigan, USA - KBS Switchgrass S1-2 | ecosystem: Host-associated > Plants > Roots > Rhizosphere > Soil ...
GCCGAGGCGCTGGTGGAAGCCTACGAGAGCGTGCGCCCGCTGGAGAGCGCCGAGATCCGCCTCTTGCCGGCGATGATGCGCGCCGGCGCCTTCCGCTTCTGGCTTTCCCGCCTGTGGGACGTGCACCTGCCACGCGATGCGAAGCTGCTGAAGGCGCACGATCCGACCCACTTCGAGCGGGTGCTGGTGCAGCGGCGCGCCGCGCCCTGGCATCCGGCGCGGCATCGCCCGGTGGTGCCATGAAGCTGCTGCGTGCCGAGCCCGCCGCGGGCATCGTCTGGATCCGCCAGGCCTTCCAGGTGTTCCTGCAGCAGCCCTTCGGCCTGGCCGGCCTGTTCTCGCTCTGTGCCCTCGTCGCCTATGCGGTGAGCTGGATCCCGGTGGTCGGCGGCGCGCTGCTGCCGGTGCTGGCACCGGCCGGCTCGCTCGTCTTCATGATCGCCACCCGCCGCGTGGTGGCCGGGGAACGGCCGCTGCCCGGTGCGCTCACGACACTGCTGGCGGCCGGCCGGCCGCGCCTGGTCGAGCTGCTCAAGCTCGGCCTCGCCTACCTGGCCGCGAGCGTGATCGCGATGCTGATCTTCATGGCGATCGATGGCGGCGCGACGGCGCACTGGATGGACGCGGTCTCGACCAGCGCCTCGGCGCCGAGCTCGCCGACCTCTCCACCGCCGCCGCCGCTGCCCGACGCGCGGGTGCTCTTTTCCTCGCTGCTCCGCCTGGTGCTGCTGGCCCTGCTCTCGGTACCCTTCTGGCACGCGCCGGCCCTGGTCTACTGGGGGCGGCAGAGCTGGGCCAAGTCGCTCTTCTTCAGCACCATGGCGATCTGGCGCAACCGCGGCGCGTTCGCGGTCTACGGCCTCGGCTGGTTCGGTCTCTCTCTCGTCTTCGCGATGGTCTTCAGCGTGCTGGTGGCGCTGCTCGGCGTGCCGCAGAAGCCATCGCTCGGGGCGGTGCTCGTGTTCGTCACCGCCGTCTCGCTCTATCTCACCTTGATGTACACCAGCCTCTGGTTCACCGTGGCCGGCTGCTTCGGGATCGACGCCGACCCCCCTCCCCCTCTTCTCAAGGAGACGCTCCCATGAACAAGGTAGCCATCGTCACCGGCGCCGGCAGCGGCATCGGCCGGGCCTCGGCCCTCGCCCTGCTGAAGGACGGCTGGAAGGTCGCGCTCGCCGGCCGCCGCGCCGACGCCCTCGAGGCGACGAAGGTCGCCGCCGGCGAGCTCGGCGGCAACGCGCTCGCGGTGCCGACCGATGCCACCGACCCGGCCGCGGTCAAGGCGCTGTTCGCGGCGACGAAGGCGGCGTTCGGCCGGCTCGACCTGCTGTTCAACAACGCCGGCACCGGCGCGCCCGCGATCCCGCTCGAGGACCTGACGGTCGAGCAGTGGAAGGGCGTGGTCGACATCAACCTGACCGCCGTCTTCCTCTGCACCCAGGAGGCCTTCCGGGTCATGAAGAGCCAGTCGCCGCGCGGCGGCCGGATCATCAACAACGGCTCGATCTCGGCGCACGCGCCGCGGCCCCTCAGCTCGCCCTACACCGCGACCAAGCACGCGATCACCGGCCTGACCAAGGCGACCTCGCTCGACGGCCGCGCCTACGACATCGCCTGCGGCCAGATCGACATCGGCAACGCCGCCACCGAGATGACGCAGCGCATGACCGGCGGCGTGCTCCAGGCGAACGGGACGACGGCGCCCGAGCCGCGCATGGATGTGCAGCACGTCGCCGACGCCGTCGTCATGATGGCGCGCCTTCCGCTCGAGACGAACGTGCAATTCCTGACGGTGATGGCGACCAAGATGCCTTTCGTCGGCCGCGGCTGATCGACGACAATCCAGGACCTTTCCGACGCGGAGGTCTCCCATGAGCCTGACGCTGTTTCGCCGCCCGGCTGCGTTCGCGGCAACGCTCGTTCTCGCGGCCGGCCTGCCCGGCTGTGCCGTGGTCTCGGTCGCGGGCGCCGCGGTCGGCGTTGCCACCTCGGTGGGAAGCGCCGCCGTCTCGGTCGGCAGCGCCGCGGTCTCGGTCGGCAGCACCGTGGTCAGCACCACCGCCAAGGTCGCCGGCAAGGCGGTCGAGTCGGCGGCCGGCCCCGCCATGCCTGTGAATCCACCGCCGACACGCTGAGAACCCACAACGAATGACGACCCACATCCATTTCATCGGCGGCGAAAAAGGCGGAGTCGGCAAGTCACTGATGTCGCGCGTCCTCGCCCAGTACCTCATCGATCGCGAACTGCCCTTCCTCGGCTTCGACACCGACCGCTCGCACGGCGCGCTGATGCGCTTCTACGCCGGCTTCGCCTCGCCCGTGGCGATCGACAAGGTCGAGTCGCTCGACGCGATCGTCGAAGCCGCCGTCGACCAGCCTGGCCGGCGCATCCTGGTCGACCTCGCGGCCCAGACCCACGACCCGCTCGCCGGCTGGATGGAAGAAGCGGGCGTGATCAGCCTGGCCGACGAGCTCGGCATGAAGCTCTTCTACTGGCACGTGATGGACTCGGGCAAGGACTCGGTCGACCTGCTGCGCCGCCTGCTCGACCGCTTCGGCACTGGCCTCAACTACGTGCTGGTGCGCAACCAGGTCCGCGGCAGCGACTTCTCCGCGCTCGAGCAGTCGGGCGAGCAGGCGCGGGCGATCGGCATGGGCGCGCACATCGTCTCGGTCAAGCGCCTGCACGAGAGCGCGATGCAGAAGATCGACAACAGCAGCAGCAGCTTCTGGAAGGCCAAGAGCGCCGACAAGGACGCGAGCGGCCTCGGACTGATGGACCGGCAGCGGGTCAAGATGTGGCTGCGCGACGTCTACCGCGAGCTCGATGAGGTGGGCGTCTGATCGAGTCGCCTCGCCGGCGACGCTTCGTCGCCGGCGCCGCGGCCGCAGCGGCCCTGCCCTGGTTCGTGCGCGGCGCCCAGAGCGCCGGCGCGGGCCGCTTCGCCCTCGGCATCGCCTCCGGCCAGCCGCGTCCCGACGGCATGGTGCTCTGGACCCGCCTCACCGGCGAGCGGCTGGGCGAGCGCGAGGCGGTGCACTGGGAAGTCGCGGCCGACGAGACCTTCCAGCGCATCGTCGCCTGCGGCGACGAGGTCGCCGAGGCCGCCTGGGCGTACAGCGTCCATGCCGAGCCGCTCGGCCTCGAGCCCGGCCGCTGGTACTGGTATCGCTTCAGCGCCCTCGGCGAGCAGAGCGCCGCCGGCCGCACCCGCACCGCCCCGGCCGAGGATGCCAAGGCGACGCTGCGCTTCGTGGTCGCGAGCTGCCAGCGCTACGACGTCGGCCACTACGCCGCCTGGCGCCATGCCGCCGCCGAGAACCCCGACTTCGTGCTCTTCCTCGGCGACTACATCTACGAGACGGCGAGCGGTTCGAGCGCGATCCGCCGCCACGAAGGCACGGTGGCGAAGACCCTGTCCGAGTACCGGGCCCGCTACGCCACCTACAAGAGCGACCCGCTGCTGCAGGCGGCTCACCGCGCCGCGCCGTGGCTGATGGTCTGGGACGACCACGAGGTCGCCAACGACTACGCCAACCTGCAGAGCCAGGACCTCGACCCCGACTTCGCGACCCGCCGCGCCGCCGCCTACCAGGCCTATTGGGAGCACATGCCGTTTCCCAAGTCGGCGCGGCCGCGCGGTCCGGACATGCGCATCGTCTCGCGCCTCGACTGGGGCGCGCTGGCGCGCATCCACCTCGTCGACGACCGCCAGTACCGCGACGTGCAGGCCTGCCCCAAGCCCGGCCGCGGCGGCTCGAACACCATCCCGCTCGCCGACTGCCCGGCGCTGGTGGATCCGAAGCGGAGCCTCCTCGGCTTCGAGCAGGAGCGCTGGCTGGCCGAGAGCTGGGACCTGGCCCGGCCGTGGAACCTGCTCGGCCAGCAGACGCTGATGGCGCGCTTCGCCTGGGGCGACCCTGCCGCCGGCGCCGCGGTCTACTGGAACGACGCCTGGGACGGCTACGCCGCCTCGCGCAACCGCCTGCTCGGCGTCGTCGCCGAGCGCAAGGTGCCGGGCGTGGTCGTCCTCGGCGGCGACGTGCACAGCAACTACGTCGCCGACCTGAAGGCCGATTTCGACGATCCCCGCTCGCCGGTCGTCGCCAGCGAGTTCTGCGGCACCTCGATCACCAGCCTGTCGCTTGCCCAGTCGCGGGTCGACGCGGCGCGCGCCTTCAATCCGCATGTCCACTTCGGCCGCTCCGACCAGCGCGGCTACCTGAGCATCGAGCTCGATGCGAAGCAGATGAACGTGCGCCTGCAGACGGTCGACCGGCCGCTCGATCCGGCCAGCGGCATCACCACCGCGGCGCGCTTCGTCGTCGATGCCGCCCGGCCGGGCCCGCACGACGCCTGATAGACGGGACGTCGGCGGCGGGCGCACGGCCCACCGCGCCGCGATTCAGAACAGGCCGGACTTGTCGGCCGCGCCGAACACCGTCTTCGAGAGCTCGTCGAGCTGGACGCTCAGCTCCGACGACGGCGCCGTGCTGGCGCTCGCCGACCACACCAGCCGGCCGGTGCCGACGTCGGTGATGCGGCCGTTGGCGGCATAGCCCATGACCACCCGGCCGCCACCCACCGGCGCGGTCACGCCGATGCCGACCGAGCTGCTGCGGCTGTAGCCGGCGCCGCCGATGCCGATCGACCAGCCCGGGCTGACGTCGGTGACCGCGGGCGTGAGGGTGAGCACCATCAGGGCCTTGGCGTCGGCGCTGCGCGCTGCCGCGAGAAGCTGGCCGTCGATCGACCGGTCGGTGGCGATGAGCGTGTCCGGCCCGGTGAAGACCGGCGTCACACCACGCGCGCTGACCTCGGCGGCGAGACGATCCTGGCAGAGCTGGCGCACCGTCAGGTCGGCGACGTCGCAGGCCACCAGCACTCGGCTGCCGCGCAGGAAGGCCGATTGCGGGCCGAGCTGCGGATCGGTCCACTGGGCGGCGAGCTGCGGCGAGCTGGTGCAGCCGGCGGCAGCGGCGAGGACGAGCGCGCCGGCGAGCGCGCGCCGGAACGGCGAAAGGATCGAGGTGGCCATGGTCGCTCCTTCGAGAGGACTGTCCCGATCGTGGCAGGAATCGCGCCCGCCGGGGCCGCTCAGTCGACAGGCGTCAGCTTGGCGACGCTGAGCGCGAGCCACTTCATGCCGTGGCGGCCGAAGTTGACCTGCGCACGCGCGTCCTCGCCGCTGCCTTCGAGGGTGACGATCACGCCCTCGCCGAACTTCGTGTGGAACACGCCCTGGCCGGAGCGCAGGCCGTGCGTCGCCGCCGGCTTGGGCTTGGGGTCGGCGCCGAAGGCCGGCGCCCGGCCCGTGCCGACGATCGAGTGCAGGCCCGAGCCGCGCGACCAGGCCTCGCTGTACTGGCGGGCGAAGCCGGAGCCGAAGCCCTGGTTGCGCGGCGTGATCCAGCGCAGCGCCGCTTCGGGCAGCTCGTCGAGGAAGCGACTCTTGACGTTGTAGCGGGTCTGGCCGTGCAGCATCCGCGTCTGCGAGAAGCTGAGGTAGAGGCGCTTGCGGGCGCGGGTGATGGCCACGTACATCAGGCGCCGCTCCTCCTCCAGGCCGTCGAGGTCGCTGGCGGAGTTCTCGTGCGGGAACAGGCCCTCCTCGAGGCCGGAGATGAAGACGCAGTCGAACTCCAGCCCCTTGGCCGAATGGATCGTCATCATCTGCACCGCGTCCTCGCCGGCCTGGGCCTGGTTGTCGCCGGCTTCGAGCGAGGCATGGGTGAGGAAGGCGGCCAGCGGCGACATGATCTCGCCGGTCTCGGTGTCGGGAACGAGCCGCGGCGGGGCAACGATCTCGCCGCTGGTCACGACCTCGGCGCCGGGCGTGCTGTATTCGGCGCGGCCGGCTTCGCCGCCGAAGCGAGGCAGGCCGTCGCGCGCGCCGGCCTCGTCGACCGGTAGCGCGACCGCGTCCTTGCCGAAGCCTTCCTGCGTCACGAAGGCCTCGGCGGCGTTGACCAGCTCCTCGAGGTTCTCGAGCCGGTCCTTGCCCTCGCGGTCGGTCTTGTAGAAGTCCACCAGGCCCGAGGCCTCGAGCATGTGGACGATGATCTCGCGCAGGGTCAGGCCGCGCGTCGCCTCGCGCATCGCGTCGATCCTGGCGACGAAGGCGGCAAGGTTGCCGCCGCCCTTGCCGGCCACCGCGGCGACGCTCTGCCAGAGGCTGCGACCGCTGGCCCGGGCCGCGTCCTGCAGCTGCTCCAGGGTGCGCGAGCCGATGCCGCGCGCCGGGAAGTTCACGACCCGCAGGAAGCTGGTGTCGTCGTTCGGGTTCTCGATCAGGCGCAGGTAGGAGAGCGCATGCTTGACCTCGGCCCGCTCGAAAAAGCGCAGGCCGCCGTAGACCTTGTACGGGATGTGCGCATTGAAGAGCGCGCTCTCCATCACCCGGCTCTGGGCGTTGCTGCGGTAGAGCAGCGCGATCTCGTGGCGCGGCGTGCCCTCGCGGTGCAGCTGCTGCGCCTCTTCGACGAACCATTGCGCCTCGGCGAAATCCGAGGGCGCCTCGTGCACCCGCACCGGCTCGCCCGGCCCGGCCTCGGTGTGCAGGTTCTTGCCGAGGCGGCGCGAGTTCTTCGCGATCAGCTCGTTGGCGGCGTCGAGGATGTTGCCGTAGGAGCGGTAGTTGCGCTCCAGCTTGATGACGATCCTGACGCGGTATTCGCGCTCGAACGCCGCCATGTTGCCGACCTGGGCACCGCGAAAGGCGTAGATGCTCTGGTCGTCGTCGCCGACGGCGAACAGGGCGCAGCCCATCTCCGGCGGGCCGGCGAACATCTTCAGCCAGGCGTACTGCAGCTTGTTGGTGTCCTGGAATTCGTCGACCAGGATGTGGCGGAAGCGCCGCTGGTAGTGCTCGCGCAGCGCCGTGTTGTCGCGCATCAGCTCGTAGGTGCGCAGCATCAGCTCGGCGAAGTCGACCACGCCCTCGCGCTGGCATTGCGCGTCGTAGGCCTCGTAGACCTGCACCAGGACGCGGCTCTGCTCGTCGCGGACCTCGATGTCCTTGGGGCGCAGGCCGTCGTCCTTGGCGGCAGCGATCGCCCAGGTCACCTGCTTGGGAACGTGGCGCTCCTCGTCGAGGTTCATCGCCTTCATCACCCGCTTCACCGCCGAGAGCTGGTCGGCGGAGTCGAGGATCTGGAAGCCCTGAGGCAGGGCCGCGAGCTTCCAGTGGGCGCGCAGGAACCGGTTGCACAGGCCGTGGAAGGTGCCGACCCACATGCCGCGCACCGGGATGGCCAGCATCGCGTCGAGCCGGGTCAGCATCTCCTTGGCCGCCTTGTTGGTGAAGGTGACGGCGAGCACCCCGCCCGGCGAGAGCTGGCCGGTCTGGATCAGCCAGGCGACGCGGGTGGTGAGGACGCGGGTCTTGCCGGAGCCGGCGCCGGCGAGGATGAGGGCCGGCTCGGACGGCAGGGTGACGGCGGCGAGCTGTTCGGGGTTCAGGCCTTCGAGCAGCCTCGATGGCAGGCGGGGTTCGGGAACGGACATCGGCCTATTGTCCCGCCTCGCCGCGCCGGCCGCGGGCGGCGGCGGCGATGCCCGCAGCCGCCGTTTCGGCGCCCGCGCCGGCCGCGTCGTGTCGACGACAGGGACGTTGCGGCCGGGATGGCCGGCACGACGGCCAGGTCCGTAGAATGCCGATACGGGCGCTCCTGGAAGCGCCCGTTTTTGCGTCTGCGCGAAAGGCGGCGAGCCATGGAAATCTTCGACTACGACAACATCCTGCTGCTGCCCCGCAAATGCCGCGTCGAGAGCCGTGCCGAGTGCGATCCGTCGCAGGAGTTCGGCCCGCGCCGCTTCGCCCTGCCGGTGGTGCCGGCGAACATGAAGACGGTGGTCGACGAACCGATCACCGAGTGGCTGGCGGCGAACGGCTTCTTCTACGTGATGCACCGCTTCGACGTCGACAACGTCGCCTATGCGAAGGCGATGCGCGACAAGGGCCTGTTCGTCTCGATCAGCTCGGGCGTCAAGCCGCCCGACTACGCAGTGATCGACCGGCTGGCGAGCGACGGCGTCGGTGCCGACTACATCACCATCGACATCGCCCACGGCCACGCCGACACCGTGCACCGGATGATCGACCACATCAAGAAGAAGCTGCCGAAGGCCTTCGTCATCGCCGGCAACGTCGCCACGCCGGAGGCCGTGATCGACCTCGAGAACTGGGGCGCCGACGCGACCAAGGTTGGCGTCGGCCCGGGCAAGGTCTGCATCACCAAGCTGAAGACCGGCTTCGGCACCGGCGGCTGGCAGCTCTCGGCGCTGAAGTGGTGCGCCCGGGTCGCGACCAAGCCGATCATCGCCGACGGCGGCATCCGCGACCACGGCGACATCGCCAAGAGCGTGCGCTTCGGCGCCAGCATGGTGATGATCGGCTCGCTGTTCGCCGGCCACGAGGAATCGCCCGGCCGCACGGTCGAGGTCGACGGCAAGCTGTTCAAGGAGTACTACGGCTCGGCCTCGGACTTCAACAAGGGCGAGTACAAGCATGTCGAGGGCAAGCGCATCCTCGAGCCGATCAAGGGCCGGCTCGAGGACACGCTGCGCGAGATGAGGGAAGACGTGCAGAGCTCGATCTCTTACGGCGGCGGGACCAAGCTCGCGGATATTCGCAAGGTGAACTACGTGATCCTGGGCGGCGACAACGCGGGCGAGCACCTGCTGATGTAGGCGACTTCGTGTAACGACCGATTACCCGGACGGCGCGGCCGGTGCGACCGGCGCGGCGACAATGCGGGCGAGCCTTCGCTCGATATTCCGACGACCATGCGCATCACCTTGCTTCGACTCCTTCTCAGCGGCGCCGCGAGCGTCGCCCTCCTCGCTGGCTGCGGCGGCGGCGCTGCGCCGAACTCGGGCGAGGTGCGGCTGGTCAATGCCACCAACGAGTTCGGGACCCTCGACCTCTACGAATCGTCGAACCGGCTGAGCAGCGGCGTCGCCCCGTTCACCGCCGGCAGCTACGAAGACCTCAACAAGGGCGCTTACGACTTCAGCATCCGCGGCGGCGTCGCCGGCGCGACCATCGCCACGCTCTCGGCCACCCTGAAGAAGACAGAGCCGATGACGCTCGTGGCCTATTCGAATGCCGGCACGCCGACCCTGGCCGAGATCGACGAGACGGAGGACGAGCCCGACAAGGGCGCGGCCAAGCTGCGCTTCTTCAACACCGCTTCGAGCGACAGCGGCGCCATCGACGCCTATCTGATCGCCAACAGCGCCTCGTGCGCCGACCTCGGAACCGCCACCTCGGTCGCGACCGCAGTATCCGATCTGCAGTCGAGCTTCATCGACATCAATCCGAGCGGCACGAGTCCCTATCGCCTGTGCGTCACCGCCGCCGGCGACCGGACCGATGTTCGCCTCGACACCACCCTTGCCGTCGGCGACCGGGAGATCATCACCGTGATCCTCTCCCGGACCCCCGGTGCTGTGCTGCTGAACGGCGCAGTGCTGGTGCAGGAGGGCGACGTGACCCAGGCGGCCAACACCTCGGCCCGGGTGCGCCTGGCGGTGGGCGTCGGCGCGGGCACGGTGACGGCTTCCTTCGACACGGCGTCGACGTCGACGATCCTCGGCAACGCGGTCTCCGCTGGATCGGTGGGAACGTACGTCCTCGTGCCGACAGGCACCAGCCTCGTTGTCACGTGGAGCGGCGGCGCCGTCACGTTGCCGACCAACACGATCAGCGGCGGTGGCGATTACACCCTGCTGGTAGCCGATGGTCCGGCTGCCGGCACGGCGACCGCTGCCCTCCTGCCCGACGACAACGCCCGTTCAACGAATACGACCCAACCGGTGAAGATGCGGCTGGTCGACGGCGCGACCACCACCAACCCGATCGCCCTGAGCGTCGGCACCGACTTCATCGGCGGTGTCGCGCACGGCGCCGCCTCGGCCTACGTTCTGACCGAGGCGAGCGGCTCGACCGCGACCAAGGTCGAGGTCAGCGACGGCGTCACCATCCTCTGCACCGGCCTCACCACCCTGAGCGCGACGCCCACCGTCTACTCGGTCTTCGCTCTCGGCACGCTGCCGGCCAGCCCGGTCGGGCCCTGCGTCATTCGCGCCGACCGCTGACCGAGAGCCCGGGGGCGCCCTTCCCCCGACTTCGGCTCCCCGTTCGAGGAAGTCGCGGCGTTACCTACAATCGCGCCTCCTCGTTCGAAGCTCCCTGCGGCTCCCGTCCCGGTGACAAGAAACCGGCGCCATGACCTGCCGACCATGACCGATCTCGATAAGTCCTTCGACCCTGCCGCCATCGAGGCCCACTGGGGGCCGCTCTGGGAAGAAAGCGGCGTCTACGAGCCGACGCTCGATCCCGCCAGGCCCTCGTTCTGCATCCAGCTGCCGCCGCCGAACGTGACCGGCACGCTGCACATGGGGCACGCGTTCCAGCACACGATCATGGATGCGCTGGTGCGCTATCACCGCATGAAGGGCGAGAACGCGCTCTGGGTGCCGGGCACCGACCACGCCGGCATCGCCACCCAGATCGTCGTCGAGCGCCAGCTCCAGGAAACCGGCCTCTCGCGCCACGACCTCGGGCGCAAGAACTTCGTCGCCCAGGTCTGGGACTGGAAGGAGACCAGCGGCTCCACCATCACCCGGCAGATGCGCCGCATGGGCGACTCGGTGGCCTGGAAGTACGAGTACTTCACCATGGACGAGCGGCTCTCGGCCGTCGTCACCGACACCTTCGTCTCGCTCTACGAGCAGGGCCTGATCTATCGCGGCAAGCGGCTGGTGAACTGGGACCCGGTGCTGCTCTCCGCCGTCTCCGACCTCGAGGTCGAGAACGAGGAGCGGGCCGGGACGATGTGGCACATCCTCTACCCGTTCAGCGATGGCCCGCAGCCCGACCTGACCGGCGTGCCGATGAAGGGCATGCACATCGCCACCACCCGGCCCGAGACCATGCTCGCCGACGGCGCGCTCGCGGTGCATCCCGACGACGAGCGCTACAAGCATCTCGTCGGCAAGCTCGTCGACCTGCCGCTTTGCGACCGCAGGATCCCAGTCATCGCCGACGCCTACGTCGACAAGGACTTCGGCTCGGGCTGCGTCAAGATCACCGGCGCCCACGACTTCAACGACTACCAGGTGGCGATCCGCCACGGCCTGCCGCTGATCGTCATCTTCACCCTCGACGCCAAGATCAACGATCAGGGGCCGCGCGCCTACCGGGGTCTCGACCGCTACGACGCGCGCAAGGCCGTGCTGAGCGACCTCGAGGCGCAGGGCTTCCTCGAGAAGGCGGTGCCGCACCAGCACGCGGTGCCGATCTGCGTGCGCACCGGCCAGGTCGTCGAGCCGATGCTCACCGACCAGTGGTTCGTCGCCATGTCCAAGGCCGGCGCCGACGGCACCTCGATCGCCGGCAAGGCGATCAACGCGGTCGAGAACGGCGCGGTGAAGTTCTATCCGGCGCAATGGGTCAACACCTACAACCAGTGGATGAACAACATCCAGGACTGGTGCATCTCGCGCCAGCTCTGGTGGGGACACCAGATCCCGGCCTGGTACGGCGAGGGCGGCGAGCTGTTCGTGGCGCGCAGCGAAGAAGATGCACATGCCAAGGCCCGGGCCGCGGGCTACACCGGGCCGCTGAATCGCGATCCCGACGTGCTCGACACCTGGTACTCGTCGGCGCTGGTGCCCTTCTCCTCGCTCGGCTGGCCGAAGAAGACCGAGGAGCTCGCGCTCTTCCTGCCCTCGAGCGTGCTCGTCACCGGCTACGACATCATTTTCTTCTGGGTCGCCCGGATGATCATGATGACCCTGCAGTTCACCGGCCAGGTGCCGTTCCACGACGTCTACATCCACGGCCTGGTGCGCGACTCGCACGGCAAGCGGATGAGCAAGTCGGAGGGCAACGTGCTCGATCCGGTCGACCTGATCGACGGCATCGCCCTCGAGCCGCTGCTCGAGAAGCGCGCCACGGGGCTGCGCCGGCCGGAGACGGCGCCGCAGATCAGGAAGAACACCGCGGCCGAGTTCCCGGACGGCATCCCCGGCTTCGGCGCCGACGCGGTGCGCTTCACCTTCTGCTCGCTCGCCAGCCTGGGCCGCAACGTCAACTTCGACGCCAAGCGCTGCGAGGGCTACCGCAACTTCTGCAACAAGCTCTGGAACGCGACCCGGTTCGTGCTGATGAACGCCGAGGGCAAGGATTGCGGCCTGGCCGAGCACACCAAGGCCGAGTGCGCCCCGGGCCAGCCGTTCCACAACTACCTGACCTTCTCCCAGGCCGACCGCTGGATCAGCGGCGAGCTTCAGCGCGTGGAGGCGGCGGTCGCCGAAGGCTTCGCCGAATACCGGCTCGACACCGTCGCCAACGCGATCTACTCGTTCGTCTGGGACGAGTACTGCGACTGGTATCTCGAGATCGCCAAGGTGCAGCTGCAATCGGGCAGCGAGTCCGGGCAGCGCGCCACCCGGCGCACCCTGCTGCGCACGCTGGAGACGGTGCTGCGCCTGCTGCACCCGATCGCGCCCTTCATCACCGCCGAGCTCTGGGAGCGGGTCGCGATGGTCGCCGGCCGGAAGACCGCCGAGCTCGAGCACGGCATCGTCACCGCGCCGTACCCGAAGGCGCAGCTGGAGAAGATCGACCGACAAGCCGACGCCTGGATGGCGACACTGAAGGAGATCGTCGGCAGCGGCCGCGTCCTGCGCAGCCAGATGAGCCTCGCCCCGGGCAAGCGCGTGCCGCTCTACGCCACCGGCGACGCCGTCTTCCTCGCCGCCGCGACGCCGCTCCTGAAGGCGCTCGCCCAGGTGTCCGAGGTGACCGTGTTCGACGACGCCGGCTTCGCCGCCGCGACCGCCGACTCACCGGTGGCCGTCGTCGGCGCGAGCCGGATCGCGCTGCATGTCGAGATCGATCGCGCGGCCGAGATCGCTCGGTTGACCAAGGAGATCGACCGCATCGACGCCGAGATCGCCAAGCAGAACGCCAAGCTCGGCAACGAGAGCTTCGTCGCCAAGGCGCCGGCCGAGGTCGTGACTCAGTTCAAGCAGCGGGTCGCCGAATTCAGTGCGACCATGTCGCGGCTTCGAGATCAGCGAGCCCGCCTGGAATCGTCGTCTCGCTGAAGTCGCTGGCGCTCTTGGGCACGACCTCCAGGAGCTCGTCGATCCGCCGCGCCACCGCCCAGGCACTGCGCTGGCGCGCCTCGCGCGTGATCGCGGCGACGCGCGGCGTGACCTGGAGCGTCGGGATGCCGTGCAGCGGCCGCTCCGGATCGAGCGCACCCGGCTCGAGGCTGTCGAACCAGGCGGCGGCGATGCGTCCGCTCTTCAGCGCTGCCGCCAGCGCGGTCTCGTCGAACAGGCCGGAATGCGCGGTGCTCACCAGCACCTGACTGGGCTTGCAGTGGGTGAGGAAGCGGCCGCCGAGCAGGCCGTGATAGCGGCTGAAGTAGGCGAGCTGAACCGAGACCACGTCGGCGCGCTCGAACAGCTCGCGCAGGCCGACCGGCGCCACCTTCCAGAGCTGCCAGCTGTTGTCGCTGGCATGCAGTGCCGGGTCGTAGCCGATGACCCGGGCGCCGAAGCCGGAAAGGAGCTGGGCGATCGAGCGCGCCGTGGGCGACATCCCGACCAGGCCGACGGTGGCGCCGCCGAGCTCGCGACCAGTGACGCTGCCGTCGGCGTTGCGCACCGGCACCCGGCGCAGCAGCGACAGCACCGCGCCGATGGCGAACTCGGCCTCCGCCCGGGCGCTGGCGGTGAGGCTGCGCACCACCTCGATCTGCCGCCGCTCGCAGGCGGCGAGATCGAGGTTCTCGGCACCAGGGCTGACCCGGCCGATCGCCTTCAGCACCGGCGCGAAATCGAGGGTTTCGGCGTCGATCGTCACCGAGGCCGGAATGATCGCCGCCCGGACGTTGTGGAGAGAGCGGCGGAACTCGCGTGGCGTGTGCGCCAGGTCCGGGGCACGCCGAATGCTATGGCGCAGGGCCAGCCATTCGAGGACATCGGCTTCGAGCGTCTCGACGACGAGCAGGTCCATTGGGATGGGGGGGGTGCGGAGGGGTCGGCGAGGGCCTGCCGCGTGCCAGAATTCATCGACCTCGAGGATTGTAAGTAGATGTTAGTCAGACATGCGATTTTTCCGGTAGCCGGGCTCGGCACGCGCTTCCTTCCGGCCACCAAGGCCCTGCCGAAGGAGATGCTGCCGATCGTCGACAAGCCGCTGGTGCAGTACGCCGTCGAGGAGGCCTACGCCGCCGGGATCCGGCAGATGATCTTCGTCACCGGCCGGCACAAGCGGGCGATCGAGGACCACTTCGACTCCACCTTCGAGCTCGAGGACGCGCTCGAGAAGTCGAACAAGTCCGATCTGCTGGCGACGGTGCACGCGGTCAAGCCCGACGACATGGACTGCGTGTTCGTGCGCCAGCCGAAGGCGCTCGGTCTGGGGCACGCGGTGCTGTGCGGCCGCCACGTCGTCGGCGACAACCCGTTCGCCGTGCTCCTGCCCGACGACCTGATGATCGGCACGCCGCCAATCCTGGCGCAGATGGTGGCGCAGTTCGAGGCGAAGAAGGCGTCGATCATCGCCGTGCAGGAAGTGCCGGCGGAGCACACCCGGCGCTACGGCATCGTCGCCGGCGAGGCCGTCGGCGAGCGGCTGGTCGACATCACCCGGATCGTCGAGAAGCCCGCCCCCGACGTCGCCCCGTCGCGCCTCGGCGTCGCCGGCCGCTATCTTCTGACGCCGCGGGTGTTCGACGAGATCGCCCGCCAGACCCGCGGCGTCGGCGGCGAGATCCAGCTCACCGACGGCATCGCCGGCCTGCTGAGGCACGAGAAGGTGTTCGCCTACCGCTACGACGGCAAGCGCTACGACTGCGGCAGCAAGGAAGGATTTCTCCAGGCCAACGTCGAGCTGGCGCTGGCGAACCAGGAACTCGGCCCCGACTTTCGCGCCTGGCTCAAGAGCCTAGAGCTCTAGCGCCGACGCAGGAAGTGGACGAACTCGTCGTTCGCGCTGGTCTGCTCGAGCAGCTCGTTGCCGGTCTGGCGAGCGAAGGCCTGGAAGTCGCGCACCGAGCCAGGATCGGTGGCGACGACCTTGAGCACGTCGCCGCTCGACATCTCGGCCAATGCCTTCTTCGCCTTGAGGATCGGCAGGGGACAGTTCATGCCGCGGGTATCGAGCTCTTTCTGGGCTTGCATGGCGTTCGGTCCTTCCTGCCTCAATCGACGTCGACCTCGGTGGCGCGCTTGCCGGGCGGCAGCTCCATGTACTGCGGCTCGATGCCGCGGGTGCGCAGCCAGTCGGCGAGCGCATGGCCGGTGCCGGCCGGCCAGCACTTGACCTTCTCCGGCGCGACCGTCCGGTAATCGATCAGCTCCGGCGAGAGCCGGATCTCGCCGCGCGCGGCGACGTGGTAGGCGATGATCACCTGGTTCATGCGCAGGAACTCGTAGGCACCGATCAGCGACACCGACTCGGCGGTGAGCGCGGTTTCCTCGAAGACCTCGCGCGCGATCCCTTCCTTCGGCGACTCGCCCGCTTCCATGAAGCCGGTGATCAGGCCGAAGAACTTGCCGGGCCAGGCGGCGTTGCGAGCAAGCAGCAGGTGGCCTTCGCGGTCGACCAGCTCGATCACCGCGGCCAGCACCGGCGTCGGGTTGCCCCAGTGGGTCCAGCCGCAGGCCGGGCAGCGCAGGCGGGTCTTGGGGCCGCTGTCTTCCTCGAGCGAGATCGGCGCGAGCGCGGTGGCGCAGTTGGTGCAGAACTTCGTTTCGTAGCTCACGCGGGGAAGACTCCGGTCGAGAGATAGCGGTCGCCGCGGTCGCAGACGACGAAGGCGATGGTCGCGTTGCTCACCGTCTCGGCGAGCTGCAGCGCCACCCAGCAGGCGCCCGCGGCCGAGATGCCGGCGAAGATGCCCTCCTCGCGCGCCAGCCGCCGCGTCATCTCCTCAGCGTCGGACTGCGATACCAGCACCAGCTCGTCGACCGCCTTCGGGTCGTAGATCTTCGGCAGGTATTCCTGCGGCCACTTGCGGATGCCGGGGATGCGAGAGCCCTCGTTCGGCTGCGCGCCGATGATCCGGATCTCCGGGTTCTTCTCCTTCAGGAAGCGCGACACGCCGGTGATCGTGCCGGTCGTGCCCATCGCGCTCACGAAGTGGGTGATGCGGCCGCCGGTGTCCTTCCAGATCTCGGGGCCGGTGGTCTCGTAGTGGATGCGCGGGTTGTCGGCGTTGGCGAACTGGTCGAGCACCCGGCCCTTGCCGTCCTTCTGCATCTGCTCAGCGAGGTCGCGCGCGTACTCCATGCCGCCGGAGCGCGGCGTCAGGATCAGCTCGGCGCCGAACGCCTTCATCGTCTGCGCCCGCTCGACGCTCAGGTCCTCCGGCATGATCAGCAGCATCCGGTAGCCGCGGATCGCCGCCGCCATCGCCAGGGCGATGCCGGTGTTGCCCGAGGTCGCCTCGATCAGGGTGTCGCCGGGCTTGATCGTGCCGCGCTCCTCGGCGCGGCGGATCATGCTGATCGCCGGCCGGTCCTTGACCGAGCCCGCGGGGTTGTTGCCTTCGAGCTTGCCGAGCAGGACGTTGCCCCGCTGCTCGTTGCCGGCGCCGGGCAGGCGCAGCAGGCGCACCAGCGGCGTGCCGCCGATCGTGTCCTCGATCGTCGGGTAGCGGGGCGCTGAGGACGTCATCCGGCCATTGTCGCAAAGGCCCGCGTCGGCCGCAGCCGAGGGCGGCGATGCCGACTCGACGAGGAACCGCGTCCGGGCCGTGAGGCGGTCAGATGGGGTACCAGTAGATCAGCTTGCGCAGGACCGCGCGTGCGTAGTGCTTCGCCCGGAACAGCCCGCCCGTCCAGTTCTTGCCGTCGGAGCCGCGAATGCCATGGACGAAAGGCTCAAGCGCCAAGCGCTGCACGATGCTGAAGCTCCCGCCTGAGTCATGCAGGTGCTGGGCCATCCGCATCTCGGGAGGCAGACGCGTGAGATCCCGGCGGAGATGCGCACAGACGCCGCGGAGAACCCGCTCGTATCCGCCCGCGGTCCAGGCCATGACGCGTGTGTCCGCCCACGGCTTGCGCCGGTTGCGGACATCGCAGGCGACGTCGAATCGCGGCGGCAGGCGGCGGAGCAGGGCAGCCAGATTGCGCACGACGTAGCGCCCCGTCACCTTGACCACGACGGCGTCCGGCAGCGCCCGGATCAGCCGGGAATGGGTCATGGCGTGGTCGAGCAGCCTGAATTCGCCGTAGCCGTAACCGTACTCGGTCGGATAGTCGAGGCCGGAAAACGAGATGAACTCGCAGCACGCGGCCAGCCCGACCGCTTCCGCCTCCGCCTGCAGCGTCCCGAGGTCGCTGTCGGAGTTGTCGACGAACACCAGCCGGGCGAGTTCGCCTCGCCCGAGCATCGCGAGGTAGAACCTCAAGGCGATGCGGTAGTCCTCGAGACGCACCGCCGGGTCGGCACGTGCGCTGACTCCGGGCGGCGGCCTGAGGGTGGCCGTGAGAAGAAGGATGAATCTCGTGGACACCTTTGCGGGGCCGACAGGCAACGGTTGACGGTCTCGCTGGTGCCTCGGGTCGGAATCGAACCGACACTCCTCGCGGAACGGGATTTTGAGTCCCGCGCGTCTACCAATTTCGCCACCGAGGCCCTGGGGCTGGAGAGGCGACGAGTTTGCCATAGGGGCAGATCTCGACGCGCCCCGTAGACTCTCGCCTCCGCCCAGCATCTCACGCTTCACGCATGCCTTCGCTTCCGCCCGCCACGCAGGCGCTCCTGCTCGCCAACGTCGCGGTGTTCTTCCTCGAGCGGCTGGTCGGCGGGGCGCTGTTCGGGCCGCTGGCCCTCTGGCCGATCGGCAGCGGCAACTTCCTTCCCTGGCAGATCCTCAGCTACTCGTTCCTGCACGGCAGCTTCGAGCATCTATTCTTCAACATGCTGGGCCTATGGATGTTCGGCTCGGAGCTCGAGCACGTCTGGGGCCAGAAGCGCTACGTCCAGTTCTACACGGCCAGCGTCCTCGCCGCGGCACTGACCCAGCTCCTGGTCGCCTCGCTGCTCGGCACGAACGCGCCGACGATCGGCGCCTCGGGCGGCCTGTTCGGCCTGCTGCTCGCCTTCGCGATGATCTTTCCCAACCGGATCATCCTGCTGTTCTTCGTCATCCCGATGAAGGCGAAATGGCTGGTCGTGCTCTACGGCGGGCTCGAGCTCTACCAGGGCGTCTACGTCATGAACGATGGCGTCGCCCACTTCGCGCATCTCGGCGGCATGCTCGGCGGCCTGCTCACGATCCGCTACTGGCGCCGGCAGCCGCCGTTCGGTCGACGCTGACCGCCTTCCGGCGGGGAAAAAGCCCCTGCGGCCCTCCCGACCATCGGCGCGGATCATGCTTCGCAGAACCGATCCGAACCGAGCGAGGGCCGCCATGACCGAGCCAGACTTCCCCCGGACGTTGCTGCCCTCGCGCTGGCGTCTGCCGGCGCTGGCCTTCACCCTCACGCTCGCCGCCTGTCTTGGCGGTGAAAGCGTGGCACGCGCCGAAACCGTGGCCGATGTCGCCGGCCCGGCCAACGCGGTGCTGGCCCGGCTCGAGGAGCGCAAGGCGGCGCTGGCGCGCGCCGGCGCGTCGGTGGTCGGCGTCGAAGTCCGCGCCCTCGAAGACGCCCGCTCGATCGCCACCCTCGGCCCGCGGCGCGCCGGCTCGGGCGTGGTCATCGGCGCCGACGGCCTGGTGCTCACCATCGGCTACCTGATCCTCGAGGCCGACCACGTCGACCTGGTCGACGGCAGCGGCCGTCACCTGCCGGCGCGGGTCGTCGCCTACGACCTCGCCTCGGGCTTCGGGCTGCTGCAGGCGCTCACCCCGCTGCCGCTCGAACCGGTGCCGCTCGGCATCTCGGCGGCGGTCAAGGGCGACGAGCCCCTGCTGGTCGCCAGCGGCGGCGACGAGGCCGACCTCAGCCTGGCGCGGATGGTGTCGCGCCGGCCGTTCTCCGGCTACTGGGAATACCACATCGACGGCGCCCTCTTCACCGCGCCGGCGCGCACCGACCACAGCGGCGCCGGCCTGTTCAACGCCGAGGGCGAGCTCGTCGGCATCGGCTCGCTGGTCGTGACCGACGCGGCCGGCAACGCGGCGATGCCGGTGCGCGGCAACATGTTCGTGCCGGTCGACCTGCTCAAGCCCATCCTCGCCGAGTTGCGCGCTTTCGGCGCTTCGCGCGCCAGCACCCGGGCCTGGCTCGGCCTGAACTGCGTCGAGTTCGGCGGCCATGTGCGCGTGATCCGCCTGACCTCGGGCAGCCCGGCCGAGGAAGCGGGCCTCGAGCCCGGCGACCTGATCATCGCCATCGACGGCACGCCGGTCTCTGACCTCGCCTCGTTCTACAAGACGCTGTGGCGCGATCCGCGCGCCGAGCGCGACGTCGCCCTCGACGTGCGGCGCGGCGCGGAGTCGCGCCGCCTGACGGTCCGCTCGATCGACCGGATGAAGACCCTGAGCCGACCGCAAGGCGTCTAGCGC